>Ga0208559_100202_pt1 | contig 18544 bp, 31 predicted proteins | sample BED_Mat_host_6_1_FD_187138 | JGI IMG/M metagenome (GOLD analysis project Ga0208559, IMG submission 187138) | Extremophilic microbial mat communities from Yellowstone National Park, USA - BED_Mat_host_6_15 (SPAdes) (version 2) | ecosystem: Environmental > Aquatic > Thermal springs > Hot (42-90C) >...
TGGTCGGGAATATGGACTCTGGTATGGACTCACTCACGGACATACCGATTAAAATCAGGACTAAGGAGAAACTCACGGTGTATATAGTTTGGAGTGTAATAGCGGACACGGACACAAGGTTAATAGAAGTCAATGGTGCTATAAAGCACGTACCTGATTATGAACATGAGGACGTAGGTAAGGACACTGTGATAGGGAGAATGAAAGAAATGCAACTGATGCTGATAGGTTACATGCAACCTAAGGACTACATACTAGATGTAGTATTTGCACCGAAGAACTCAATTATGGTTGTCGAAGACACAAAAAGAACGAGGTGCGGAGTAGTTACTGAGAACCACGCAATAGCTAGTGAGAACTACGTGATAGAGAATGTTGTGGAGATAGACTGTCCATTAACCAAAGAACTAATGGAGACAGCAATACACCTAAAGGCGTTGAACTACAGGCTTAATGCGTTTACGTATAAGTATGACTTGATGGTGATTACATTATTGAAAAAGCACGGATTAATACAACTAGAGTGAGGTGATGGAACCATGAGTAATGAAGTTACTAATCTAAAGGACGTGGTGAAACCAGTGATTACACCGCACTGGTTGTTGATAGAGAGTTACACAAACCCAAAGCTAGTACCGCTACTACGTAGATTGAGAGACAGCAATTGGAAACTAGACGCAATAAGTAAGGAGGAGTACAGCAGTGAGTTAATGTTTAACTACGCAAGTAGGTTAATGTCAATATTGAAGAACGTAACAAGCATATTAGTGGGTAAGAGCTATGTCGTGCTTAATTACGAAGTCGTCATGTTTAAGCAAAATGACGTAGAGAACACTAGGTTCATAAACCTTGTGCTGGGACTCGATGAGAATGGGAAAGTATGGCTTAGGGAAATTAGTGATGTAAGTGGTTCAACGACGTGTGAGGACTACAACGAAATAACTACTTGCCTAATAAGTGATTACTCAATTAGGAGGAGTATGGGTTATGACCACGAATTACCTAATAATAACGCAATAAAAGAAACAGGTAGGTATAGGGTGCAGGGTGATGTTATTGTGGAAATAGGTACAATAGACATCAACAGAATCACTAGTTGGTATGAACCATTAGTAACATCACTAATTAAGTGGAAGTGCATGGATAAGTTCTACGGAGAACTAATAAAGCACGGAATAGACCCAGACCTAAGAGAAGCTTATCAGAACCCATTGGAACCAACAATCGGTATTAGACTAATGAAGAGACAAGACGAGAGGTATAAGAGCGAACCAGAGATATGGAGGAGAATAGAGAACGAGTACTTCTATCCACTGAGGGACCTCATCGTTAAGCAACTGAGTGGTGATGGTACATGGACATACCCAGTGTTTATTGAAGACGTTAGGTTAGAATGCCACGTATTTTCAACAGAATTAGAAACCAGGAGTCAAACAGTAACCATGAGGATTAGATTCAATACGGAGGATAACTACTTACTATGGCAAAAACTAGGTAGGCTCTTAATGAATCACATACTGAGTGACACAGGTAGTTACACGTATAGGTTAGGTAGGCATGAAATCCAGGTGTATAACGTCGCTAACCCAATAACAACGTTCCAATTCCCAGAGACGTGGATTAACGACATTCAGTACCTAAGACCGTTACCACCAGACCTAGTGATGAAACCGACTGATTACCCAAGGGTTGTATTCGTGGTCAATAGAGACAGCAAGTTAGTGCTTAAGCACTCAGAGCATGGTGAAACAGTACTAACATTCGATGGATTCTATACAGTTGAAGTAATGACGCAAAATAAGCCATCAACATTCGTTGGTTTAATGAACGAGGTAGCAATCGATAAGATAAAGCAACTAGACAGGCAAGGAGGTGATAACCAATGAGTAGTGAATTCCACAGGTTCGAAGGTAGGGAGTACATAGTTAGTATTGCTGAGGAGGGTGTTGATGATTACGTGTTCACGGTAGGTAGGAAAAACAAACCGTGGTTCTCAATAATAATTGACGGATTAACAAAACAAGAAGCAGAGAAGCTGGTTAGGGTGTTGAGGGGTATGAAGCCTATGTGCATTGACTGCTGGGTGGATTTCGTGTTCTTCAGTGAGGACTTAAACGGAAAACACGCACAGGAACACTTCGAAGATAGGTTGAACTGGGTGATAAAGCCATGAAGTACCTAGTGGTGCTTAATGACTATAGGGAAGTCATTAAGGTGTTTAATGAGTATGGCAGTGAAGTAAGCAGTGACTTTGCAATGTTTACTGAGGAGGGAATATACAGGGTTTACAAGCATTTCGAGGGGTTGGAGAACGGTTTATACGTGGTGATGAGGATAAGACCTAAGATTCCAAAGACCGTGTATGAGGTGTTTTACGAGGTAATCATTAAGGACAGTGATTTCGTTGAGTTGATAGACGTTGGTATGCACTGGATTAATGAGATTAGTGATAAGAACATCAACGAGGTTAAGAACTACGTACTCAGTAAATGGAGGTTCAAGAGGAAAGAGCAGGAACAGGTGGTGTGAATGAAGGATAAGGAGGTTTGTGGTGGCATAACGACTAAGATAATTATTGCGATGGTGGTATGTGAAGTAGGTGTAATAAGTATTGTTGTTGTATTAGGGTTTGCAATGTTGAAAGCCGTAGTGCTTAGTGGGAATTCTGCGTTGCTCCTCGTAATGCTCATGATTACATTATTCGCATGTGTGCCGTCCATATCGATGTACGGAACATACAAATACGCCGAATGCTTAAACAACGATTTAGCGAAAAAAATCAGTGAGTGGTTACAGGCAATCGAAAACATTGATTCACACAAGGGTGATGAATGATGAATGAGGGTACAATACCAGAGATAACGGAGGACGCAATAAGCAAGGTACTGAGTAGGAAGAGCCTTAGGATAATTAAGTACCTGTACACTAATGACTACGCAACATTGAGAACGCTAGAAAGGAACCTAAAGATGAACGGTATAACGGTTAAGGCATACATTGATTTATTGCATAAGTACGGCATTGTTAAGGTGAGTAGGGTGGGTAGGGCTTATGTGATTATGTTGAATCAGGAAGGGAAATACACAAAAGCAATCCTTAGTTTCTTGATGGAGGTGGGTTACTTATGAACCTGGAATTGTTGCTTAACGTAGTTAAAAACCACGAGTTAGTCATAATGGAACCAAACCAACTGAGAGAGTTACTGGGCATAAAGAGGCTTGATAACGATGCAATTAATGAACTAAGCAAGGAGTTAAACGTACTGGGTTTCGTACTGATACCCATTAGGTACAACAGCAGTAGTAATGGCTTAACTAACATAAGGAAGGCAGTAATCATTAGGAAGGACACGTATATTAGGATTGTTAAGCACAAGGACAGGAACGCAATAGCTAGGGCAGTCATTGATTACGTCTTCTCGAATAAGCAATTATTCACCGCAAACATTAAGGGCGATGGTAATATGCTTAAGATACAAACATCACTAATAAGGAAGTTACTGAGGTACATCGGTCTTGATAACCACTACATAGACACACGAATGGGTAGTATCGTCTTAACAATAAGGACGTTACTAGAGGTGAGTGGTTACAAAACAGAGCTTAAGAGGGCTATGGGTAGGATGAACAGCATAATTTACGCATACGAGGACGGTGGAGACGAGGGACCGAGGGTTACCCAACCAGGCGAAAAGCTTTTAAACCCGCCCGCCAAACCCAAGGCGGGTGAGAAACATGACGGAAACCCAACCTGGTCAAACCCAAATAAAGTACGTGAAAATAAAGAGGAAGGTGCAAACCACGAAGAACTCAAGGTTGCAGGTGCCGGACCTAATGGTACTGTGGGAACTACCGTTAGAATATATGGTTCAGTGGGTCGAGAGGGAGAACGACACAGTAACACTGAGGTTCAAAATCATAAAGGAGGGAGGAAAGGAACCAAGCGAGAGGCATGAGGTGGTAATGAATGAGTAAGCCAGTAAAGAGAGGACAAACAGATGTTAAGTCGGCATACGAGGAAAAACTAGACAGGGCAGTGAACAAGGCGTTGGAGTACATACAGGATGCAACCAATGAGGACAAACTAATCAAGCTTGAGGAGGTGAATAGTGAAAGCGGTACATGGATTATTGCCATCGGCAAGTGCAAGGGTACCAATAGGGCTTTCCCGTGCATATACATCGAGGACAAAAACACAGGTAGGGGTTTCACGCTTAGCGTAATGCAGATGCATAATACGCTTAAGGCAATAAACGGTTTAACAGATGAAGCATACAGTAGGTTGGGGGTGTTTATCGAGAAGGCAATGGGTGCAAGACCCATGAGGCGTAGGAGGGAGGTAAATGAGGAAGGCAGTGAGGAGAGGGGCGAGGAAGGTGGTGAACAATGAGTGATGTGGAGCACATAATAAGTACATTAAGGAGTAATGCGTCCAGTATGGAGAACGCAACCGATTGGTTTAGGGAGCACCTGGAGAGCATTTACGATATAGACGACATCATTAGCAAGAACGAAGCAACAGAACTAATAACGAGGGTAATCAACCACTACCTAGTGAAGGTAAGTGAAATAATGCGTGAAATCGAGAATGTAAAGAAGACGCTAGAAGGCACTGGGTGAGGTGCAATGACAGATATAGAGGACGTAATGGAAAGGATTGAGGACATAGTCGGTGACCTACTCATTGTGTCTGACACGCTTGATAAGGGTGTTTCAGCTATGGACGCAATGACTGACGCAATTGATGACATGAAACTAAGCAGTGAGGAGGAGAGGGAGTTAGCGAAAACCATGGTTAGGTTCATGTTGATGCTCATTAATGAAACAACGAGTAAGTTAGATGAAATCAAGAAGGACCTTGAGGACGTAAACAAGGAATTAGAGGCAGTGGGGTGACAGAGGCATGGTGACAGTAGAAATTAAGTGGAGCGGTAAGGAGGAAACCATAGACATGAGGTTAGACGTGGTTAAGGACGCCCTAGGTGATTCATCGTGTTTCGACGTATCGCCCTACAAGTCTTACTACTTAAGTTACATCTGTAGGGATGCGGTGATAAACGTGGATGCGACCTTCGGCAGAGTCAGTGTTAAAGTAACTGGTGTGGACAACAACGTCTTTAGTTACGCATTAATCATAACGAACAAGATTAAGAAGTACATAGAGGACAAGGTGAGTAACAAGGAGTGGGGCGAGGACGAACCAGAAACAGACGTTTTTGCCGACCTGTATGAGGCAGAGGTTAAGTGTGGGTGTGAGTCATGAGTAAGGATAGTTCATACAGTATAAAGGACATTAAGGAGTTAATCAGCAGTATGGCTGATGTTAAGTACTTCATGCTTATGAGCGAGGACAGTGTGGTTACTGAGGCGTTCATCAAGTCTATCATAACCTCGATAACCAACAAGGAAGTAATTGGTGACTGGAGGAGTTACTTCGAGGAGGTCAGCACCGAGGAGTTCGCAAACGAGTCTAGGTTACTCAACAATGCAATAATGATACCGGCAATACTCGATAACCAACCACTCAAGAAGGGCTTCATCATTGGTAAAAACCCATTCACATTCATTGTAGTGAACGAACCAAATATAACAGGCTTCATTATAGAGGGTGGTGGGGATTACGAAACCCATTACTTGTTTTTCGACGGTTTCGACATAAACACGCAGGAGGACAGGAAGGTGTTGATTAAAACGAGGGCTTTAACGAACGGGGGAGCTTTTTATAGGGTAACGAGTAAGTAAAAAACAGGTGGGCAGGCATGGTCAAGGTAAACCACAGGCTAGTGGATATACCCATCGACAGTATCGTAATACCGCCAAACCGCTTCACGTCCAGGATAAACCTGGATTGGTTGTGTAAGAACATTTCCGTGAGCGAGTTCGTCATGCCGATTGTCGTGAAGAAAAGCAAAGACAGGAAGCAGTACATCCTGGTGGACGGTTACAACAGACTCATGTGCCTAAAGCGTATGAACGCCACCACGGTGCCAGCCGTAATAATCGATGACGAAAGCACCGAGTACATAAACATGCTGATTAACTTCGTAAGGGGTAAACGCTGTGGTTGGGATATACTCGTAGGCATCAATGAGCTATTGTCAGAGGGCGTGGACACCGAAAAGATAGCTAGTTTACTGGGTAGGAGCAAGGGAACCATTAAGAACTACGTAAGTGCCTACAGGCAATTACTGCTTAAGCTTAAGCCTGAGGAGATTGAGTCGATAAAGGAGTCATGCGTGAACACCAAGGCACTAATCATGTGTAGTCACGAGGACAACGTAATGGACTGCATACTGAGGAGGGTGAGACCTGTTGAGCAACAAAACATTAATGCGAGGAAAATCGCAATGGAGATAAGCAGGCACATAGAGATAGCCATTAAACAAGGCGTGGACCCCGACCTACTGAAGCGAAAGGTGGTTGATGCAATAAACGAGGCTATGCAGTTATCACTGATTAACAGGGGTAGTAGAAATGAGTAACCAGGTGCAATTCACCGGTGCACCGTTTGGGGTTGGGGAGGCTTACATTGCGTATGAAACCTCAGACGGCTCCTTAGCCGTCATTGAATACGACGTCAGGCTGAACAGGTACTTACTCTACAGGTGCGAGGCAAGTGGTGACAGGGTTGATTGGGGTTCGTGTAGGAGAACCAGGGTTCTCTACGTATGCGGTGGATTGCGTGTATCCTACTGTGCTCATTCAAATCCTACGTCAAACGTCTATGTAGAAAGCATAGTGTGTATTCCGGTTTGGGATTACGACATAGACAGGTTGGTTATGAAGTGTCCAAGGCGTGAGTTCATTCATGTATCGTGGCTTAGATTAAGACCTAGGACTAGGCGTGAGGTTAGGCGTGAGTGCCGTCATTGGTTCGGTGAAAACGCTAGTGACGTGTTTCACGACTTCTTCATGGATTTCGTGGACGACGCCCAAAGAGATGCGGAGGACTGGGCTAACGCCTGCTTCACAATGAGTGAACCATTCATAGACCTGCTTGCTGATTACATCGAGTACATAGGGTTTTTATCATGGAGAGACCAAACGGTGCTTAGGTGGTGTAGGTGTTATGCTGGTGGGGTTATAGACAGGGCATCATGCACAACAAGTAGGAGGTGGATGGTGTGCTGATGGCTACCCTATACAGTACAGACAGGATTTTGCTGGATTACGACGTACCTTATGAAACATTCAAAGAGAAGTATTTACCAATCATTATTAACAGAGCTAATGAGTTACTTGGTAACTTATTCATGGATTACGGAATATCCAAGTCAGCAAGCGGTAACACCCACATGGTCATTAGACTACGTAAGGAAATTACACAATTTGAGGCGTTAATAATCGCTACACTACTCGGTAGCGACTTCAAACGTGAGTGCTTCAACTGGCTTAGGCTTTTTGCATTCGGCGATAGTGACTCCCTATTCGCTCAGTTCAAGGAGGTGGGGGATACGTCGAAAAAGAGTAGGTGTAGTGACGGTAACCTTAGGAAATTCGCAATGAGGACATGCCCAGGGTTAGTAATTTGGGTTTATAAGTACGCAACACTTAGGAATTATCTTCACAAGTGGGTAGTACCGTGGTTAAACCAAGGAACGTGATGATAAGTCATCAAGCTGAACCGTGATGTCGGCTCTTACCGCTGATGCATTTTTCTCATTACTTTTTTTACAAACTTCAACCCCTAAGCACTTTACTTATTTAAACCCTCAGTTGATTACTTTCGCCTAATTAATTGAACGAGATTGGGTAAACAATTGGGTGTAACGAACCACGAACCCGAGAATGAGGAATTGAGGTCACACCAGTGTGACGGAAACCCCAAAAACCGTCACTGCATATATTATTAGATATAGATATAGTATAGTGACGGGCAACCACTCCCCGTCACACCGGTATGACGGGAAACCACCCCTCGTCACACCGGTGTGACGACCCCCCTTTTAAAGGGGGTTTAAATACTTTTCGGAGAAAAACTTAAAAACGGGTTTAAATAGGGGCTCCGTCACACCTACCCCGTTTCCCTAAACAATTTGGTTACCTCAAGGGCACGCTGGAGCCACTCCTTCTCCTCCTCCTTTAGTTTCTCTGTGCCTACTATGGTTCCTTCCTTACTGAGTATTGTGCCCACCACGAACTGTAGGTCCTCGCATAGGTACACTAGTTGATAGATAGTGTAGGCAAGCTGTCTGGGTAGTGCCTTGTGTAGGCACCCGTAGGGTAAACCCTCGGATAGGCAGTAAGCCACGTAGTTCTTCACCTCAATCACGTCCTCGATAGTGGAGATTCTAACGAACCTGGTTAGGAACTCCCTGAGGAGTGTACACAATCCTTTTTTCCATAACTCCCACGTAACATTGTACCTCCGGAACACACTAAGTAACTCGTTGGGTACAGGCACATCGCCCTCCAGTACTGATTTAATCAACGAGGCGGTTTCCGCCCTAACCATGGATATTGTGGACACGGTCCTGGCAACATTCACATAAGCAATCACAAGCTCAGGTGATAACCCAACAATAACCGGGAACACGAACAACATGTAGTACGGAGACGCCAAACAAAGTACTGGGTTGGCGGTGTTTGGTGGCTTACCGAGTAATTGAGTGATTACTAGGCAGTACCTACTCATGTCCCTCTGGAACCTGATGCCTATCGGTAACCTCATTATTAATGCGTTATACATGATAGACGCCCTAATATCACTAATAACTTTATCCTTAATCACTCCCCTAATCCTCTCACTCATTAGTTCACTGAAGTCCTTATTAGTACTGGGTTCTGGAGGGAGTCTGAGGGTGACCACACGGTAACATGTAACTAGTAAATAAAACGTTTACTCTAATCGATGCATTGATTAACAAAGTGTTTATAAACCCGTGAGTAGTTACGTAAACGACCCAGTATGGGCAAGAAGAAACTGTACTCGACAGTGTCAGTAATGAAACTAGCAGAGACACTGGTATCCAACTACTCAGGTAGGATAGGGGGCATCATGGGTCTGGATAGGGACATACAACTAATGCTGTTTAACATGGCTAACGAGAAGGCTAAGTACTGGGATAACAAAGCTGGGTTTTATCACAAGGTTAGGGAGGCTGTGTCTGGTATCCTTGCAGAAACTGATTTACCTAAGTACGTGTACCCGAACTACTACGCATTCGGTGAGAAGGTTGCCAAGGCTTATGCAATGTACCCGGATGTTGTTGCTGATGCGTATGTTACGGCAATAAGGACACAATTCGAGGACTTAGTGGGAAATGTATTGGACAGAATAGTCGAAAAGGCAAGGGACATAGGTAGGAACGCAAGACCGCTGTACCACCTACAACCAACATAAGTGGTTTTTAAATTAAGTCGTTAAAAACCCTCAAAATCACTTGTTCTTCATTTTATCTATGTCGCTTAATAACCTATCGACGTAATCACACGTATTATCGCATTCATTGAGTGCCTTATCAATGATTTCATTAACCAAGTCACTAACGGACTTACCCGTGAGTTGGGATATATACTTCAACACCATGTAGTTCTTAATCGTGAAGGAAACAGATGAAATAATCTTAGCTCTATCAGTGGCGTAATTAGGGAGTGAACTAATTATGTCATCAATGGTGTACCTACGCCTACTCACTGATTACCACCTTGACTGCCACCCTCACCCTCACTACTCATCAAGTCCCTGATTATCTCGTCAGCAACCCTACGCCTCCTACCCTGCTCAATTGATTGCTCCATACTACCGGCAATACTGCCTGCAAGCCTCTCGTAAATCATACGCTCAAGGTCCTTAGGAGAGAAGCCCCTGGCTTGGGGACTACCGATTAGCCTGTTAATCCTGTCGCTAACTAACCTGAACCTAGTCAATCTCTTGTATAATTCGTCGCTTATTTCCGTGAAGTAATCAATCAATATGTCGGTGGTGTCGGCAGTGGTGTAACGCTGAAGCGTGCCTTCGGTCTTTGTACTAAGCCAGCCGTACAAGTCACCAATAACGTTCCTAAGCACCTGCACAGTTAATTCCCTCTTCCTATCCCTCTTCTCCTCAGCCCTAGCTATCTCCAACTCGCCTGGTGCTATGGGTCTTGTCTCAATCACTACGTTGTTATCAACAGGAGGCGTTTGTTTAGTGATTTCCTCGGGGTTCTCCACAGGCTTTTCTTCTGGTTTAACCTCGACCTTACTCAGAACCTCACTTGCTGTTTTGAGTTCGGGGTTCTCCGTGTTCTCATTACCGTCCGTCCTCTTTTTCCTACCCATACTAAGTACTTAGCAAAGCCTACCTACTTAAAAACCTAACCTTTACCCACAAGTCACCCTGTAACCTTGTTTCCTCTATCTCTGTATGCCTTATTTCCCCGAATAATGCGTTTATGATGTCGTCGTCGTAAAGCTTCATGGCTATCAATAAACCATCGCTCACCTTACTAACGGCGAAGTCTGGGTGTAGCCTGTATGGGATTTCATCCATGAACTTAACCAAGGCGTCCCTAATGGCTTGTAAATCCGTTTGTTCAATGACGCCTATCAGGAACCCGTCACCTACACGCTTGCACTTCACGGGTCTCTGCCTACTTGCATAATCACAAAGGGTTCTGTACAGGTCGTCTATATTCACGGTTATCGAGAGCCACCAATACGTCTCGTACTCGGGGGTATTCAACACAAAGCGGATGTTGTACTTCCTGAGTACCTCAACCATCTTTTTCAGTGCCTCCCTAACCTCTGACTCGTTGGGTGCCGACATACTAAGTACTAACTGTTTAACGCAGTGCTTATATACCTTGCGTTGGTTCGTTTAATCGACCGGACATGTCAGCACCCACAGTTCAGACGGTTTTCACGGACCTGTTCAACGCACTACTGAGCATAATCGACCAGATAGCACTCGCAATACAAAGCAACGCCAACCTAATAGCGTTGATAGTAATCATAGGTGCAGTGGCTGGCACAATATACGTCTTCGGCAGGAGACTCATTAACTGGTTCAGGGGCTTCATGGGATAAGCACTTGAAGGCATTTAACAAACAAAACACTTAAAAATCACCCTCTTTCTTTTTCCCCCGTATGTCAGAAACAACATACACAGGCGTTGAGGTCAAGGTCAGGGCTTCACCGACACAGTCGTCTGAGGAGATTACCCAGCAAGTCATTAGTCAATTGGCTCCTTACCTACGCCAAGTCTTCAGTACGTACCAAGTGGTTTACAGGATTCGATTAATCATACAGCCGGTTTTAGTAAAGACACCACAGCCTGCGGTTACCATTAGGACAATTGTTAAGAGCCCAGTGACGGCTGGTGCCGAGGGAGAATACGAGGATGAGGAGGAGGAAGAGGAGGAGGTTGCCGAGACCGAGTGAGGCTTAAAAGTCCCTGTTTTTAAAAACCCCAGATGCACGCATTAATCTTCACTAGCCCGGCGACATCAATTAAGCAACAGGCTAGGTACATAGCACAGATATTAATTGATGCTGGTTGGAACGTTTACGTGGTTGATTACAATAGTGCCTATCTCGCCTATAGGTACATAAGCCTTTACGACCCTAAGTTAGCCATAAACATCATGGACCCATTCGTACTGCCCTATATCGCCAAGGGCGTAAATGGCTTCGGTGGTGAATCCATTACGTACTACACAGCAGACGGTATCCCATACACCGATTTACAGAAAAACCACATTAGACAAATATGCAAAAGCACCTACGTAATAGCGAACAGTGCCTACTCCAAGGCTAACCTGGAGGTTATTGACTGCCACGTAAACGAAATAATACCAAACGGCATAGACTGGGTTGGTTTGGGTAGGTTCTTCGGTTCCGCACCTAAGTACGACCTAGTCAGCGTTGGTTACTACAACCCGGGGCTTAATGAGTACGGCAGTAACTGGTGGGGCGATAGGAAGGGTTACCCAGCACTGGTTGGTTTGCTGTACAGGCTTTGGAAAATGGGGTTTTTGTTCACGGTTCATTTGCACACTGGTCCTGACTTATTGACTAGGGCATTCAAGGCGTTCACAAACCAGGTGGGTAGGGTAGTTAGTGAGCCTATATTGAGTACTAACGTAAGTATCAGTGTCGTTAGGACCGATGTTGATTACCACTTCTTTGCGGTTAATAGGGAGCCGGATGGTGAGCACCCCGTGAAAATAACGTTTGCCGGTGGTGCGAAAGACATCGGTGAGTACTACGACGGTGAGTACTACATAACGAACTCATATGTGGAGGGCTTCGGCTTGACACCGTTCGAGGCGTTAGCCGTTGGTAGGTACGCAGTAGTTAATGACCTACCCACATTTAGAGAATACCTACCCAGTGATTGCACAACTAAGGTGCCCATACACGCGGTTAAGGATTACGTGTGGGGTCTTGGCGTTAATAAATTGTTGATGCGTTTCCACATACCGGACTTCTACGTGTGGGGGGACATGCTGATTAGGGCTGTTAGTCACGAGGTTAAGTACGACCCAGCACTGTGTAGGGAATCAGTTAGGGAATATGACTATAGACTGACTTACGAGTGGTTCAGGAAAAAGCTTTAAATAGTGCCTACCCCATTAATACGTGGTGCGTATGAAACCAATGAACTCACTAACCAAGTTGTTGATTGCTGTAGTTAGCCTAGTTACCCTGTTCGTCAGCAACGCCGTGCTTGCCCAGAGCGGTGACCAGGTGGTTTACCTAGACCCATTCAGCTTCTGGATGCTTATTCTAGGCATCACAGTAATGGTGTTGGTTGTGATTGGCATGGCGATTTACGCATTCACTAACATAAACGACATGAGGAACCAAACCGCACTCACCAACGCCCAGATAAATGCGATTAATGCAAACACGAATGCAATGTCGCAATTAACCAACGTGATTTCGAACGCAATAGGCGTCAATACGGCAATGTACCAGAGGGAGGTGGACCACAGGATGCATGTGGAGGACAGGTACTTGGACATATACGATAAGTTGGTGAACAACACGATTTACTACCAAAACACGTTGCTTAACTACTACGGTCAGCAACTCGTTACCCAGGACATCAGGCAACTCATGAGCGATAGGGTAAAGGCATCCGTAGTCCAATCAGCAAAGCCACCCACTGTGGAGTCCTACCAACTCCAGGGGGAGATGTTCCCCCCTTTCCCACAGCCCCAACAGGGCAGTCAAACCAGTACGCAGGGGAGTTCCTCTACGAAATAGTGGTTTACTGATTAGGCAATAAGCTTTTAAAAACCACATAATTATTCCCCATTGATGAAGGGACTAAAGAAAATCTTTGAGGGCGATAGGGTAGTTGTATATAGGGCTAGTAGTGACGAGTTCGTGAGTAATGCAATAAAGAACGGCGTGTTCACCCAAAAAGACGGTAAGTTGATTGATAAGAACGGTAAGGAGGTCATTGTGGTGAAGACCGATTTTTTTCACTACCCGAGGCTGACGGGTAACTGCGGAGGCAGTGTCTTTGGTATCTACGGCTCAAGCGTTTGGAGTAACTGGCATGTTGCTGATTGTGCCGACATACTCGACATGGGCACTAAGCAGTACGTGGTTGATTGGAAAGCAATGCTTAAGCCCAGGGTAATGCCTCTGTGGGTAATCGAACTACTCAGCTTCTTTGGTTTCGACGTATCGAGTAAGTACGACTTCGCTATGGGGTTGATAGCAGGGAGTGAGTACTACATACCTTACTCCGGGCATGCGTTGATACTGACGGCAGGCAATTGCGGTAGTCAAGACAACCTAGACTGCCTAAACATCGCTCTTGAGGTACCAAACCTAGAGCCTGTGCCTGTGGGTGTCACGGTTGAGGTCACCTGTAACTACTGGGGCTATGTGGCTATCGAGGAGGTCATAGACAAAGGAAGTGCGTTGGTTAATTACGGCGGTAACTACGCCGTCCTAAGCCCGGCTTACTTGCTTAAGCCCGTTAGTAAGTCGGCAATACCTGGTTGCTCCGGTAGTGCGGTTTCCCCGCTTCGTCACACCGGTGTGACGGGACCCCAATATAGGGAAACGGTCTCGCTCAGTATAACCAGGCTTAGTTAAGTTTTTAATTCGCTTGTTAAGGGCTTTTAATGATTGGTATGGGTAGAATCACGGCTAGGATTAGGTATAAACTAACGGTTGAGGTTGATGGTGAGGTTTATGACGTAGGCACGCTACAAGCCGAGCCTTCGCTTCAGTACCTATGGAGTTGGTTGGGTTGTGTATCGAGTGCACCGCAGTCCTGTGCGTCTGCTAAGTCGATTAAGTTCAACAGCCTCATTATTCAATCCAGCAGTTACACAGTTGCCAGCTTACCTAGCCAGAGCGGTTCTGGTTCAATAACCCTGGGGAGTGCCTCGATTTCGCTGGGTAGCTTCTCAATGAGTTTCTCGGCGACGCTTAACAACTCCTCGCTCAGTGGTACATACACAATCAGTAGTTTATCCATGTCCTTCACCCTACCCAATGGGAATAACGTCCAGTTACTAATCAACCTAAGTAGTGCGAACATTACTGCCCAGAACGGCAGTGTGATGAACGTTACATTGAGCGGTAGCGTTAGCGTAAGCGGTAGTGGGGTAAGCGGTGGGTTACTTCTTTACGCATTCACTGAGTTCTGGAGTGAGGCTCTTAATGCAATGGGTTACAGCACTGGTGGTGCTATACCTTGGACTGGGAGCGGTAATGCGGTGCTTGGTTACGTAATAGACGTGATTGATACGTCAGGCAATGTAATAGGTAGTTACAACTCAGCCACGTCGAGTGGTACTAACGTGTCAAGCCCGTCAATTACAGTCAGTCAATCAAGCACTGGGTTCAGTGGAACTGTCACTGTTACGTTCACATTCACGGCACCAAGCACAGACCAACTCGGCTCAATAACCTTCAACCTACAGCTTAATTACGTGGTTTCCTCAAGCGTTACGTGCCCATCCACGGACCCACTTTGCAGTTCGTACTCAAGCACTGGGGTTATACCGAGTGGTTTCACGATAAATGTTCCCCAGAACATCGGTGGTACATACACCGTTAATCAAGGCAGTAGTTACCAAATAACAATCAGTGACTCCGTAAGTATTTCAGCAAGCACGTGAGGTGGTAAGAATGGGTAGCGACTTATCCAGGGTCCTCAAGGAAGCCGAGGAGAGGGGCATAAGTGTCCAGTTCGGTCCTTCTGGGATTAGCCTAGTGATTAGTTTCGATGACTTGGTTAAGTGGGTTACCAAGCCCTTTGAGGAGGCTGGTATTGGGGTTAGTACGGAGGTTGATTACGTAAAGAGGACGGTTAGGATTAAGATACCGATTGAGTACGTGAGGTCCATGATGCAGAAAGCCAGCCCGAAGGACTACGAGCTTATACGTTCGCTCCTGGGTCTTGAGGGGACTGACGTGAGGTGAAGTGATTGGCTCAGTACCTAGGGTTCAGCGACTTCTTTGGGAGGATACTAACGGAGTTGCCCAACTACGCTACTAGGCTTGGTAACCTAATGCTGAACATACTCCGTAGGGTAATGAGTAACCCAGTAGCTGTGATGACGATGGTTACTGTGATAACCATTGCGTACTACGCCGTCGATAACCTAATGAACGGTTTCCTTAATTATTTGGAGTACTCACTACAGTCTTTCCAGTCCTACGTTAATCAACTGGTTAATCAATTAACCACTGGTAGTTGTGGCGTTGGTGATTTCGTGTGTTACATAGAGAATGGGTTGATAATGCTCGCTAGGTTCATCCTACAGTACGTGTTTTTAACCCTCTTCAACGCATTGATGTGGTTGGTTGAGCAGGTGATAAACGCAATTGATTACGTGGTTAAGTTCCAAATATACGTTGTGCACTACGTCCTCTGTAACTACATCGTCCCCGCATTCAACATTGTGAATACCGCATACGTAGGTGGCAAGGTAGTAACAGGCATCTGGAGGCTTATGGCAGGGAGGGGACCTGCTAGGTGGTTCTCTACATTGGTTGGTGGGGTTGGTGCCACCTTACTAACTTACGTGTTTAGTAATGCGTTCCTGAACTTCGTGTTTAATTTAACAGGCGTAACGTGCCAGCCAGGCGTTGTTTCCCTACCAACCCCTACACCGCCTAGTGTTACACCACCGCCTAGTTTAACGAGCCAGGGCATGGGCTTATCAGAAAGCCTTAGTTACACGTTTGGCAGTGGCTCGCCTGGTAAGGCTTCATTGAGCATGAAGGAGTCAATGTCGTACCGCATTGGAACCACGGGAGCACCGAAGCTCAAGGTGTTGCTTAGTGAGGCTTTGGGTTACGTCCTCAAGTACATACCACCTGCACAAGCAAGCGTCAAGTTCTCGCTCAGTGAGTCACTGGGTTACAAACTAGTGAGTAGTAAGGCGTTGGGTGCCTTGTTGATAATGGGTGAGTCGGTTACTTACTCGGCAAGCGTTAGCGTTACTGCACCGAAGCCCAAGGTGTACTGTACAGCCACTGAGACGGGTGCTATATGCTATTCGTACATACAGTACGTTGGTACGCAGGAGGTTGTGTCCACCGCATCGACCACAATAACAACAAGCGCCGGCTAGTAAGGCTTAAATTAATCCTTACTTACCCACTCATTAATGAGCGATTTGATTACTGGGTTGGGTAGGTCGTTCGTTAGGGTCGCAAGTAGGGAGTTGAACCTTTACGATAGGTACGCCAGGTTCTACAGGTACTGGCGTGAGGTGAATAAGACCGGTAAGTGCGTTGATGTTGATGAGTTGCTTCACCACGTTGATAACGTGTTCGTACCGATACTTGAGAACACGGACCAACTAGCCGTTGCCGTTGATAATAACTCAGTCCCTAGGTACTACAGGAACAGGTTCACTAAGGCGTTAAATACCAGGGACAAGGGCTTCATTAGGTGGTTCCTTAGGAATTACGTGGTTAATTACACGGATGTTGATGCTGTGGTTAGTCAAAATTATGGTTTATTGCCTAATTTCTTTGGCTGGTGTTTTGCTTTTTGTCCTGTTACTGGTGGTACATGTGCAAGCAATGCTAACGCTGTTTGTTTGAATGCTACTGTACTACCACAAACAGGTCAATGTTGTACAGGCGATAGGGTGGCTTTTTGTGGTAGGAATTTCAATATGGTTGATAATGCACCGTGGGTTAGTTCATACAGCACTGGTGATTTTGGAATAAGTACTCAAGTACCTACGTCAACAGGCACCTTTACACTTACAGGTAGTTTCACAGGACCAGGTTGCTTCCCAAACAGTGGTGTAGCCCTTAACCTAGACTTGGATGTTAATATGGGTACTAATTATGCTAGTGGTGTTACATGTGCTGGTTCATGCCCAAGTGGTACAATATGTACAAGCCAAAGTGTTCCTAACTGCCCAGGTACTAATTATTCTTCTGTAGAGGCTCCTTTGCTTTATTACAGCGTTGGTTTGACTGTTTTGCCTAGCTCGTCGTATTCCATTTGGTGGCAGGCTTCAGTGTCGTGAGGTGATTTAATGACCCGAACTAGACATAAGAAGAGGGGCATTATCACCGAGGCTTTCGAGGTAATGGGGTTACCCATTAGGTTCGTTACCGAGGTTACTGACGACTTCATTAACGACACGGTATCCTTCATAGACCCTAGGCAAAATAGGAAGGGGCGTAAGCACGTTAGTACTAATTACTAAGTGCTTAGTAAGGCTTTTAAAACCCACTTAGACCCTTTACTTGATTAACCATGGGCAGTGAGGAGCAAAAAACCGAGGGTGGTGACGGGGTTAGGTTGTTCGTTGGTTTGGTGGCTGTGGCTATCGACTTCACGAGCACTGTAATTGGTCTGTGGGAGTGTAGGCGTAAGGGCTGTAGCAAGAAGGAAAAGGCTTTGTTTAGGAGGAGGAGGAACGCTTACATTAGGTGGGTTAGGGAAATGACGAGGAGGGTGGTTAGTTATGAGTGATTGCTCCAGTGTCCCGTTGTTCCTGGAGGTCATGGCACCCGCACTGGAGAGTGGAAGTACGTTGCAAGACGTTTTATTCAGCACAACTAGCAGTTGGGCTTCTAAGTATAGGGACGTGATTAGTAAGTTCGTTTGTGACTTCTGCTCCGGTGCTTCGTTCTACATCGAGAATATTGGCGGTAGGGACTACGTGGTTGTTCGCACAGCTGTGAATAGGGGCAATGTTGATGTGGTTGTGGGTATTATTAAGGATGCGTTGGCAATGATTGGCGTTGATTCGAACCAGTTGGTTGTTAGGACGTTCGACTCATGCAACCACAAAACGCTTGATGATTGGCTTGATGTTTGTTGGGATGCGTTTAATGAGCGTGATAAGTGTGAAGATGAGTGTTACGATAAAATTAAGGAGCGTGATGAGCGGTTTAAGTGCTATGATGAGTGTGAGGGGAAAGTCATTAAGGAGTTAATGGGTAAGTACGGAATGAGTAGGGGTACGGCTGAGTTCTGTGTGAACATTGGTTATTGTGATTAAGCTATGTAACTCGTGTTTTACGCTTAATCGTTAAATCACTTATGCATTACATTGTTTACTTGCTTACTCGCTTATTCATGTACCCCATGCCTCAGCCACAGCCTCCATAC
>Ga0208559_100211_pt1 | contig 17683 bp, 15 predicted proteins | sample BED_Mat_host_6_1_FD_187138 | JGI IMG/M metagenome (GOLD analysis project Ga0208559, IMG submission 187138) | Extremophilic microbial mat communities from Yellowstone National Park, USA - BED_Mat_host_6_15 (SPAdes) (version 2) | ecosystem: Environmental > Aquatic > Thermal springs > Hot (42-90C) >...
TCCAAATGTGTGTAAGAACAAAGTGGATGTAGAAGTTATTTGATCAGGCTATAAGAATGAAACGTCACTACCCATACGCGCGTAAGATCGCTTGCGCTTTGAGATTTGGGTATGGTGTGTTACAAAAAGATTGAAAGCCTCTAGAGGCGGGGATGATGAAAGTTTAAATATCTCTTTTTTCAAATCTTAGTGACGTTAATGACGCTCCTCCCAAGCTCGATTGAGGGCTTAATGGGACTGAGGGAGGAGCAACCAGTATCTCCCTCTCTTAAGGGACTAGAGCTAGGCGATGAAAGTTCCCTATTCATGTGGGGGGAGCTCTGGCGCCCCCTACTGCCCGCCAAATGAGAGATGTAGTCCCGAATCGATGAGGGGAACGATGAGTCCTTTGGAAGGGAACCCTCGCCCTTGAGAGGCGGGGAGACGTCAGTTCTGTCAACAACGGAGATAAACTGTTCAACCCAAGTTTTGTTAACGGTTGGTTGAACTTGGCTAATCTCCATTTTGATGCCTGAACCAATGCGCGTGCCATAAAAGCTTAGAACACACCATTTAAAGTAAGAATAATAGTCGCTAAGAGTAGCATCACAACTATGAAAATTTTTAATATTTTTGAAAGCTTTGAGCGTTTTCCATGATTGACCACCTGGCCACCCAAAACTCTTACCAACAAAACTATATCCACAATTAAAGCACTTGGTTGTCCACTCATGTATATTATGGTATCCACACTTGGGGCATCTCTTCCCATCTCCTTTTTCCCCGAGCCATACTTCATCCTAAATGTTGCTAGGCTTTCCAAATTGATAAATCATAGATCGCGAATAGTAAATGGAGTGCCTGTGTTAGCGAGCCTGAGAGCGGACGTTAAACTTGCAAGTATTGAACAAAATATCGCTTGGGGTTTAAAAGGGGTTCCCTAGTCGTGAGTGTGTAAGTTTTATACTTGGTATTGTGCTCAAAACTCCTGACGTTACTCATTTAAACGCTTTATATCTAAAGATTTAACTCCTAGATTCTTTTAATCTTTATTAAGACATATTTGTGATATTTTGTTGGAAAAAGTGATACCATTTGGGGTTATCATGTGGGTTTATCACTCAGAAAAAGTTTTCTCATAAAAAACTAATGACCATAAGTTGGCTATTGTAGGAGTTTAGAGTAATTAACACCACCGTGAGTATTGTGGCAAGTATTCCTCCCATAAAGCCATAGAAGTAGGTTCGCATGTCAGCTCTAAGCTCGGAAATTTCCTGTTTCAATTCACTTCTTACCGCGGAAATCTCCTGTTTTAGCTCACCTTTTGCGCTTTCAATATCGCGTTTTGTTGCGGCTTCTGCTATTAGCGCGTTAAGAAGTAGAACCCTGAGGTTTGTATCTTCAGAAATTGTGAGCGCAAGCCGCTCTGCGAGCTCTTTTTGTGCATTACTATCCACTTTAAGCTCGTCTATTAGCTGTCTTACTAGGGACACATGAATATTGCTTCCTCCACCAAGGATTTCTGGTATTGAAAAGATGCTTTCTGTATAAGCCACACCGGAATCAGCGTTATTGTCTGTGAAGAAACAGAAACGCTACTTTCTGGATAGGTTGCAATTAACCTTTCAAATCTTAAAGCCATAGCACGGAATCCCTTTGAACTTGTCAAACCTTTTAACGTGATAAGCTTGAAAAACGCATAGCGGATAAGCGAAACACGAAACCACGATTCTACAACTTTAAAAAAAGCTGCGCTTCGCTTTCCTTTTTAATCCACCTTAGTAATCCCACACCTTCCACGACTTGCTCGGTCTTTAAAACAAAGCGCACTCCCGAAGAAAGCGCTGGGTGCTTTATGAGTGTGGCAAGATAGTCGCCTTTTAAAGGCTCAAGCCTTACGATCACGTGCGCACTCGATGCGTGAAAGTGACCTCCAGCAGGCAACTTTTTGAATGCGCGGTTAAACACGAGCACCCATTTTCTGTGTGAAAGCGCTCTGAGCGCACTAGTCACGAGCGAAAAGTTTTGAGGTTTTGAAAAGAGAAATGGGTCGAACACGAAAACCCTCTTTTCTTTTTCAAAAAAAGCGCGCCTCAGCGCTTCAATTGTTGAAAGCAGATCAAAAGCGCGCGCCACCCTGATCTCCCTTCCAAGAAGCTGGTACGCGTTAAGCCCGCCAAAAAGCTGGGTGTAAACGAGAAGACAAGGCGTGTTTCTGGAAAGCGCAAAGTGTGCGTAGCGTAGCACGCACGGCCACTCACCGTAAAACTCCACAAAAGAGAAGCCTTCAAGCGCACGCTCAAGCGCCTCACAACCGAGAATCCAGCGCAAAAACACCAACCAAAAACACTTTCATTTATGAATATATACTCACTTTGCGCAATAGACGATCTTTGTGCGCCGCTCAATTTTTTTTAAGCTTTGTGAAAAGCGCTTCGCAAGCTCAAAAGTGGTATTCCGTTTGCCGAACGGCTCAATCGCGCAAAATGATTCACGCCACGATCCAAAGGCGCTCTCAAGCTTTTCTACAGAAGCGTGAACAGTTGTCACGCATGTACGAACAAGCACAAAATCGACGAACTTAGCTTTTATCATGCAATCTAAGCCTTAATTGGCGGGCACCACGGTTCGGATTTGGTGACACATGAAACCACCACCTCGTGAACATATTTACACACTTTGGTTTAAACTTGTAAGAGGTTCTAAAGGTTTTGGTACCTCAAAGCCTTTGGGTCTTAGAACTCTAACTTCTTTAGATCTTAGAGCCTCAAAGTCGAGCATAGACGATTGCACTCAGCCAAAGCCACGAATTCGGTTATCGTAGTGGACTTGGTTCAACCAAGTGTGGGTTGCGGTTGACGCTTGCACAACCCATCTCGTTCGGTGTTTCACACAAACTCAGGTTTCTTCGTAGACTGAGAAAAGGTGTGTGGGTGAACCAGTGATCCTCACACATCATGGACCATGGTGACGTGTGTTACAAGAGCTTTAAAAAGCTCCAAACGTTTGGGTTAAGAAGTTCCGTCAAGCGCTTCTTCGGGTACCTTAAAGGACAGGGGTTTTGTATAAATCCAAAGAGAACGCTCTTTACACCCTTTCTCGACTTCTTGGAATGTGCACTGGTCCACCACTAAAGGTGATTCGAATGAACTCTTATCAGGACAGGGACGAGAAAACGAAGGTTTTAACCTTTGATTTATAAGCTGAAACCATATCCAAGTCGAAAAGGAACCTGAGAAGTGACGATGGAACACCCACCTCCTCGAACTCCCTAAGAACACAGCCAAGAGGCGTCTCCCCCCCCGCTTAAGCCTACCGCCAGTGTAGGCTATTTGACCAGACCGGGCGTCGCCCTCACCCTTAGCGCGTCTGATGAGAAGCAGCTCTCTCAGGGTGAAAATCACCAAGGCTACGTTTGACTGGTTAGTCAACCAACACAAACCCATCAGTTTAAGTTTTGCGTAGCCACAAAGTGTAGACAAGACAAAACCCCATGCCACACAGGACCCCGCGATAAGATTGCACACCCTAAGACGTAAAACACACCTACACGAAGCGTAAACCAACTTATTGGCTATCAGCCAACATGCACAGGGAGGTTGTCTCCCCATTCGTAAGACTCACACCTGAACCGTAAACCAAGCTATTATTCACCCATTCATCGAACACCAGAGACCCCGTCCGTAAGGGCGGGGAGTTAACTATAAATATGAATTTAGTATTTAAAAAGATTGGGGACGTTCCCTGAAAGCACCAGTCACAAGTGTGGGTATGTTACCCACGTTGAAGGAAGAGAATATCACTGTCCTAAGTGTGGTATGGTATACAACCGTGACTTGAATCAGTGAACATAGCCCGTGCCTTAACGAGAGGTACGGGTCGGGGGTACGTAAACACCCTGAAGGGGAAATGAAGGTGCGTCGTGAAGACCACTGGAAACCCCAAAGCCCCGTCCGTAAGGGCGGGGTAGTTTACCGGCTGAGTGGTGTTAGGGTGGTCACCAACCACCTCGAACACGGGATTCCAGTACTTGAACAGCCCACCGTAAACGAGTGACGAATTGTATATCCTCGAGCAAGGCTAATAGACTCAGGGTTGCCCGTGACGTTATAGATTTTAAGTGGCGCATAATAGTCGAGAGCTTGGTCGTCCGCCAAGTATGTGTGAACCAGGATACTCCTCCAAACCACTAGGCGTCGCCAAAGAGGAGTAATATAGCAGAGCCGCCGTATAGTTAAATGGGAAATGAGTGTATGCGTCAACTGTTGTTGGACTTTCACCAGTGAAATCACACTCTAAGATATGCACATTCAAAAACACGACTAGTGCAACAAGTAGGGTGACCGCGGTGAGCCACCCCGCCATAAATGGCGGAGCTTCCTGAATCATTGCCCCACCTTGCCTCCTCTTTTTTAACCCTAGGGAGGGTAAAGGAGGTAGTGGGCGAAGCTTCCCAGGCACAGCGGGTGGCACCCACCCTGCTCTTTTTAGGAGAACCAAAGAAGCGTTGAGATCCCGGTCAATAGTAAACCCACAGTGGGGGCAGTTAAAGATTCGGTCTTCCAGTGTTAAACCCTTGTTGATTCTACCGCACAGAAAGCACTCACGGGAGGTGTTGTACGCTGGAACAGGTAAAACAAGTTTTCCTCTTTTTCGAAACTCCCACTCAAGCACAGCTCTTAGCTCCGAGAACGAGGAATCGTACAGCCTCATCCTTCTCTTTTTATTTTCGCTCTTCTGGATTAAGCCCTGGACATCCAAATCCTCTAGCACCAAAACGTCGTACTCCTGTGAAAGAAGAGCCCCGAGCTTGAAGAACAGGTCACGCCTAAAATCCTTTAAGTGTTCGTGTTCCTTCGCAAGTTTCGTCTTTGTTTTTAGCCAGTTATTCGAAAGAAACCTTTTTCTTGAAAGTGTCCTCTGTAGCAACCTGATTCTTTCAAGAGAGCGCTCAAGCGGTTTTGGGTTCTCTAGGTACCTACCATCTGAAAGTGTTGCAAGCCTTGTGATCCCCAGGTCCACACCCACAGCTTTCTTTGGATTCTCCGATTGCTCCTCTTCTGCTTCAGCCTCCTCCACCAAGAAGATTACGTGGATTCGACCAGAGGGGTAGAGTTTAACACACACTTGAGACACTCGCTTCAAAGGAAGCTCCGTGTGTACTATCAAAGTGAAGAAGCCGATTTTGCTTGAGCCGAGCCTTCTTCTTTTTGTTTTTTCCAAGACCAACTTCTCTTGTATCAGAAAGCTTCCAGCCACTCTGAGGGTACACCAAAGAAAGGTATTGGTGAGGCTTCTTTTTCTTCGGCTTGTTCGCGAGTCCATCAAGGAACCTCTCACGCGTCTCGTAGAACCTATCAGCAACCTGCTGCGCCACTTGGGAGTGTAACACTTGAAACTCCTTGTTCTGCTTTCTTAAGTCCAAAGCGAGTTGTCGAAGCTCGTTTTTACTCATGCTGTGCCTGTTTCTTTCATACTCTTCTTTTTCTGCGTGTAGGAGCGTGTTGTACAGTTTACAAGCTACTTCGAGCTGAGTTTTCAACACCCCCGCCGTGGTCTTCGATGTGTACGCTCTGAACCTGTACGCCCTCACACGCATTACCAAGTGTTATCCAGACCCATATTTATTCTTTTGGGATCCCCGCTCTTCAAAGGCGGGGTTTTGGAATATTCATAAATATTTCCATTGAGGGAAGTCCGTGTATCTCCTCTCTAAAGGTCGGAGTTTTACTGCTTCCCTCAAACTCCCAACATTTTTATAAATAAGACCCAAGACCACCTGTGCGTGGAAGAGGGGTACACGCACCGTCAAGGAGGGGGTTGTCTAGGAGGCCTGAAACTGAGGATGGAGGGTGCTTCCCCCAAGTCCCGCGATGTGGGTGTGTGCTGACAGGGGCAAAGCGAAGTGGGACCAATGAACCCGCGATGGGTCTAAATGAAGCGCTGAAGCCCAAGCTCTACTATGCGTATGATAGGCGTGCACCTACGTAGAGTGAAACCCGCTCAACATTCAAACCCACCATCACATCCTGTGCATTAAGCCTAATTGATCGTGGGAACAGCTGAGTCGGAAAACGATAAACGTATTTTTACAAATTATAATCAAGAAACCATCCTTTATGGAGGAGTAGCTCACACTAGGGTGAAGCTCTCTCTTCCACTTTTTCGGGGAGGTGAAACATGTGGCAGTAGTGCCTCACGAATGCCTTCGGGTCTAGCGGTGGGTTTGCGAGGCCTAATGTGTTCAAGAGCTCATGGTGGGCGCGCATGATCGCCCGCTTCTTCAACCCGCACATCTTCTCAAACTTGGTGAATGGATGAGCATGAACTCGTTTTTTAGGCTGGGTACACGCAGGTGAGGGTCAAGGCGAGCGTCATCCGCTTCCTTTCTCCTGCGGCTTTCAAGTAATGTTCGCGCAAAACTCGCGCGACCTCCACGACCTCTTGCGGAAGGTAGTCCATCTTGAATAAGAAATGCTTTTTTAATGCGTCGAAGCTTTAAAAGATACGGGACACGACAAAGACCGGTAAGCCCCTTTGGACGGGTTTGGAATTACGAAGTGTACAACATAATGAAGCGAGTCATATGTGTGTATGGCGGGCTACTCTAGTTTTAATTTTCACCATGATTAATGACTGGAAAACCATATTTTTCTTGTTGGCTACAACTAATTGCGTGTATCGGTACTCCAGGAGATGCGCGATTAGTGCCAGCGTTACTGTGATTTGTAAGTTACAAAAACACATTTTTTGCGACCACTTTCTTGTTAAATCTAGTCGGAACTAGACAACTTTTATTACTATGTTTATCGTGGTCAACTAGGGGTTGGAGGATTGAGTGCTGAGGATTTCAGGGCGGTTGTTGCTGAGTGGGTAATGAGTGGGCTACCCACTGTTAGAAAGAGGGAGTTTGAGCTACCGCTTGAGCCGACAAGTGTTATATCCGTTCTAGGTCCACGCAGAGCTGGTAAGACTTATCTCCTATACCACACCATTTCAAGATTACTCGTGAAAGGTGTGCCGAAGCAGAATATACTCTACGTGGATTTCGAGCATCCGCGGCTCACCGAGGTGAAAGTAGAAGACTTAGACAACATGCTTGAAGCTTTCTATGAGATTTCTAGACCTGACCCCAATTTCCCTATCTACCTCTTTTTGGATGAAATACAAAAAGTGCGCGACTATGGTAGATGGTTCAGAAAAAGGCTAAACGCTAAATTCTATATTTCTGGTTCAACATCAAAGCTATCTTCTAAGGGTGTTGCGGAGGAGTTGAGGGGTAGAAGTGTTGACTATACTGTTTACCCACTTTCCTTCAGAGAGTACCTAAGCTTCAAAGATGTCATAATTGATAGACCTGAGCTCATTCTTTACAACCGCGAGAGAAGAGGTCTTGTGCTCTCAATGCTACGTGAATACCTCCGCTTCGGGGGGTATCCCGCCGTTGTGCTAGAGCGAGAAGAATCGCAGAAGATCAGACTTTTGAGAGCCTACTTTAATTCGGTTGTTGTCAGGGATTTCGCATGGTTGCAACCTGTTCTCGCTGAGCCCTTTGTAAAATTTGTTGTTCAGAATTATGCGGGTTATTTTTCGGTTAACCGTGTGTACAATTACTTGAGGAGTTTGGGTTATAGGATAGGAAAGGAGAAGGTGCTGGAGTTACTCAACACGGGTGTGGAGTGCTTCTTTATTCATCCATTAGAGCTTTTCGTCAAGAGTGAACGAAGAAGGCAGATGAACCTAAAAAAACTTTACATAGTCGACACGGGATATCCCGTAGCCCTCGGCTACGAGTTCTCAATAGGTCGCTCGATGGAGAACGCCGTGATGCTTGAACTCAAAAGAAGGGAAAGGGAGGTCTACTACTGGAAGGAATACGGGAGAAGCCAAGGACAGGAGGTTGACTTCGTGGTATCCAAAAACCATGTGGCAGAAGAGCTCATCCAAGTTACCTACGCCGAGGACACCGTGCGGGAACGCGAACTGAGAGCTCTGAAGAAGGCTAAGGAAGAGACGGACGCAAAGAACCTTACACTAATAACGTGGGACTACTACTCCCAGCAAGGAGAGATACGAATAATACCCCTCTGGTACTGGCTCCTCGAAGGATCCTATACACAATCTTAGTGTCGGAGGATTGCTCATAAGTAAATTCTAGAGGGTTATTTCATGTCGGGTAACTTTCGCCCAGGCGATACGATGCTGTCCGAATAAGGCGCTCGAAGTGTGCAACTACGGGAAACTTCGTTAAGAGAACAAGAAAAGAAGGAAGGCTTGTCGGTATTGGCTTTTCAACCTATACTCTGTGGTTTTGGTCTATTGCGCCGTCGAGCTAAGTGGTGGGCGCCATGGAACAGAATTGTGACACGTAGAACCCAGCAGCTTGTGGATATCTTTACGTTAAAAATTAACAAAAAAAGGTTGTTGCGGTTCTGCCCAACTGGACTGAGCTTCAGGAAGACTTCTACTTTCTGAAGCGGTTTCGAAATCGAGCATAGACGATTGCACTCAGCCAAAGCCACGAATTCGGTTATCGTAGTGGACTTGGTTCAACCAAGTGTGGGTTGCGGTTGACGCTTGCACAACCCATCTCGTTCGGTGTTTCACACAAACTCAGGTTTCTTCGTAGACTGAGAAGAAGGTGTGTGGGTGAACCAGTGATCCTCACACATCATGGACCATGGTACCGTAAGGTGGTGATCTGGGCTGGTTTCAGAGGCCACGTTTACCAGAGCTTCTGGTTACGAAGCTCTGCTGAGTCTTTGGTATCTCAAGGAACGAGGGTTTTCTACAACGTCCGAGGATACTTTACACCCTTCCTAGAACTATTCGCGCACTGCTACACCGAATGTGGGTGATTCGTATGAAGTGTTATCCAAACAGAATCTACGCGATTCAAAAAAAGTTTAAATCGCGCTTTCTTTAAATAGATTCATGGTTGATTTGGCTCAACGCGTTTTACTCTTTTTACTACTTTTGTCGCTTTTTACTCCTTTCGTTCACTTCTCTCCTCCATCGCCATTCGTTCACGCGTCTTTTAAATCGCTTCCTCACGATTTTGTTCCAAGAAAGAATTCGGGAGGCACGCTACAACCTCTTCCGCTTGGTGCACCAACTGGTCTTGCGTCTTATGGTTCAAAAGCCAACCTGACTACAGACGCCGTTAAGGGTTCGCTCACGTTTGATTCGCTCAACCTGGGCGTGGACATCATTCCTCCGCCCTACTCTTCGAACTACACATACTTAGGAACGGGGTATGCGAGCTTACAGCTCAACGCAGTTTTGTGGATTCCTGGTCACGGTGTTTACTGGACGCAGAACGTGATCTTTATCGCGTCTAACGCAACGATGAAACCGCAGGTTGAGCTCATAAACAACATTTGGAACTTTAGCTCGCTCAGCGCGGTGATGAAATCGCAGTACGTTCACGGTAACGGCACGGTTGCATCACCTGGTTTCTACTACTATCTCGACCCCGTGGTCTACAACCTAACATTTCCGTTTACGATAAATCTTAGCATGACGCTATCAAACACGAGTAGCGGTGCGGTAAGAGTTGACTTTTTGTACTCGATAAAAAGCGGAAATGGCTCAGTTTACTCTGGCGTGTACGACTCGGTTGTGCTCTTTCCGAAGCTGAGCGCCATCCGCTCTTATTACCAGATAGGCTCTTACGCTCCGATAGAACTTCCTAGCGACCTTGAATACGTGCTCGGTGGACCTGGCGGTGGTTCGTTTGCGGTTGTGCTAGGAATTTCTGGTTCGATATCGCTTTATTACGAAAAGGGAGGCGTGTTTCTTCCTGTGCGCGATGCGTATACCTACGGTTCGGACACCGCCGAAACAGTGTACTTTGTCACGGTGACGCGAGACTTTGAAAACCCAGAAGTTCCTCAGGGCGTTCTAAGCCTAGGAAACCTTAATAGCTACAAACTATGGCCGATTTCACCAATACTCGAAGTCACGCTCATCACAGGAATTTCCAAGCTTGTGGTGTCTGGGTATTTGATTTACCAGTCGGGCACGGGTTCGGCTTTGGCCCCGCTTTCCTCTCAAACGCTCACGCTCAAGCTTGTAAACGCGCAAAGCGCGCCTGTAACCACGCTTGTAAACCTTAGCGTGCTCACTTCAAGTAGTGGAAGTTTCACGGCGACACTACCAGTCGAAAGCGCTTTAGCCGACCAGCTTGTTGTGTCTTACGCGGGTAGCACCGCGTTTGACCCAACCCTTTCTGTGACACAGCTCACCGTGCACTCTTTGAGCGTAAGAGGTGTTAGCTCTTACACGGTTGGCGTGAACGGTGTGTTGGTGACACTCGAAGCTGGCTCAACAAATTACGTCGTCACACCGCAAGGAAGTGAGCTCACACTCACGATTGCGAATGAAACACAGGTTACAAAAGGCGAAAGGGAGGTTGCAAGCGTGTTCGTAAACGGCGTGCCGTTTCACGGAGAAAGCTTGACGCTTTCAGCGACTACACCCACCAACGTGACGATAGCGGACACCGTTCAGTACTTGGTGAACATCGAGCAGAGGACTCCTACAGGCGTGACAAATCAAAGCGCGTGGTACAACGCGGGTTCCTCACTTCCTCTTACTTCACAGCGGTACATCCTTGTGAACTCAACGACCAGATACGCGTTTCAAGGTTGGGTGGTGAACGGCGAACTTGTGAACTCAACCTCTGTTGTTTTGAACGTTAGTTCTCCTTTGACAGTAAACAGCTTGTACGTTGAGCAAGATCTTATCACACTTTCTTCGCCGCTTTCAAACGTGAGCGCTTGGGCGGCTTTGGGCGAAGAGTATTCGCTCAGCGCGCCGATAAGCTACGGCAACTTCTTAGTGGGCTATCACTTCAAGCAGTGGAGTGGGACATTCGGCGGCTCAGCAAACCCGCTCACTTTTGTTGTTTCAAAACCCGTGTCAGAGGTGGCGGTTTACTCGGCAAGCTATACTGGTGTAATCGCCTTGTTCGTCGCGGTATTCCTTTTGGGTTTGGGCATAGGTCTTCTTCGCAGACGCGCTCAAGCTTTGCCGCGCTCAAACACCAGTTAAATTCATATTTCAAAATATGATATTTCAAAATATGATATTCGCCGATAGGGAAAGGGAGCTAAACGCGCTTAACCAAAGACCTCTCAAAACTTTGAATTTGTCGTGATTTACGGCAGGCGAAGAATAGGCAAAACCTCGCTTGTTCTTGAGGCGCTAAAAGATAAGCAACACGTTTACTATTTGGCTACAGAGGCAAAGAACAATTTGGCGAAGTTTAAGCAAACTGCACAAGCAAAGTTCCCAGCTCTAGCGCACGTAAGAGAAGATTGGGAGTCGTTGCTACTTGCTTTGAAAGACAAAATCGTCGTAATCGACGAGTTTCCTTATCTTATTAAGGAGGATAGTTCGATCGTGTCAGTTTTTCAGAAGATAGTGGACGCTTTAAAGCATAGCAAAACAAAACTCATCTTGCTTGGTTCGTCAATTTCAATGATAGAAGACGATGTTTTGTCTTACAAGAGCCCGCTTTACGGTAGAAGAACAGGCTCGATAAGGCTCAAAGAGTTGAGGTTCACCGATTTACGGCACTTTGGTTTTGACCTTATGGAGGCGATCAGGGTTTACGGTTTTTCTGGTGGCGTCCCTTACTATATCACCAAGGTTAGAACACCGTTCTACAGCTGGATCAATGAAGAGCTAAAAAAGGCAGATTCTTTCATAAAAGATGAGGTCGACTTCGTATTAAAGTACGAGTTCTCGGAAATTGCGACGTACAAGGAAATTCTGTTTGCGATTTCCCAAGGTAAGAACACTTTGGGTGAAATCAGGGATTTTGTAAAGGTGAAGGGCGAAATTTCCTCCTACCTTAGAAAGCTTCAAAGGATTGGACTTGTTACAAAAGAAGTTCCGGTAACGGAGGGAATTGCTTCAAAAAGAGGAAGATACAAAATCGTGGACAATTTTACGAATTTCTGGTTTAGGTTCGTTTATCCGAACTTGAGCGCAATCGAGGAAGCGCTTTATGAGCTTCCCGTTAAGGATTACGAGGAGTATTTGAGCCGTGTGTTTGAGAAAATAGCCGAAGAATACTTGAAACAAAAATACAGGGTGAGCAAAGTTGGAAGATTCTGGTGGAAAGATGTGGAAATAGACCTGCTTGCGCTTGGAGAAGAAAGCGTTGCGGGTGAATGCAAGTGGAGCGAAGGCGTCAACCCGAAAGAGTTGGTATACGAGCTTAGGCAAAAGCTCAAAAAAGTTGGCGTGGAAGCCCAAAGGTTTGTTCTCTTTGCAAAGAGCTTTTCAAAACAAGAAGAACAAGCGGAGCTTGTGGACTTAAACACGTTGAACGAGTGGTACAGCGCTACCACTGCAAAAATTCGCAATCATTGACTTGCTAGATAGCAAAGCGCACACCTTTGCTAGCAAGTGTAATCGAACTCGTATAACGCTTTTGAATCCGTAAGTAGTGCCACGGCTAGGTTGAACGCACTACTGTAGAGAAAACGCGCTAATGGGTAACAAGAAACGCGTCAAACTCTACAAAGAACCCAGAAAGCGAACAGCGCTGACACAAAGATCTCTGTTTGCTTTTTGTTGTTCTGTGGACACTAAAAGGGTTACCACTAGTCAAAAACAAGAGAGACGAGACGTATTCAAAGCTCATTGGGGCGCCTATTACGCTAAAAAGTGTACACCGCGATTCCAAATGGTAACAAAAGTGGCAGTCAAGCTTGCGTAGCGTACCAGCCTGTCTACTCTTATAATCGAGCATTAATTGTTTATTAGCTTTACCAAAAATCGCGGGTAGCAATCCTTGTGCGAAAAATTTGCTCTACGCTCGTGAACCTTTGGCGAAAACCACTTGGATAGCGCTCGATAAGGTTTAGCAATTTTAGAAACCACAAGCGTCTTTTTAAATTGGTGTGTACGCTTGCGATGCAAGTTCGTTGAGCACAAAGTTTTCGGGTATCTAGCGCTCGTCGTGTTTTTAACCTTGATACCGAAGGAGTCTGCGAGCACAAGTGGAGCTCTTAAGTGGCTTAGCTATCTCACCTTACTACGACTTTTTTGGCTTTTGTGTAAAGAGGCTTTGTACACTTTTTGAATGAGTTTCAGGTCTTTATGGGCAAAGTAGGAGCGTCGAATAGACGTTTTAGCTATCTAGGTCCCTTAATTATTGCTTCTTGCAGTCCGCTTCTGGCTAAGCGTTGTGGTCATGCGCCTCTGTTGTGTAATCGTAGATGTAATCGTGCGCTTCAAGCGCATAGTTTGGCACCTCCCCTCTTTTCACTGCCTCGAAAAGCTTTTCACGCGAAGGTTTGCCCTGAGAATCTCGAAACAGCGGCTTTCCGCTTCGGTCGGCATAGAAAACCGCGCTCAAAATGTTTTCTCTTTTCTCTTCGCTTTTGTCTGCGATCACGAAAAGCACGCGCGCGCTGTGCTGCACGTAAAGCGGACAAAGTAGCTGCCTTTTTAAAACGTCCATTATCACTGGCGCTTTCGAGCGGTCAAATCTTGGGGATGACGCTTCTAGCTCCTTTAGCACAAGCGATTTTGTAACCCCGAGCGTGGACGCTATTTTTTCTGCGGCTTCTTCGTAGCTTATCTCCTTTTTGTAGTCAGGCGGTGCGCCATAGGCGCGTGAGACTATCTCTCGCACTTCTTCAAGCTTTAAAAGAAGCGACGCTTTTTCAAATTTCGAAAGCTGCTTTACGATTTCGTCTAAAGCGGTGTTTTTTGCTAGAAGCGAGTTCACAAGCTGCACCAACGCGTCCCTTTCTTTCGTAACACACGCCGCTATTATTCTCAGTGCGGCGGTGCGGTCGTAGTCTTCGAAAAACGCGTGCGTCCACTCGTTGTGTAGCTTCCACAGTTCTTCGAAAAGCTGGTTTGTGAACTCGCTTCCCGCTTTGACAAAAATCGCGTTTTTTGCGGGTATTACGCCGTCTTGTGTCAACAACGGCGCCTTGAGCCATCCGTCCTTCGTCACCTTCGCTTTGTTGTGTATCACGCACCAAAGCCAAGAAACAAAGATGCGGTAGGTCGCAAGGTCGTTCATAAACCTCACAACACGGCCAGAAAACGCCACATAGTCGTCTATTGCCGCAGCGAGGTTACCGTTTAAAACCTGAAAGCCGTAGTTCGCCGCCATGTAAAACGCGTGTTGTACGTTTTCTACGGTGATTTCCTTACTCGGTATGTCGTAAAGACTCGACCAAAGCTCCCTTCCTTCCCAAATTTGAGAAGAAAAAAGCTTTTCTGGGGAATCGAGCTCCTCTTTTGAAATCACCCAAGGCGTTATCTTTCCGTTTTGGTCGAGTAAGCGAAGACTGGAAAGTAGCGCCCTTTCGCTTTGAGTAAGACCACTTTTTATAGAAGGAGCGACCTTTACACCTTTTTCTTCCACCCACTCCTCTGGTGCGTCGAGTAGCTCCTGCAGCTTCTCTAGCGGTGTGCGTAGCGGAATGTTTCCAGCTTCGACATAGCTTTTGTCTGGGCTTGCCACCCAGCTTTGGCGGTACAAGTCGTAAAGCCTTCCCTTCACCCTTCCTTTCAAAGCGTCCTCAAGCGTGAGCTTTTCAACGCGAGATTCGCAAACAAAGATCAAACCGATAAGACGCTCCCTTAGCTTGTCAAGCCACATCGCGCGTAGTGTCACAGGGTTGTGGCGATGTCTTGAGTACGCATCGCTTTGTTGATAGAGCATCACCGCGGCCATTCCTCCAATTGGCGCACCGCCTTTCACTTCACCATGTTTTAAAGAGGCCATAAGGTTGAGTAGCGCGTTGTACCTTTGGTACGCCATCATATGAGGAGAAGTCATTCCCATAATGCTTGAGTTTTGCGGGTCTGAGAGAACGCGCTCATCCTTCCACATCTCGATTAGGCTTGCGGTGTAGTCCCACCTTCCCACGTTTGTGCCGATAAGCCAGTAGCGCCACATCCACATCACAACCGGTAAAAACCTTCCCAAGTTTGCTTCTTCGTAAAGCGCCTTGAACTTGATGATCGATCCAGGTTTTTGTGCGCCAAGCAGCCTTTCGAGCGACCACACGATTTTTGCGACTATATAAGCTTCAAGAGGTGTCTGAACTTTTGGCTGGTAGTAGTAAACGAGTCTTCCTTGCTTTCTCAAAGACTCGAAATCGTTGAGCGCGTGTATCACGTAATCCACGATCATCGCGTTTGCGGGCTTTCCGTCGACAAAAACGTTGAACGTGCGTAAGTGCATTCCAGGCACTCTGTGAAAACTTGGCGGCCAGCTTTCACGCGGCTTCTCAATCCTATACGTTTTCACCTCCCCTTTTTTGGAAACGCTTACTTCGAAAATTTCTCCTTTGAGTATTCTTCTTTCGTTGTCACGAGACGCAAAAAGAGGTATTGGCTGATCGCTTGGCGCACCAAAAGGCACAAAATCCGCTGGCGCAGCGTCTTCATCGTCTGGACCCATCGTCGAACAAACATCGGCGTTGATCTGTTTAATCGCCATGTCCACTGGCTCCCACGGTCCTGTGATTTCAAGACCCGCGTTTTTTAAAGGAAAGACGTGCTCTGGCACGTCGAAAAACTCGTTGAGCCTCCAGCTAAGCTCGGTTTCTTTACCAAGAAAGTTGTCGATCAAACCCTGAACGATTTCGCGAAAGCTTCTCTTTGTTCCAAAAACCGGGTCTTCGAACACTTCGTCCCAGCTTGGAAAAGCGTACCTCTTTTCGACGCTTTGTTTTGAATCGAGTAGCGCCCTTCTTTGTTTGAGCGCTTTCTCAATCAGGGGTTCAAGCTCGCGAGAAAGCGTCTCGATCACCTGCTCCACATTTTGAGAAAAAAGCTGTGGAAAGCTTTTGAGCACCCGCTCATTGATTTTTACTACCATTTTTGTGCCACCCCGCTTAAGACGAAGTTTGTTTATCACGCCTTGTGTTTTAAGCGTTTAGGGTGGCACAAACAAATGGGGCGCTAAAAACGCATAGAGTAAGCCTATGATAATCAAGTAAACTAGAATTCCAATCGCCCAAGGAAAGTTGTTTCTGATTACATGACCCTCTTTTCTCACATACTTTGTGGTGGAAACACCCGCGCTTGCGGTTTGAGGCGCAACGGGTTTTCCAAGCTCTGCGCCGACAGAGTTCAACGCGGGTGTCAAGCCAACAGGTAAACCGCTGATTCTTGCTACGGTCACTTGGTACGCACCAAAAAGCGCGTTCGAAGAGGTGTTGCTACCAGAAAGCGCGCAACCTATCCAGCCAAAGATTGGAGAAACAAGTAGGAAAAGTGTACCCAAATCAGCAGATTTCCAAGCGAGAGAGTAGGCCATTCCGCTGTAATTAAACACGTAGGCCAAGCCCACCACGAACACGCCGGTGAGTATTCCGCCCCAATACTGTGAAAACGAGGATTTTACCGACTCCCACATCGTTTTTGCACCAGCTCTGAGCGCAAGGGATATGAGAAGCCAGCAAGTGAAGATCGCAGTGCCCGCAACAAACGGGTTGAAAACGAACGCAACGGCCACACTCTTTTTAAGCAAAGTAGAAAAAGCGGTGGCCTTTAATGTGTACAGCGAAACCTTTGTGAGAGGTGACCAAGGGCCAGTCCACAGCGTTACAACGACGATCAGGATGAAAAACGCAAGCCACGCCCAAACAACCTCTCTCTGCGTCGAGCCTTTCGCGTTTTGCGCCGCGACCTTTCCCTGTTCAAGTGTCACGATTGTCCTAGGCTTCCACACCCTTACAAAGCTCAGGCAAACAGCAAAGGACACAAGCGAACCGGTTATGTCTGGTATGTAAGGTCCCAAGTAGCTTGCAACTGGATACTGTCCAAGAATGTAAGAAAGAGACGCGAGAAGCGCAAGCGGCCAGGCTTCCCTGATTCCTCTCCACTTGTCTAGAAGGTAAAGAAGAATCCAAGGGGGTAAAAGCGCAAGAATCGCCACAACCTTTGCCACAGAAGAAGAAACGAAGATAAGCGGAAGTCCTGTGACAGCGGAGAGCAGTATTATGGGTGTGCCAAGCGCGCCATAAGACACGGGTGCGTTATTGGCCAAAGCGGAAACCTGAAGCGCCTTGAGGTCGTCCAAGCCCAAATATATAAGGATCGGCGCGACAAAAGCCCAAGGATAGCCAAAACCCACCAGTCCTTCGAGTAGCGCACCAAAACTCCAAGCCATGATCACAGCCTGAATTCTTATGTCTCCGCTTGAGTTTCTGACCAGCCAGTTTTTGAAAGCTTCAAACTTACCGGTTTTTACGAGAATGTTATAGGTGGAAAGTCCCCAAAAAACTATCCAAGAGATGTTCCAGCTACCCACAAGAGCTCCGATAAGCCAAGCCTTGACCGTGCCTGAAGGAGGCGCGCCCCACAGCGAAACCGCAACGATGATCGTGATGATTGAACCTATTAGCGACGCAAGCCAGGCGCTAAACCTTAAAACCGCAAGCATTATGAAAAGCGCAATGAGCGGTATCAAAGATGCGATAATCGTTAACACCACATTGCCTGTTGGATTTAGGGGCTGGGCGAACACCCAAATCATCTTTCTGTATGCTGTGTTGAATAACTATTTATAGCGCGGCTGTCAATTCCTTGTTTATGAACCCAAAAGACAGCCGCAATAATAATGGCAAAAGATGGGGTAATAGGTTTATCGACAAAAGGAACTGGAAGAGTTACAATGAAGAGCTTGTAGTAAGGGGCGAGTTTTTGCTGCCAA
>Ga0208559_100222_pt1 | contig 16987 bp, 11 predicted proteins | sample BED_Mat_host_6_1_FD_187138 | JGI IMG/M metagenome (GOLD analysis project Ga0208559, IMG submission 187138) | Extremophilic microbial mat communities from Yellowstone National Park, USA - BED_Mat_host_6_15 (SPAdes) (version 2) | ecosystem: Environmental > Aquatic > Thermal springs > Hot (42-90C) >...
ACGTGGATCTTTCAATTCCTCATTAAAGGATACACTATGTAACAAGTCAAGGTCATCTATAGGTATTCAAAGTCTTTCAATTCCTCATTAAAGGATACCCAGTTACAGCGGCTACATCAGCCTTCACCGAAATTCTTTCAATTCCTCATTAAAGATTACAAGCCGTGCGGACTGAGTCAATTACTATTCCAATATATCTTTCAATTCCTCATTAAAGGATACAGTTGTTTTGATTCGATCCGTTTGAATTGGTCTTTAGCTTTCAATTCCTCATTAAAGGATACGCGAGAGAATTTTTAATGAAACTTTCGGGAAAATATACTTTCAATTCCTCATTAAAGGATACACGATTACGAAGAGCTTAGCGAAGAAGAATTAAACCAACTTTCAATTCCTCATTAAAGGATACCGGTTTGACTGTTATAGTAGCCAAAAAGCATAGCGTCAGCTTTCAATTCCTCATTAAAGGATACCTGTGACTGGCACGGGGTCAACGCTTCGCGTGGCGTCTTTCAATTCCTCATTAAAGGATACCTGTGACTGGCACGGGGTCAACGCTTCGCGTGGCGTCTTTCAATTCCTCATTAAAGGATACAAAAGCCTCTTATTGTTGCCATAATGAATGAAATAATGAACTTTCAATTCCTCATTAAAGGATACATGCTTCAAAAGTTCCAAAGAGAAAGTTCTTATAACTTTCAATTCCTCATTAAAGGATACGCGCGGTGATTTCAACGCTTATTCTAATAGCTTTGGCGCTTTCAATTCCTCATTAAAGGATACACCACGCACACTCAGAGACCGTTTCGTGGCAACTACACTTTCAATTCCTCATTAAAGGATACTTTAGCGGGCCAGCAGAACCTACACATATAGAAAGCTTTCAATTCCTCATTAAAGGATACACCCCCAGACGAGTTCGAGGAGCTCAAGAAATCAATAGCCTTTCAATTCCTCATTAAAGGATACTGAAAAATATGGAATGATTAGGGCTTTAGTGATGAGAGCACTTTCAATTCCTCATTAAAGGATACAAGTCGGTTGCACAAGTGAGACGTGCAACCACTTTAGTCACTTTCAATTCCTCATTAAAGGATACGAAAAAATGGCAGACTGGTTTGAGAGTTTTAGCACAAAACTTTCAATTCCTCATTAAAGGATACATGAAATAGAGGTGAAGTAAACAGGTAGAAAAAAAGAATAACTTTCAATTCCTCATTAAAGGATACTTGGCATGCGTGGAAGTGGGAAAACATATGCAAGTGTGCCTTTCAATTCCTCATTAAAGGATACCGAGTATTCTAGAAGAAGAAATTAAGCTTGCTAAAGAATACTTTCAATTCCTCATTAAAGGATACTGAAGGTTTCGGGTTGAAGAGCGTTCTCGGCACGTTTCCTTTCAATTCCTCATTAAAGGATACGTGAGGAAGGGGTCAGGAAGGCTTCCGGGCGAGGCAAAAGCTTTCAATTCCTCATTAAAGGATACAACAAATAGGTATTATATACGTTATAGCCCGAATTCTTTCAATTCCTCATTAAAGGATACGCGCTAGATTCGGTCGATTGGCTAGCGCTCGAACACTTTCAATTCCTCATTAAAGGATACAAGCATAACAGTGTCAGAAGTAGGATTAGTAGCTTGGTCTCTTTCAATTCCTCATTAAAGGATACAAACGAAAAAGCGCAAAAGGTAAAAAAAAATTAAATTTTACTTTCAATTCCTCATTAAAGGATACACGGCATCCCACACCAAATTGTGCGCCGTGTTGGAAGAACTTTCAATTCCTCATTAAAGGATACAAGTTGCATCGCCGCACTTCTTCTTGCCAACTCTGGCTTTCAATTCCTCATTAAAGGATACCAATAAGGACAAGCCATGCTCACTCACCTATTTTTCTGCTTTCAATTCCTCATTAAAGGATACCCAATCCAGCCAGTGGTTTACATAAAAAACCAGATTAGCTTTCAATTCCTCATTAAAGGATACCGCGTGAGAGGACGGCTTGAGGCTCTCACGGGACGAAAAGCTTTCAATTCCTCATTAAAGGATACGTATGTGGCGGGCGCAGTTGGTACGAAGATAGCCGCTTTCAATTCCTCATTAAAGGATACTTGCTGATCAACAAGGAAAAGCAGTGGATAATATTATCTTTCAATTCCTCATTAAAGGATACCGAATAGCCATTGCTCAATGCGGTCGCGTATATAGTTGCCTTTCAATTCCTCATTAAAGGATACGGGAAGCTTAGCGTTATTATTTGATTAATGTTAGCTGGCTTTCAATTCCTCATTAAAGGATACGCGAATTGGTACATTGACGGGCAAGTTCAAGCCTGAAATCTTTCAATTCCTCATTAAAGGATACCGAGAGTTAAGAGAGAGATGCTACGACTACGTCTTTTACTTTCAATTCCTCATTAAAGGATACGAATGCTCGATGAGGTGAGTAGCATGAGCGACATGGAACTTTCAATTCCTCATTAAAGGATACCTTAACCTTTTCGAGCTGTTGTCTGGCTATGTTCTCCTTTCAATTCCTCATTAAAGGATACCGTTACGACGTGCCATAACCATTAGGTTAGTGTTTCTTCTTTCAATTCCTCATTAAAGGATACCAGGGTGGGGGCGACATTTATGTATATCTAGCGCAAACCTTTCAATTCCTCATTAAAGGATACTCTCGATGATAACGCCGCCAACTACTATATCGGTAGTCTTTCAATTCCTCATTAAAGGATACTAGTTTACCTTGCTTCGGTATGAGTTTGATGTACGGTGACTTTCAATTCCTCATTAAAGGATACCAGGTTGTTTTGGATTTGGAGTTCAGAGTTGTCTGCCTTTCAATTCCTCATTAAAGGATACCGGGCTCTGCCCTTGCTGTGCCCCAGCTTTGTAGACACCTTTCAATTCCTCATTAAAGGATACCCCTACACCTCTGTGCCTCCCTCTGGAGGTGTAGGACACTTTCAATTCCTCATTAAAGGATACCGCGTCCAGGTGTTTCCCAAGAACTCCAAGAACTCTTCTTTCAATTCCTCATTAAAGGATACCGAAGTGGCCTCAAGTGTACTCCGCTTTCATGAGAAACCCTTTCAATTCCTCATTAAAGGATACGTGCGTTTCAGCGGTGATAAACTCGACTGGTATGTCAAACCTTTCAATTCCTCATTAAAGGATACAAGCGTTTTAAACTCTTTTACTTTTAGCGTTCAAGCGTACTTTCAATTCCTCATTAAAGGATACTCGTGTTTGATAAAGGAGTCTGCAATTTTGAACGCTCTTTCAATTCCTCATTAAAGGATACTTGTCAACGCCAATGCTTTCTATTATCTGAAACACGTAAGCTTTCAATTCCTCATTAAAGGATACTCAAAATCATAAAAACGTGCGAATGGCAACAAAACCTTTCAATTCCTCATTAAAGGATACTGCCCCTTGACCTTGCTTTGTCTTATTCCGATAGCTTTCAATTCCTCATTAAAGGATACTCGACAACTCTTAGCAGTTCCCCACAGCCAAAATAGCTTTCAATTCCTCATTAAAGGATACAAAAATTGCTGAAAAACTATATACTTACAAGCAACTCTTTCAATTCCTCATTAAAGGATACTCCAAACTCCGTGAATATGTTTACTCTGTGCAAAACTTTCAATTCCTCATTAAAGGATACTCAAGTCCAAGCTGACCGTACCAAGCGCCGCACTTTTCGCCTTTCAATTCCTCATTAAAGGATACCAGTCTGTAAACAGCATACCCACCTATACCCAAAGCTCCGCTTTCAATTCCTCATTAAAGGATACCCAACCACTTTTGCTCGCTCATACTCTTCACCCCATCTTTCAATTCCTCATTAAAGGATACCCAACGCAAACACAAGTGTTGCGAGCTTGTTAGTCGTATGCTTTCAATTCCTCATTAAAGGATACTGGACACACGCACATCCACCCATACACACACCGCTTGCTTTCAATTCCTCATTAAAGGATACAAGACTTTGTTGACAGAGTAAAACAAGCAGTCCAGAACATCTTTCAATTCCTCATTAAAGGATACCCGTCATCATATGTCATGACGGCTATTTTTGCCACCTTTCAATTCCTCATTAAAGGATACTGCTACGACTACCACTAGAAATAAATACGCCTTCCGCTCTTTCAATTCCTCATTAAAGGATACACGCTCAACAGCACCCCGATTGGGTCTTAAATGGTCTCTCCTTTCAATTCCTCATTAAAGGATACTTAACGGTCAAATACCACCTTTGGTAGACCACGGTTCACCTTTCAATTCCTCATTAAAGGATACTAAAACACTATTTCCTTAGTTTCTTCCGTCACGCGGTTACCTTTCAATTCCTCATTAAAGGATACTTGGAAGTAGAAGCGGGTTTAAGGATTCTAGTGGCTTCTTTTTCAATTCCTCATTAAAGGATACACGTGTCAAGTATTTCGATAAAAGGCTTCACTTTGGCATCTTTTCAATTCCTCATTAAAGGATACTTGGAAGCCCGAGGAGGAGAGTGAGTATGAGAACCAATTTCAATTCCTCATTAAAGGATACTAAAGGCAGGGTTCGCCGTCTTTCTGTTCACTACATTCGAATTTCAATTCCTCATTAAAGGATACTCCAAAACTCGGTGTTTTACCAAAGGTTTTTAAGTGAACAATTTCAATTCCTCATTAAAGGATACTCGCTTTGAATGTGCAGGTGATAGCTAACGAAAACGCTATTTCAATTCCTCATTAAAGGATACTAGGCCGTAGAGGAAAGGAAGAAGAGGAAGAACTCAAGCTTTCAATTCCTCATTAAAGGATACTTGGGTAACCTCACCAAACTGAATTCTATACCCTCCATCTTTCAATTCCTCATTAAAGGATACTGGGTTGCCCACCGCGAAACAGCTCGCAGAAAAGATCAACTTTCAATTCCTCATTAAAGGATACGTAAATATGCTTCCGAAAGCTTGGTAGCCTGCGTACCACCTTTCAATTCCTCATTAAAGGATACTATTCAAAAGCCTGCGTGCCCCACGGGCGAATTTCAACTTTCAATTCCTCATTAAAGGATACATTCAAACCTGGTATTTACCTTTTTCAAAGGGTATTAATACTTTCAATTCCTCATTAAAGGATACTAAGCCGTGAGCGTGAAGATAGAAGTACCGCTCGAAAACTTTCAATTCCTCATTAAAGGATACTTAAGGACGTAAACAACACTGAGTTTTACAGTATAAGCTTTCAATTCCTCATTAAAGGATACCGGGCTCTAAAGCCCTTAGCGTGCCCCAAGACTTCTTTCAATTCCTCATTAAAGGATACCGGAGGTTGTTGTAAATGCCGCACCAAGCAGGGCAGGGTTACTTTCAATTCCTCATTAAAGGATACACCAAGCAGGTGAAGGCTACCAAGCGATTAAAACGTGGATCTTTCAATTCCTCATTAAAGGATACACTATGTAACAAGTCAAGGTCATCTAGAGGTATTCAAAGTCTTTCAATTCCTCATTAAAGGATACCCAGTTACAGCGGCTACATCAGCCTTCACCGAAATTCTTTCAATTCCTCATTAAAGGATACCAGCACAATCAGGAGGAAAGAGGAGGAAGGTGGGGAGGCTTTCAATTCCTCATTAAAGGATACCAGTAATCCGCAAAGAATCGAGAGGGGGTTGCCCCCTCTCTTTCAATTCCTCATTAAAGGATACAAGAAAGAAGCGAAGAAGCAGGCTGAGGAGCGCGCTTTCAATTCCTCATTAAAGGATACCATTCAAAATATATTCACCATATGGACCGTATGTCGCTTTCAATTCCTCATTAAAGGATACGGGCTATTTGTTAAAATATGTAACAAAGTCTCTGAGAAACTTTCAATTCCTCATTAAAGGATACTTTCTAAGGGTTTCATGTAACTATGCTTGCGCTTTAATCTTTCAATTCCTCATTAAAGGATACCAAAAACTCAGAAATTGCGAGGTTCTCAGGCGGGAAACTCTTTCAATTCCTCATTAAAGGATACGAGCTCAAAAAGGACTTTCGCAGAAAGCTATGGTCGCTTTCAATTCCTCATTAAAGGATACCGATAAGGGGAGATGAGATACCAGACTGGAATAACTTTCAATTCCTCATTAAAGGATACGTGGTGCATTCGCCGCAGGTGAACCGTGGTCTACTAACTTTCAATTCCTCATTAAAGGATACATACCACCTTATTGTCCACAGTTAGCCTCGGCAATAAACCTCTTTCAATTCCTCATTAAAGGATACCTTGTGTGATGCTTGTACCCGCTTTGTTGTCTTCCTCACTTTCAATTCCTCATTAAAGGATACGGGTTATGTACCCCTTACCCTTTTTCCAAATTACCCTTTCAATTCCTCATTAAAGGATACAGGCATACTCACTGTTAACGTGCCTGGCGACGTCAACATCTTTCAATTCCTCATTAAAGGATACTAGGGGTTGGTATCTTGTGCTTTTTCACTATCTTCCTAACTTTCAATTCCTCATTAAAGGATACCTGGCACCCGTGGCTCGACACCGACAATTACACAGTCTTTCAATTCCTCATTAAAGGATACCACAGATAAAAGAGCTCAAAAGGATATTCAACGACGATATCTTTCAATTCCTCATTAAAGGATACCCATGACGATATTGGATATCGACCAAACATGCCCACCTTTCAATTCCTCATTAAAGGATACCCAACTCTCGTTACAAAACCAGTCGTTAGCCCAGTTACTTTCAATTCCTCATTAAAGGATACCGGCAACAGACGTCATCACGGCATCGCAGTACTTAGCTTTCAATTCCTCATTAAAGGATACCAGGCTCTCGACCAAACAAGCTACTCACTTTTGGTCTTTCAATTCCTCATTAAAGGATACCTGCCATTAGGCCCCGCTATGACATAATAGCTACCTCCAGCCTTTCAATTCCTCATTAAAGGATACTGTAAAAAAGCAATTTCAGTGTTTACTAATAGCCAAACTGCTTTCAATTCCTCATTAAAGGATACCGGACTAGGAGTTGGGATGTTTGGTTGGATAGTAGGTTGCTTTCAATTCCTCATTAAAGGATACCTCAATTCCTCATTAAAGGATACGTAAAACTTCTTCAAGCTTTCAATTCCTCATTAAAGGATACCAGAGTCGGGTTTAAAGCGATAGTGAAGAACAACATCTTCTTTCAATTCCTCATTAAAGGATACCGGAGAAGCAGAACACATGGGGGGCACACTCACACTCTTTCAATTCCTCATTAAAGGATACCTCCACCCTTTTTTTTCGGAGTCGGCTGACTGGGGGCGTCTTTCAATTCCTCATTAAAGGATACAGAACTTACACACTTATATTCCAGATATTGGCAGATGACTTTCAATTCCTCATTAAAGGATACCAAACCAGCTTTAGTCACAAAGCCAGATGTCAATCCAACCACTTTCAATTCCTCATTAAAGGATACGGGAATTGCTTGAGGGGATTTATTCTTAAGAAACATAAATCTTTCAATTCCTCATTAAAGGATACCAAGTGTTGTGAAATAGTAAATAGGATGGGAACACGCTTTCAATTCCTCATTAAAGGATACACAATTGTAACCACAATACACATGACCCCGCTTCACCATCTTTCAATTCCTCATTAAAGGATACGGCTATATATGAAATGGAGCAAGCGCACCCCGGCACTATCTTTCAATTCCTCATTAAAGGATACCACGAAAGCCCATAAATTCGCTCACTTTGCAGTTTTTCCCTTTCAATTCCTCATTAAAGGATACTATCTGGCAAACAGCACACCTTTGTGTTCAACATGTACACTTTCAATTCCTCATTAAAGGATACCTCTGCATCCTTGCGTCATCTGTGAGTATGCACCATCCTTTCAATTCCTCATTAAAGGATACCTAACACAAGCTCAGCAGGCTAACCTCAACTATATAACTTTCAATTCCTCATTAAAGGATACTTACCACCCCACACCACGAGGAGGTTGTGCCATGTGGGGTACTTTCAATTCCTCATTAAAGGATACGGGCTACTGATAGCGTGCCCCAAAACCCGCTTGATTTTTCTTTCAATTCCTCATTAAAGGATACGTGTGTTGGAAGAAGGATAGAACTAAATATGATAGACTTTCAATTCCTCATTAAAGGATACCATACAATTTCGCAACTCTTGAAAGGTGAGTAGCATGAGCTTTCAATTCCTCATTAAAGGATACGCTGTTGAACGAACCACTTTGGCTCGTATATAATCCTTTCAATTCCTCATTAAAGGATACACTAGTGATTCTGAGAAGTAAGATAACATTTGTGAACCCTTTCAATTCCTCATTAAAGGATACATGAGTGGTGGTGTGACGAGCTCATCAATCCGTTCGACTTTCAATTCCTCATTAAAGGATACAACCATGGTCTACCAAAGGTGGTATTTGACCGTTAACTAGCTTTCAATTCCTCATTAAAGGATACCTGCCATTCCACACTTTTAATAATTCGAACCCATGGAAAGCTTTCAATTCCTCATTAAAGGATACCTTACGAAGCAACTCGCAATGGAAGGCTTCGATCCCAACTTTCAATTCCTCATTAAAGGATACCAAGTGGATGTGATATTTCAGAAAGATAGCTACATCATCTTTCAATTCCTCATTAAAGGATACTGAATGGGCGCTCAGGGTTGTTTCGATGCTTCCCGGTGTGCTTTCAATTCCTCATTAAAGGATACAGAGAAGCAACCACACACGGGTCACGCTGTGGGAAGCAGTCTTTCAATTCCTCATTAAAGGATACGCAACTACAGAAGATACTCGAAAAGGAGGTTGGAAGAACCTTTCAATTCCTCATTAAAGGATACATACTTCTACGTGATAACTGATGACTCAGCCCCAATCTTTCAATTCCTCATTAAAGGATACTTAACGAAGATTTCTAAGCGAAAGCGGTTTTTGGTTATTCTTTCAATTCCTCATTAAAGGATACTGCAACCCTCACTTTCGCGCACTATGCTCACTATAACTTTCAATTCCTCATTAAAGGATACTTCGTATTGCTATTTCAGTTGGTAGTGTAGTGAAGCTTTCAATTCCTCATTAAAGGATACTATAGGCGCATGTGAAAGATACGCTTTAAAAAGATTCTTTCAATTCCTCATTAAAGGATACACATATTGTTCGCTCATGCCCCACTCACCTTTTCTCTTTCAATTCCTCATTAAAGGATACAGGATAGCGGACTTAGCGAAAGCGATACAAGAGCGGTCGGACTTTCAATTCCTCATTAAAGGATACCTAAGTTTAAACGCGTCTTGTAAACTAACTTTTTGTTCTTTCAATTCCTCATTAAAGGATACAGTACTACTTGGCGACAAAGACGCAATGGAAAAACTACACTTTCAATTCCTCATTAAAGGATACGCAAGTTTTTTAGTGAAATACAGCTAGCTGTTCTAACTTTCAATTCCTCATTAAAGGATACCAACAAAAAGCCCCACTAAGTATTTCCAAGTGGTCAACTTTCAATTCCTCATTAAAGGATACAGGCCGTCCTTAAACATTCCATGGCGAATTTGTTGTCTTTCAATTCCTCATTAAAGGATACTTTAAACTTAGGCAGTATTTGTTTGATGATGAGTATCTTTCAATTCCTCATTAAAGGATACTTTCACATGACCCAGCTAGCCCTTACATCAAGTTAATACCTTTCAATTCCTCATTAAAGGATACTAAAACCCAAGTGAAAATGTTTTTGCCCATTTTTTCCTCTTTCAATTCCTCATTAAAGGATACAGAAGACGTAGAGCAAAATGCTCAAGATGATAGACAAGTCTTTCAATTCCTCATTAAAGGATACATACTACATTAAGTTTAATGAGAGCGTCTACTTTATAACTTTCAATTCCTCATTAAAGGATACTAGCGTCCTCTAAGGAAGTGCTGTGTGTCCAAACAAAAAACTTTCAATTCCTCATTAAAGGATACGTACTCGACTACGTCAATAGTCTAGCGTAACAGCCCTGACTTTCAATTCCTCATTAAAGGATACGGTTCATACGCATAGCCATTTTTACTCTCCTTCTCCTGCTTTCAATTCCTCATTAAAGGATACGGGGCGGAAGGAAGAGCCAAATGAAGAGCTCTAACTAGCTTTCAATTCCTCATTAAAGGATACGATGGCAATGTTGTGAACAAGATAGTTGTAGATACCTTTCAATTCCTCATTAAAGGATACCATACCTTCCTGGCTCAAGTCCACCTTTATACTTCTTTTCTTTCAATTCCTCATTAAAGGATACAGGAGTAACCTGAGCAAAGGTGCATGTTATGTGTTGCTCCTTTCAATTCCTCATTAAAGGATACCAAACAATGACAAAGGAAGAATGGGAAAGGACAGTCTTTCAATTCCTCATTAAAGGATACGGTCATAAAACTCTTTTTCGGCTTGTTCAAGCATATCCCCTTTCAATTCCTCATTAAAGGATACCTCACCTCTTAAACATTAGAATCTTTTGAGAAGAACTTTCAATTCCTCATTAAAGGATACTTTTAATTAACTTTCTAAGTCAATTTCTAATTCATAACACTTTCAATTCCTCATTAAAGGATACTTGAATTCGATATACAAAACATTACAATTCTACGCCTTTCAATTCCTCATTAAAGGATACTTACATTCGATGACGGTTATAGCGAATACGCATATGCAATCTTTCAATTCCTCATTAAAGGATACAAAATGGAAAACCCAACCCGTAAGGGTTTAAATAGCGACACCCTTTCAATTCCTCATTAAAGGATACCGGGGGAATTTGTAGAGTTAAAGGCAAAAGGGGTATTCATCTTTCAATTCCTCATTAAAGGATACACAAAGTGTTCAAACGCAACTTAACAATTTTGCGTACTTTCAATTCCTCATTAAAGGATACGCTCCAAATAACGTGCTAGATCGTAGTAACCTTGTCTTTCAATTCCTCATTAAAGGATACAAGGTGTCTGTTGCACGTTACTATGCATCAAGGGTACTTTCAATTCCTCATTAAAGGATACCAAGAACCTTACTGAGTTCATAGACGACGTCGTTACCTTTCAATTCCTCATTAAAGGATACGTTGGACAACCTGAAAAAGGTGTCGGAGAAAGGTACCTTTCAATTCCTCATTAAAGGATACAGTCCTTGCGGCACAAACTCACTTTTTTCTACAATTCTTTCAATTCCTCATTAAAGGATACAAGCAAAAAGTCTTTGATAGTGTAGAGCAAAGCCATCAAGCTTTCAATTCCTCATTAAAGGATACTGAACTATCCATTGAACACCTGAAAATATAAAGTTACCACTTTCAATTCCTCATTAAAGGATACAGACTACGAGATATTCAATAGCCTTTGGCAAGAGATCTTTCAATTCCTCATTAAAGGATACGTGGTTATTATAGCTACTATATGTGCTATATTGGTAGCTTTCAATTCCTCATTAAAGGATACCAAAAGGCTAGCCTATGTTGGTAGGGGCAATTACGTCTTTCAATTCCTCATTAAAGGATACAACTCACACAAGTGTGTGAGGCAAAGAGCGCCTACCAGGCTTTCAATTCCTCATTAAAGGATACAGAAGCTTAAACAATATAAAAGAGATACTAAGGATAGCCTTTCAATTCCTCATTAAAGGATACAGAAACTAGGGAAATAGTGTTTTATTCAGTTCTCGATGGCTTTCAATTCCTCATTAAAGGATACCGAGTTGTCCTACTGGTTCTTGTTCTTGTTCCGAGTTTTGCTTTCAATTCCTCATTAAAGGATACCTGGACTCCTGGGTCCTTGGGTTTGGAGGTTTACCGGCTTTCAATTCCTCATTAAAGGATACGCGTCCCTCATTGCTTGTTGCTTTATTTTCACTTTTCTTTCAATTCCTCATTAAAGGATACCCACCAACAGTCAGAAAGTACTTTGCAGTCCGCAAGCTACTTTCAATTCCTCATTAAAGGATACACGGGACTGTGAAACTCACACCAAAAGGTGCAAGTACTTTCAATTCCTCATTAAAGGATACTTTTTCCCATTCAACCATTGACTTATACATGTTGTCTTTCAATTCCTCATTAAAGGATACCGGCTGAATATGGAAAACCATCATCCATACTAGTTTTAACTTTCAATTCCTCATTAAAGGATACGCTAAACGGCTAGCCTACTTGGGTTTAGGAAACTACACCTTTCAATTCCTCATTAAAGGATACATTGGGTGCACGTCTCAAACGTGCACTCATTTCAGCCACTTTCAATTCCTCATTAAAGGATACCTACGTCCAGTGGCAACCGCAACCTGCCTTCCACCTGGTGCTTTCAATTCCTCATTAAAGGATACTTATCTGTGACGATGAGCTGTTAGTGGAGTTTGACACTTTCAATTCCTCATTAAAGGATACCGACAATACAAGCGATGAGTGGGCTTTTGCCATTCCTTTCAATTCCTCATTAAAGGATACAAGCGAGAAAACGAGGGAAACGCTGTTTTATGATGCACTTTCAATTCCTCATTAAAGGATACTGTGCCTGATTTTCTCTTAGCAAGGTTTGGTGAGTAAAACTTTCAATTCCTCATTAAAGGATACAGTGAAGAAAAGATGGATGAAACATTAAATAAAATCTTCTTTCAATTCCTCATTAAAGGATACACGTATGTCACCTCCGACAAACGGAGATGTGATTAGTGCTTTCAATTCCTCATTAAAGGATACCGTTGGTAAAGTGTGCTGGAGACAACACTACAAGTTCTTTCAATTCCTCATTAAAGGATACACGCTACGGGTATGACGACGATATTGGATACGCAAATAGTCTTTCAATTCCTCATTAAAGGATACTAGAACAAATGTGTCAAATATTTCAAGTAAAAGAACGTCTTTCAATTCCTCATTAAAGGATACCACCTTGATGAAAGAACACCTGATTTTTTATGTGACTTTCAATTCCTCATTAAAGGATACTAGACAAGTAATCACAGTTTACGATTACGCTATTAGACACTTTCAATTCCTCATTAAAGGATACGGGTTAGACACTAATGAACATGCGGATATGCTATGGTTACGCTTTCAATTCCTCATTAAAGGATACGAAACTATGGAAACAAAAGACAAAGTGAAACTAGCACTCTTTCAATTCCTCATTAAAGGATACAAAAGGGAATTTAAGCGTAATAAAAAGCTAAAAGGAAAGAGACTTTCAATTCCTCATTAAAGGATACATGCGATAAATAGTGGTATGGATGCGATATATAAAGGAATCTTTCAATTCCTCATTAAAGGATACAAAACAAGGGAAATAGTGTTTTACTCAGTCAAACAAAGCTTTCAATTCCTCATTAAAGGATACATACTGACTCTCTAGTTTTTTCTGAGATGTAGTTACCTTTCAATTCCTCATTAAAGGATACCAATTATTCTGTCTAATAGCCAATTGAGAGCATTAATTATTCTTTCAATTCCTCATTAAAGGATACGGATTGTCTCATGTGCGCACTAATAAGATCAAGAAACTTTCAATTCCTCATTAAAGGATACAACACAAAGGATGAAGAGAAAAAAGAGGATATTGAAATCTTTCAATTCCTCATTAAAGGATACTTAGAGCGATTCAAGTGTTAGACTCAAAGAAGAAGCTTTCAATTCCTCATTAAAGGATACTTTCTTGTCAAATAGTTCTATCTCGATTCTGAACGTCTTTCAATTCCTCATTAAAGGATACTGGAAATACCCGAAAAAATACTAAAATCAAAACTCTATCACTTTCAATTCCTCATTAAAGGATACTTGAGTAAGAGAGAAGGGTGGAGATTTAAGTTAACTTTCAATTCCTCATTAAAGGATACCTTTAACACTGAAACGGGGTAAACGTTAGGTGTTTCCTTTCAATTCCTCATTAAAGGATACCGTGCTGAGCTGGTGTTAGTTCATCTTTTGCCAGTAGCTCTTTCAATTCCTCATTAAAGGATACCTTCAATTGGTAACATAAAAATTAAACAAAGTTTGCTAACCTTTCAATTCCTCATTAAAGGATACTTGGTTTGGGTGAAAAAAATGCCCGTGCAAAATTTAACTTTCAATTCCTCATTAAAGGATACTTCCATAATATTGTAATGTTCTGGATATCGAAATTAACTTTCAATTCCTCATTAAAGGATACCAACCCGAAAGGTTTATAAGTTTCAAAGTTTAATAGTTTTCTTTCAATTCCTCATTAAAGGATACCGTTGGCTCTAATAGAACCCTCTGAATACCCCAGCTCTTTCAATTCCTCATTAAAGGATACCGGTAACACTACCAACTTCGTTTGTACTAACGAGGCCTTTCAATTCCTCATTAAAGGATACCGAGGAACACGTCGAGGGAGTGCCCCCTATGCCATTATACCTTTCAATTCCTCATTAAAGGATACCCAAAAAGGGGGATGTCAGACTTATCCCGAGCTACTTCTCTTTCAATTCCTCATTAAAGGATACATGCCCAAACCAGAAAAAACCCAAAGTAGTGGTCAAGAGCTTTCAATTCCTCATTAAAGGATACAATAATGCTACAAAAAATGTATGAACAACCAAACTTTGAAGCTTTCAATTCCTCATTAAAGGATACCCGAAACATGCTTATGGAAGTCGTAAGAATTGAATTAACACTTTCAATTCCTCATTAAAGGATACTGTTGACAGGGTAAAGCAAGCGGTCGAACGAATGGAAGCCTTTCAATTCCTCATTAAAGGATACAAAACGTTCGATAGCACTTAGAAGCTCCTCCACTGCTTTCAATTCCTCATTAAAGGATACAGGACTTTTTGGCACGTGTCCAAATAGCAGTCAAGCGCACTTTCAATTCCTCATTAAAGGATACAAAAACATGGAGTAAATTCGAAACTAGTGGTTGGAGTATCTTTCAATTCCTCATTAAAGGATACTGGTTCAATAAGTGGTAACTTCTTAGTTCATGTGAAAGGCTTTCAATTCCTCATTAAAGGATACAAATCCACGACTCCAAGCGGTCTTGAACATAAGAACCTTTCAATTCCTCATTAAAGGATACCTATCTCATGGACTTTGTATTGAGCTGAACTAAATGAACTTTCAATTCCTCATTAAAGGATACTTTCAGCGTTAGAGCGTTGAGAAAAGTCGGTTGTGCTTTCAATTCCTCATTAAAGGATACAGGTAATGGAACAGGAGCGGGTCAATTGCAATATGGCACCTTTCAATTCCTCATTAAAGGATACTCGGAATACTTTACTTTGGCACACCAACGAGCGACGCAATCTTTCAATTCCTCATTAAAGGATACCGAAAGATAAGCAATACCCGTCAATTTCAGATTTCCTTGTCTTTCAATTCCTCATTAAAGGATACAAGTTGATTCCAAAGCAAGGGCGGTTAGTGTATTTACTTTCAATTCCTCATTAAAGGATACGCGGAATTAATGAGAAAAATAACAATTCCTTCTTCAACTTTCAATTCCTCATTAAAGGATACCAGGGATTCGGCGTGCAAAACGTAGGCGCAGGCGGTCTTTCAATTCCTCATTAAAGGATACTGTTAGCAAAGTTTTGAGCGGAAAAATGAGCGAATCAGAATCTTTCAATTCCTCATTAAAGGATACTCCACAAATAAGTGAAGAGCAAGAAAACGTCTTTAATTTCTTTCAATTCCTCATTAAAGGATACGAACATACAGCCAATCTAACTATTTCTCGATGAATGTCCTCTTTCAATTCCTCATTAAAGGATACACTATTTACGTAGCTAGCCAAAACAACGTAGGTTTCTTTCAATTCCTCATTAAAGGATACCGTAAGCAATACCACCAAGTATAAGCACTTCAGCAAAAGCTTTCAATTCCTCATTAAAGGATACAAGTGATGAAAGTGACGGAACGAGTGATTCCGAGGAACCTTTCAATTCCTCATTAAAGGATACCAGACGTTTAAAACACTATTTCAAATCGAAAAAGACAGCTTTCAATTCCTCATTAAAGGATACCCAACCACTAATACTAGCTAGACTACTAAGAGAATCCGAATTCTTTCAATTCCTCATTAAAGGATACGGCTGGAAGTCAATGGTCAAGAAGTAAGAGGTGAGTCTTTCAATTCCTCATTAAAGGATACGTTCTCACACCCGACTTTTCGCAACTTTCTAACAGCTTTCAATTCCTCATTAAAGGATACTTGAGACCATGTCTCTATGAACACATAACATCGCTTAACCCTTTCAATTCCTCATTAAAGGATACTCTTATCCCAGAACCTACCTTTCATGTCTTCCTCTATAACACTTTCAATTCCTCATTAAAGGATACCACAAGCACAAGACAATTGGGAAGAGATAATCGAAAAAGCACTTTCAATTCCTCATTAAAGGATACATATGTTGAAGAGGGATTAGTCTATTGCCCTTCTTGTAATCTTTCAATTCCTCATTAAAGGATACAGGGAGGGGTGATGGAAAATGGAGCAGACTTCAATTCTTTCAATTCCTCATTAAAGGATACTTAGCGTAAAAAAAGTTTGGTTCAACATGAACCCCAAACACTTTCAATTCCTCATTAAAGGATACCCATTGTTAAGTCGGGGTCTCTGTCTTTTTCGATTCTTTCAATTCCTCATTAAAGGATACTTGACCAATGCCGAACCCTTGACCAGTACCTTGGTCGGCTTTCAATTCCTCATTAAAGGATACATGCAACAATTTTTGGATGAAACGGACACAATTAGGGTATCTTTCAATTCCTCATTAAAGGATACCAGTGTACAGTCACCACCGCAAATATTCGCGGGCACGTGATCTTTCAATTCCTCATTAAAGGATACATACGGATCTACCCGCTTGTAAAATGTCCAGTGTGCGGTACTTTCAATTCCTCATTAAAGGATACTCAAGGGGTTAATCAAAAAGTGGTTGTAGGTGCTAAAAACTTTCAATTCCTCATTAAAGGATACATTCAGCCAGTGG
>Ga0208559_100226_pt1 | contig 16907 bp, 26 predicted proteins | sample BED_Mat_host_6_1_FD_187138 | JGI IMG/M metagenome (GOLD analysis project Ga0208559, IMG submission 187138) | Extremophilic microbial mat communities from Yellowstone National Park, USA - BED_Mat_host_6_15 (SPAdes) (version 2) | ecosystem: Environmental > Aquatic > Thermal springs > Hot (42-90C) >...
ACACAATCTCAGCTTGATACTTTAAATTACTTAACTAATTGCATGAATCAAGCTGCTGAAAAAATGGCTCAGGTAGCAAAGCAATATGCTCCTGATACATGGCCCGAAATCATTGAAGGCATTATATTCGTTGCCCTTGTAGCTGTTTTATCTAAGTATGTTCTCGGTAAATATATTGAAGCGAGAACAAAACCAAGAAATGGTGCAACAGCAGCTACAGTGATGTATAAAGCTTTAATTCAAAATGCAGTTGATACAGGCATAATAAGTAGCATAAACGCATCTGCTTTTATGACTACTACGCAAATAGAAGAGAATAATCTAACTCAAATAGATACAGCTTACTATCAAGATTTGGTGAATTTAAACATAATTTCAGAAACATTGGCTACAGAGTTGCTTAATGTAGAGCTTACTGAAATGTCTGCAGACTTTGCTTCATTGTTGCAGTTGCTATCTATTCTCCGATAAATTTTTTATTTTGTTTTTCTATTATTAATATATGGACGACTTACTGAAGAGACTGAAGCAAATGGAGGATTGCTACAAAAAAATAGTCAAGCGTGAAGACTGTCCTGAAGAAGAAAAAAAGGTTTCAGGAAAGAAGTGATATTATCTCTTTATAGCTTTTCCATAAGTATATTGCAGTGCCTAATATAGCAGAGGCGACAGTAGTATATTCTATAACTTTTTTTGCTTTATCCTTTTTGATTGGAGCATTTTTTGTATTTGGCATATATTAAAATATCAGTTTAAAGAAATATAAGTTTAATGTCAGTAAATCAGCACTTCACTCACTTTGTTGCAACACTTCAAAAGGAAGGCAAGAGCATTTTTACTCAGAAGTCTTACATCGAAGTTGTAAAGCAGTATTTAGAGCGTTTCTCTCGAAATTATCAAGATCCTAATAATGTAGTTAAGTTTATTGACGATTTGAAGCTTTTAGGCTATAAATCTACAACAATAAGACAGGCCTATTATGCATTAAGGAAGTTTTTCAGGGTAAATGGTTTAAGTTTTAATCTTTCATACAGTATTCTTCCTAAGCTAGCTAATATTAAGCAGGAAGCGTATACGAAAGAAGAAATTGAGAAAATAGTAAGAGCGGCCTCTATAATGCCTATGGCAAGGCTTCTTATTGAGTTGCTCTGGTATACAGGGGCAAGAGTAAGGCAAATAATAACGTTGAAAGTTGATGACCTTGAAGGAACTAAACTAAGGATAAATCCGTTAAAAGGTGGTTTTCCTGTAGTTCATGATTTAACTTATATTGCTCCTCCTGATTTTATTGAAAGATTGAAGAAATATATTGGGAATAGGAAATCTGGTTATATATTTCCAGGCAAGAATCATAATACTCCAATATCTTATATTACTGTTGTTAGGATTATGAGAGATTTGTGCAAAATGGCTGGGGTTAGATATAAAGGCATTCATGCAATAAGAGCTGGAAGAATAACATATCTTGCGTCTAGAGGATTATCAGAAGTTGAACTTCAAAAGCTTCATGGTTACAAATCTCCATTCATGGTTCATCAGTATATAAGGCTAAGACCTGAAGAAATTGAGAAGAAAGTTTCTCAAATTACTGAGCCTCTTAATATAACTAATGAAGCTGAGCAAATTAAGAAGCAATTTGATAAGCTGTTAAAGGAGTTTGTTGAATAATGTCAATTAATGTTTTAAGAAGACCTAGTCTATTAATTCGAGAACTTTTACTTCAATATGGTGAGATATCACCTTCTGATGTTTATTCGGTAGTTCGAAGATTTAAGACTAAAGCAAGCTATATGTCAATTTTAAAGCTTTTTAAATATGCTGAGAAACTTGGTTTGATAAGGAAATCTAAGGAGAAAATTATTAAGCGATACAGAAAAGGCAAGAAAGTCATTACTTTTAAACGAGTATATTATAAATTAGTGGAAGGAAAAGAAGGAGACCCAGCATGGAACAATATTTTTGGCACATTATATCCTAATGCAAAGCTAGGACTTAAATATTATACAGGAAGAACGGTTTATATTCTTTATGTTAATGGGAAAGTCTTTGGGAAGTATATAGATTATGATAAAGCTGAGAAGCTTGCTGATAAATTAAAGACTGTAGGCATAACAGACGTTCAAATTGTCTCTTCTACCATATAAATGTTTCTCAGCTCATTCTTGAAACTTTAAATACTCTTTTTGACAATATTTACATATGGTTAGCACAAAAGAGTTTGCGATAGCCTTAGGCGGTGTAGCAACAGGAATTCTTGGATATGCTGTATCAAAAATAATGGGATTTGGTAATTTCAAGAATCCTGCTATAGATACGGCAGCGGCTCTTGGCTTGGTTGGAGTAGCCGTTGGAAGTCAAGCATACTTACCCGAAGAAATAGGACATGAAAATGTATTACTCTACGCCAATTCTGCGCTTGGAACTGCTGGATTGTTAAAATTATTCGATACACATTCAAGTTCGCTTAAAGCTGGGCTTGCTGGAACGACAGGCGGTTATGTTCCTCCATCAGTAAATATTGGCGCTCAAACATCACAGGCTCCTTCTAAACCAAAAACATTTCAACAAGAAACACCAGGAATATTCTTTTAAACCTAGAAAGTAAAGCCTGGGGTAGAATATTTATTTTTTTCTAGTAATAATTGTAAAGCATATGCTAAAACATCTTCAGCAGTATATCCTTTCTTTTTGAATTCATATAGTGTATTTAGCCATAATTTCTTCGTTTCAGGGGTGCATCTAATATGTATTATTTCAGTTTTTTGAGCTTTCATATGTAATATATGTATCACATATCTTTAAATACTTTTCGATGTATTTTACGCATATGAGCATAGTTTTACCGTATAGTGAGGCAAAAGCAAAATACTTGTCTCTAGTAGGAACCAATGGTAAATTTATAGGAAGCCAACCAGTAAAAGCGTTATTTGAAGAAGAAGCAATTAACGGTATAAGCTACTACAATTTAGGAAGAGACACATACACACTAGCTTCTTTAAGTGAGGACGAAGTTGAAAGAATAATTTACTTTGTAAGGAACAATGCAAAATTAATTCAGAGAGCAGATCCATATACAGCTGAGAATTTCTTAAAGCATGAAAGCATAATAGTAAAATACGCTTCAGTTGCTAAGGCTTTATTTGGAAAGAATGAACCTATAAACTATCCTGCAATACCTGGTTCTATAGGTCTAGCTACAATAATTCCTCAGGTTTTGCAATCAAGCTTGAATTCAGGTGGAGTAGGATGGTCTACTTCTGGAACTTGGGATATTAACTTAACAGCAGGGACAGCGCCTAACTATTTAATAGGTTCATCTACATTCTTCACTACTAGTGGAACACTCAATCAGCAATTATTATGCCTTATTCTACAAGACGGTGTTACCGAAATAGGTAGCACTCCTGCAATAGACCAATTCCTTTTAGTTTCATCTGCGAAATCTACATATGCACCATGGTCTACATATCCAATGGTATCAGAATCAAATCTACTCGGTAAATCAATATATGTCTATAATACCTTAGGGTTCTTTGACCTTACTCCTACATTAGGTGTAAGGTTTTCAGCAAGAGCTGTATATAACAGAAGTCCTGCAAACATAAGATTAGTAGGAGTAGCATACTACGAATACGCATTCTGGGCAACAGGCGGAACAACTCCAAGTCCATTCATATAGGTGAGATAAATGTCAGCAGTACTACCTAAGTTAATTGATCTACAAGGATTAAAAGTAGAAAAGCTAACAGGTGCAGGGCCTGGTACGGCAACTTCAATAGCTAACGGTGCTGCAGGCAACATCACAATAACTATAACTTCACCAGGATGGGTTATTGATGTAGCTGGTATTCCTTCAATTACAGGTATTCCAGCAGGATTAGTCTTGGCAGGCTTTACATATTCAGTATCTCCAAATTCAATAACGATAACAGTTACACTTTATAATCCAACAGCGGCTGCAATATCAGTAGGAGCAAACGCTGTAAGCGTTATAGTATTTGCTGTAATAAGATAGTTTTTTAAATTAAATTATTTTTTCTATTTATTTAATGTGAAGAATACGTAGTTGCTTGCATATTTTCTTCCGTTTGCCATTGTTACAATCGTATATGCATAATAAGTACCTGGTGAAGTATTGGTAGGTATTGTTCCAAAGTTAATTACATAAGTATAGCCTGTTTCAGAAATATTCCATTTATGCGTTCCTAAAGCTTGTCCATTTATTATGGCTTGAACAGATACAGGATTAGTATTTTGAGGAACCATCGTATATATTTGAAGTGTATCTTTTCCTATTGTATATGCAGTATTGATTACCATTTGGTTGTTGGTTAACAAATATGCAGTTACTGGCATTGGTTCATATGTCACAGATCTATAACCTAGATAATAACCGACTGCGCCACCTATCAAAGCACCTGTTATTCCAGCTAGCACTTCCTTCCAAGCCATATGTGAATAATTTATTTCATGAAGTATATAAGCTTTATATTCTTCTTTTAACATTATATTCATATGGGTATATTAGTTAATGAGTTGAAGGCTTTGGAAGGATTTTGCAAATGCACATCGCCATTGATTACTGGAAAGCAGTTGTGTTGGAGTGAAGGAATTATAGGGGCATTGAATCAGGAGCAAATAGAAAAGTATTGTAAAAAGAAAATAGTTAAAGAAAGTCAATTTCCTTCAATTCAAGCTATTTTTGCAGAAGCAAGTCGAGCTTGCAGGATAGGGAATATAGTCGATAATGTGAAAATTGAAAATGCAAAAGTTAGATTGGATTGCATAAGTGAGTATATTAGAAAAAGAAAAGCAGGATTGCCTGTCTCAGTTTCTTTAGGAGTTTAATTATACAAACTAATCTATAAACTTTTTGTTAAACTGAGTTTAACAAAAGATTTAAATATTAGATTTAAGAATATTAACATATGTCTGGACTTGATAAGAATACGATAGAAGCATTAAAAAAATCTAAAGAGATTTTGGGCGAGCTTTATCCTGTAATTATTGATGAAGAAACAGGAGAACCAATAAGCGGAAGACATAGAAAGCAGGCTGGATGGGAATTTATAGAGAAGTTTCCTAAAGAAAAGAAAGAAGAAATTGCAAAGAAACTTAATATTCCTGTCGAAGTTGTTCCTCTAATATTACGTATTCATACAAATGTGCAAAGGAATATTTCAAAAGCAGAGAGAAAACAAGAAGTAAATCAACTTGCTGAGTTTCTTCTTAAAAATGGTGTTCCTAAGGGGTTGTTAGTTAAAAGATTACAAGAGCTACTTCCTTTTTCTCAACAATATATTCTTCAATTGCTTTCTGATGAGTATAAACTAGAAGAGCAACAGAAAAGAAAACCTGTTGAAGAACAAAAGCCTAAAGAAGAGGTAAAAGTCGAAGAACCAAAGAAAGAGGAGCAAAAACCTCAAGAAGTAAAGAAACCTATTGAGGAACCAAAACCTTCATCTCTTGATGAAGCATTAAATATTCGTCCTTCTTTAAACCTTCCTTCTGAGCATGAAAAGTTAGAGAATATGATTAGATATTATGATGAATTGCTTGGAGCATTAGAGGATATATCTTGTCCTGTATGTGGAAGCCATGATACAGCTGGATGGTTATGTCATAATATAAATTTCAAAGAGGTTAGAACATTGCTTGAGAAAAAGATTAAAGAAACGGAGGCTTCACAAGTTATTGTGAAGCCTGAAATACCTCCAAAAGCTTCTGAGGTTCAAAAATATATAGTCAGGGTCAGTTATAAAGGTCAAGAATTAAATATTACTGTAGGAGAGTTTATTGAAGGCGACGATTATATTGTGTTTCTTGATGAGTATTATGAATTAGGAGGAAGAATATATGGGCTTAAGGTAGATCAAGCTCTTCTTAAAAACTTCTTTATAGATAAGATAATTAAAAGCATGAGTTTAAATAATAGCAATATTAGTTGTGATGTTGAAACTGATTATGAAGGAACTGTTGTTAAGAAGATAACAGTAAAAGGTTTCAGTAATTTAGATGATGGTGATAAGAACTCTGTTAAGAACTCATTAAGGTGGGTTATTAGGCAAAGTATAGAGAAACAGGTTAGTTCTTTAAAGTCTGTATTTAGATAGTTATACAAACTAATCTATAAACTTTTTGTTAAACTGAGTTTAACAAAAGATTTAAATATTAGATTTCTTAACTATTAACTGTTTCATGAAACACTTTTGAAACAGTTTCCGAATGAAATTCTCGAATAAAACTGTTTCATGAAACACTGTTTCAACTGTTTCAAAATGAAACAGTTAGATTTATATTATCGGAAGATATTATTTTATTATGGAATTTAAAGAATTAATTGATAAGCTTAATTCTTCTTCTCTAAGGAAGGTATCAAAGGAGCTTAATATACCTGTTTCAAGACTGTTTCGTTTTCTGAAACAGTTAAAGGATGAAGGATATATTGCTACAGAAAAAGTAGGGCAGACTGTTTCATATAAGCTTCTTAGAGAGGATGAAACTGTTTCAGAGCTGTTTCAAAAAACACTCAACCTGTCTGTCGCTTCACCTAAAAAAGAAATAAATCTTCGTTATCATAACTTAGTTGCAAAGGTTCCTATAATAAGTGGAGATGTAGTTCCAGAGAAAGTAATTAAACTTAACAACGGAGTAGAGCGAAAATACTTCAAAATAAAGAATCTAGCTTCAGCAGAAATAATAAGCAAAACTTTAATAATATATCTCCCAGAAATAAAAGCGAAGCCAAATGACTTAGGAGCTATTCTAACAACATACGTAAGAATGTTAGATGGCATCAGAATAATTCTAGAAAACGAGTATAGATTGTTTTGTGATTTTTCCCAAATTCAGATAGTAAGACAACATATAAGCTACGAAGGTGATATTCCTCAATTTCCTTTAACTACAGTAAAAACTGAGAAGGAAGCAAAAAGCATTGCAGAATATAAAGAAAAAGCATGGGTAAGATTAGGGGAAGAAAGTCTTGGGCGGCCAGAAATAGAAACGAATGATTTAGATTTCGCACATGCTTTTTACCAAATGCCTTACGTTCTTATGCAGTTAAATAAGCAATTTGTTCCAGCAATTCAAGAACTAACTAAACAGATTAATCTCCATTTAGAAGTATTGAATGAGATGAAAGAAACTTTAAAAGAAGTAAAAAAATACTTTACTAATAAATGAGCGATATAGAAAGAGCAAAAGCAGAGATTAAGGCGATGTTGTTGAGTTTCTATGAGAAGCATAAAAACTTCGATGATAGAAATCCGAAGGACATTAAAGATGCAGTGGAATTAGGGAATTTTCTAGATAAAATATACGGCAAGCAACTTGTTAATGAAGCTATTCTAGAACTTCAAGAAGAAATGCAGAAAAAATTTGAGGAGGCAAGAGCTGAATTTTATAAGCGTGTTCGTGAGATGGCAAAGAAATGAGCGTCAAACCTTCACCGAAAGAATTCTTAAATAATATAGTTAATGAGATGATAGATGTGATAATGGCCCTCTTGCGTTCTCAGAAGCTTGCATATTATAAGAATGAGAATCTTAGGGGTTATACTTATCAGCTTCTACTCGATATGTTGAGAAATCTTATATTTATCCAAAAGGAGATAGCTAATATAAGCGATGAAGAGGCTAAAGAATTAATTCGTGAAATAGGGTTCGTTGCAACAAGCTTAAAGCGTATTTTTGGAAATCTCACATTCGTTATAGAGGATTATTTGAACTGAACGATATGGAAAAAACAAAAGCAGAGATATGGTATTATTTTGATAAGTTCGATCCAAACAAGTTTCACTGTATCTATTGTGAATACAAAACTGATAACATACTCGATTTTCTTACGCACTTACAAAATAAGCATAGTTTTAAGATCCTAACAGCAAAGGATGTAAGAGAAATGTTGTATAAACAAAGATAAATGAGTTCTGACCAATTATATTTAAAGAGAGAAGAATTTAAATGTGGAATATATTATCTTGGCAATACTAGAGACCTAATAAAAACAATACCTAATGAAAGTATTGATTTAATTTTAACAGATCCACCATTCGGATTAGAAATGGATGAATTCGATGACCCGAATGTTTTCTTTGAACTAGAAGATGAGATGTGGAGAGTATTGAAAAAGGATGCATGGCTTGTTTTCTTTTATTCAATAAAGAAGCTTCCTGAAGCTTTTAAATTTAAAAAGTTTGAATATGCTTGGCAAATTATTTGTCATTTCCCGACACCTTTTTCTAAATCAGTATTAGGAGATAGGAGTTATTTACCAATATTAGTTTTTAGAAAGGGGAAACCGAAGATTTATTATAGAAGGTATGATGTAATCCTTGCGGATGAACTTCCATTCGTAATAGAAAAGGTAAAAGATCCACAATATAAACCAACCTTTACGATATCTGTATTGTTGCATATGTTTACAAGAGAAAATGATTTCGTTTTAGACCCATTTGCTGGTTTTGGTTCCATTCCAATAGTTGCAGAATTCTTCAAAAGGAAGTGGTTTGCGTTCGAAATTGATGAAAGAAAATATAATATAGCCGTGAAATTCATAAGAGAAGGAAAAGTTGAAAAAATAGCTAACCTAAGAAAAGAAAAATCTAATCATTCGTTAGAACCTTTCTTTTTCAATAGGACCACCTTTTGAACTTTTTCTAGATTCAAGCTCCTTTATTTTTTTCTCTTGTTCTAGAACTAGTTTATAACAGTCTTCACAAAGTATAATACCGTCACCTAGATCATAACTTTCCTGACCGAGCAAAGAATCTCCACAAATTAAACAATTATATGCCATAATTCTGGATCAGCGACTTTTACCGAATGAGCTAAGTATTTGATATATGTGTGTAGAGTGCAATAGAACCGCCTATTACTAACACTAGACCTATTATAAAGGCAATAGTTGCAAAAAGCTCTGTTGAAAATATAGCTAGAATAAAGAATGAAGAAACTGCTATTAGGACCTCAGCTGTCCATACTAATCCATGAACAATTATTGCATGTTCATCCTTACTACGAAGAGAAGCTCTTTGTGTTAAAATCGCTAGTATTCCAAAGATTATTTCCACCATAACTATATATCCCGAAACTAATTCCGACAGCATTATAATATAATTTAGAGAATTAACTATTTAAATTTTGTTGAGAATAAAACATAAATATTTTCTCGAATAGTATTAGCATAAAGATGAAGAAGTTGAAAGTAAAAAAGGTAGAGTTAAGACATGATAGTGATGATTGGATCTATATTCAGCTAGATGAAAAAGCAAGCAAAGCTTTGGAGATTTGGAAGAGATTAGCTCCTTTACATAAAGAATTTGGTCTTTATATTGTCGTTCATTGGACAAGAAGAGATTTACCTAAGAACAAGCTTGCAGATGAACTTGTTGAGATTATGCAATTGAGCGGAACAGGTCCTTACTGGAAAGAACCTACTAGTGCAGTTGAAATTATTAGAGAAGCGAGGGAAGAATAAAGCTTAAATATTTTCTTGAACAATATTAGCATATGGTGGAGGTAAGAACTTTATCTCAAGAGGTAGAAAGAATGTTAACTCCAGACATAATTGAAGCAATACACATCATGGCAGTCAACTCCAGTGAGAAAAAAGCATATGCTAAAACAGTTGAAAGGGTAATTGATTCTATAGAGGACTTATTTAGAAGTATTTCTGAATGTGATTTAAATGTAATTATTGAAAAGTATGAGACCGCTTTAAACACTATTGACTCAACCAGAAGGACTTTAGAGAAAGCATCAACTATGACATTTATTCCTAAAGAAATTGCAGATGAAATAACGGCAGCTCTTAATGCAATTCAAGATAGACTAGATGATAACGTAAAAATGATATATAGTAAGATCTGTTAAAAGACTACTTTCAGAGTATTAAAAGCTATAGAGTATTTAGCATTTTTCCTGTATCTAGTCAGTTAGCCTTTTTTAATAAATTCATGCTGAGTAGGTAGTTTTTCTTCAAGCCTTTCGAGTGAGAATAAGTAATATTTTTTACCTGATACATAAACAATATTTGAATAAATTTCTCTATTAAGCATCTGCTTTAGTCGTCTTCTTAGGTAGTAAGCATTTTTCTTGCTTATAGGTAATAAAACATCTACGCCTTCTAACAAATCTTGAGCAATTTTTTTATAATCCAGCCTATGCTTGAAATATACTGGGATTAACCTTACTGGGCTAATAATGCCCATTTTCTCCGCTAAGTCTTCTATTCTTATCAAACCATTTTCCTCTAGATACAATATTAGACTTTTCAGAATTTCTTCCAGATATTCCTTTGAATTTTCTGTATTCATTGATTGGTCTAAAAGGTCTAGTTTCTTTGAAGACCTAGACTTCATATTTAAATAATTGACAGAGGAAGTATAAATTAGTATGCCAGCTATACCATATAAGCCATTTAACAGAGACTACGCAGGAGTAACTAAAATGATCTACAGAGTAAAGTGGGCAACTAGAAGAAGCAAAAAGGTACAAGACATTAATAAAAAAATTAAGGATTTAAAAGATTCAGCCAACCATCCTGTCAAGAAGGCTCATGAAGCATGCAAAAACGATAAATTGACTGTTAAAGCCATAAAATATAAAGGCGGTGTGAAACAAGAAGTTGATGTATGTCCAAGCATATACTTCAAGAGCTACCTAAGTAAAGCAATGGCAGATACGCTAAAAGCATCAGCGTAAATAAAAAGCAAGTATAGCAGTTTTGTTTAAATAAATTCATTTTTTTCTGAAACTTATATTCCTGAGTTAAGTTATAGTTTTATTAGGATTTATATTCTTTTTAACTTTATACGATTAAAGGAGCTTTCATTTTCATTCGTAAGAGTTGTAGTAGTTTCACCGTTTTAGGAACATCAAAAATTTATAGAGGCAAAAAGAATTCTTAATTTAGTAAATATGGTCAGGACTTTAGATACTCTATATAGGGAAACTGCAGCTCCAATTTATTCAGATGCTCATATAGCTTTACAAAATCTTATGACTGCAATAGGAGACATTATGGCTATTCATGTTAAAAAATGCGATATTGTTCCTATTATAGAGAACTTAGGTTATATAGGTTCATTTTATCTAGAATACTTAAGAACGAGTCATGCTACTCTTAAAAATATTTCAGATGCTTCATATTGGGTTCTAAGTTCATATCTTCCTCAAATTATGGATCGGATGGTTGCAAATTGCGATTGTAAAAAGACATGCTTAGAGAAATACATAGATGAAATAATAAATAGCGCTACGCAATATGTTAAAACTTTAAAAAAGCGTGGATTAACATTTTCAGAAGTTAAGGAAGCTAATATTAAATGGACAGATGAACAAAGAAGGTATGCTAAAGTCTTGATTGATGAATGTGAATGTAAGCCTGGAGAGGCAATAGCTAAAGTGAAAAGACGAAAAACAAAATAATACAAATTAATTTTCAAAAATTATTCATTTTTTAAAGAGGAAAAATACTTGGAAACACTGGGAGATGATGGGAAAAGATTTTCTGCAAATTTATAAAAAACTTACAAGTTTAATAATTATTAAGGATGATATATTCAGGATAAATTAAAAACAGTTCAGTTTAGAATCCCAGAAGTATCGGTCTCTCAGAATCCGCTTATTTTTGCTTCATTTTCCTTATTTTTTTCAAAAAATTTTTTTAATAAAAGTATATACTTTTTTCAGAAATATAATTGAAATTATATTTCATTCAACGCATAATGCATATATTTAAACCTTTTCTTTTTTGTATATATTTTTATAATTTACTTTCGGTCATCCCCTTTTTTTTATTTTTTTAAATATGCATTTGTATTCGAATGGTTTTGTGCGTAAAAAACGCTTAAGTTAATTATACCTTTTTTAGATAAAAAAATAAAGCATATGCTTAATCGTTATTCGAAAAAGATTTATATATTATATGATTGATTATTAACATATGGAAAACGAAATAAAGTATGAGTTAGAGGAATTTGCAGAAAAAATAAGACAAAACGTAAAAGAAGCTGAAAACATACAGGTAAATAATAATACAGGCTCTATCACAATGTGGATAAATGATTATTTTGTTGAATTAAGCCCGCAATTAGAAGATGATGAACTAATATACACTACAATTACGATTGAAGAATGGTATTACGGCAAAGTGATAAACCGATTTTATATCTCAACCTGTAAAATAATTTACGAACATTATTATAGCTATGGCTTTGAAAAATATGTTTACGAATGTGAACTTGGGCCAAACGTGGAAGATCCAATATATTTAATCGACGAACAGGAATTATTCAATTTCCTTAATAGTCTAGAAGAAGAAGAATTTGATTTTGAAGAAGAATTTAAATCTTTTGCAGGATTAGATTAACCTTAAAACCAAATTTCTTTTTTTGCTTTTTACTTTTTAGTTTAGTCTTTTTCTTTAAACATATTCAAAAAAGATTTAAATATTGGTTCGCTTATTTATTTCACATGGAAATCCAAAAGGTTGCAGCAATAGGCAAAGTCTTTCAAACAGAAAAAAGAACACGTTATGGTATAAAATTACCAAATTGTTTTATTTGTAATAACGGCAATTCCAAACGAATTAGAAAAGGCAATTTAATTATAAGGTATAACGGTAATACATACTACATATGTAAGTATTGCTTTAACCATAAGCGTCAACTAAAGCAAATTCTATCTAAATTCTCTTAAACAATTTTTTCTTTTTTTCGTTTTTGCTTTTAGGTTTTAGGTCTATTTGCTTAAGTTATTCTTTTTTTAGCATGTGCTTTTTCTATTCGAAAAAAGATTTAAATATAACATTAATGATTATTTTATTAGTCATGACCATATATGATTTTCTAGAAGAGAATGGGTTCATTGTAGAAACGCAATTAGCGCATGTTCTTGAAAAAATACTAGGAAATTCAAGAAGAGCAATATTACTAAAAGGTCCTGCAGGTGTAGGTAAAACACAATTAACCTATTTAGTTGCAAAATACTTAAATGCTGAGTATGTTTTTTACCAATGCACAATGGGAACAAGCGAAGAAGATTTACTGTACAAATATATTCCGTGTGAGGAAACAAAAAGCGGAATAAAAATAACTTTTGGGCCAATACCTCAAGCACTACATCTTTCAAAGGATAAGATTGTCGTTTTAGTTTTAGATGAATTCGATAAAACAAGACCGAGTGCCGATTCATTACTTCTTGATTTGTTGCAGAATTTCAGAATTTCTTTGTACATTAATGATAATGAAACAATAATTTCTGGTAATTCAAATAATTTAATAATATTTTTAACTTCAAATGATATGAGAGAATTTTCAGAACCATTATTAAGAAGATTAGCAATCATAACATTAAATCATTTATCACCACAACATATTTTCAATATACTTTCTAAACAATTTAATAATGAAATTAGCATACTTTTAACTCAAATATACGTTGATACAATTAAAGCAAGTTTACGAAAACCTGCAACAATACAGGAACTATGTCAGCTTGGTGAAGTTTTGCAAAAAGGTGTATCAGTAAAACTTGATGAATTACTAAAAATCTTCATTATAAAGTATGATGATGATTGGCAGAAATTCGTTGAATATATAAAATCAAGAGAACCATATAAAGATTTTAGTTTTAATAATAATAATTCTGAAGATGAGGAAAATGAAAATGAACAAGTAAACATTGAAAAACAATATGAACCAAATGAACCAGAAATTCAAATTCCTGCAAATTCAAATAATAGTGTAAATGATGAAAATGTTCAACAAGTAATTAAAAAACTTTCAAAACTTACAGTAAGACAAGAATATATAGAACCGAAACCAATAGAAATTCCAGAAGATACACATCAACTTGAAGTTACATTAAAATTAAAAGATAATAATTTTGAAGGTTATACTAAAATTATACAGGCAACAAAACCTGAACCTTCTGATAATCCTTCAAAACTAGGAATCTTTGAATTAGTAAAAGATGAGGAAAATTATATAACATCTCAAAAACCGTTATCATTAAATCATATAATTAAACTTATTGAAAAAAGCAAAAATTCAATGATAGAAATGGAAGCTTATGCAGAAGATGATTTTATAGTTACTCAATCTTTTTTAAATAAATTAATAGAGAATGCGACTAAAATTAAATATTATACAAAGAACAAAATTTACTTGCAAGTCGAAAAAAATAATATCACTGAAAAACTAGTAATTGATATAAAAGAGGATTATAATGATGTCAAGCTTGCTAAATTAAAATATTATGTCAAAATAGATTATTATAATCCTGAATTAGCTATTCTGCAATATTTGCAATATCAAAAGAATCTTGATGTAATTATTAAATATCTTGAAAGTATTTCTAATGATAAAAAAGAAATAACCCTTCCTGATGTGTATGACGAGCTGAATGGAGGGGGGTGTCAAGTTGATAGTGTTGATTATGATTTTATAAAAATTTTAGAAAATGCAACAAAATTAAAAAGTAAACATTTTAAAGTATACATTTCAACATACGAGAATAACTATAACTTCTATGCGTATTATAAAGGAAAAGAAATAATATTCGGAATAGGTTATAATTATGCAAAACAAGCAGGATTTGAACCAAATCAACGTAAAAAAGTTTTTGCAGATTCAGATGAAGCTAAACAATTAGTTCAGCAAATTAAAAAAGCATTTAATAAATGAATATGACAAAATTAAGGGTTAAACAGCCATTTGAAGAATTATTAGAAAATAAAAATAATAAAGAACAAGAAATTCAAGAAAATAAAGAAGAACAAGAAAAACCAGTATACGAACCAACTAGCAAAACATCAGAAGAAACTCATGGAGGTGATGAATCTACAAATTCTATTCAGAATTCTCCAAATCCATCTTCTAATTATGAAGAAAAACAAGAGAATAATAGTAAACAAAATGAACAATCTGAAGAAAATAATCTACAGAATTCTAAGGGAAATGAAATTAAGCAAAACACTAATGACCAAAATAATAATTCTAATGAATATAATACTGAACAGAATACCAATCAAAATAGTAATAATCCTGAACAAGAAAGTTATGGGGAAAATACTAATAATGAACAAAACGATAATAGTATGCAATCTGGTAATTCTGATCAACAAATTAATTCAAATAATAATGCCAGTAGTGAAGCCACAAATGAACAAAACAATAATACCAAAAATGAAAATGAGGGAACTGAAGAAGCTGAAGAAACCAATGAGAATGAGGAAAATGAAGAAAATAATGAGGATGAAGATAACGAAAATAACAAACAAATGCCAAGTGGACAATATAATACTGAACAAGTTGTTGATTTAACTGAAAGTTTATCAGTATATGCAAAATATTATCAAACAGAATTTTATCGTTTTCTCGAAATGTTTGCTGAAGAAAAAATGAAAATGTTTGATAATAAACAGCCTGAGGAATATAATATTAAAAAGTTAATGCTAAGAAAATATGAGAGAAAGTCTTTGAACTATTATAAAGGTAACAAAATCAAGGATACAGTAATTTTAATTCTTGATAATTCAGGTTCAATGGAATGGTGGTCAAGAAACTTGGGAATTTTAAGTTTAATAGCATTACAAAGAAACGATATTCAAATTTACATAGCACCAAACGGTGAGATTCAGCATATCATTACAAAGCATTATGATTATATACCAGTAGATCATATACAAGTCTTCAAAAGTTTAGTAAACAAAAAAATAATATATATAGGTGATTATGATGGTGCCGATATACCAATTGAATTATCATGGCATAATGATGTTATTTGGATTTGTCCAGAAACTAGATATCGTAAATTTTTATCACACAATTGGGTTAATTATTCAGAAGATAAGTTTAATGGAGTTTTCATAAGAGCGTACGACTTAAATGAAATGTTCCAGGGATTAAAGAAAATAACAAGATATTCTAAGCTGTTTATTGATTTCCATATTAATGATGAATTCCAAGATGATTGAATAGCTAAATTAATTTTTTCTTTTTTGCTTATTTTTTCTTTTTTTCTATTTGCTTAGGCTTTTTGTTTTTGGTCTATTTTGCGTAAGCTTTTCTTTAAGCATATGCTTTAAAAGTTTATATATTACTTAGTTTATTATGAACATATGAGTATGTTAGAAGACTTTTTAGAAGAGATTCAAGCGGAACAATATATCAAGCGTCAATTACTACCTAAAATAAAAAAGTTAATTCAAGAATATGGTATTCTCAAAATTAGAGTGGAAGTGGAAGTAGAAAAAGACATTCTTAGTAAACTTTTTGTTTATGTTGAACCAGAATTAGCAGCTCAATTAACTCTTTTACAAAAAGATGAAGATGAAGATGAAGGGGGATTCGAATATTTGTTGTATTACCATTATTCAACTAAACAATATGTTTATGTTCAAATATTAAAAAAATCCTTCATTGTAGCTTATATTTACATAATTCCTGAAAGTCTTATTCAATAACCTTTTTCTTTTTTTGCTTTTTGTTAAGTAGCTTAAGCTATCTTTTCCTTTAACACATATACTTATTAAAAGTTTAAATATCACTTTTTTTATTCTTAACACATGGAAAGTGGTAATTTAGCTTTAAGTGGTATTCCAACAAATAAAATACCTTCTTATATAAATCCAAATGGCCTTTTTAAAGTTAAAGTAAACGAACAAGAAGTTGAATTAAATGTTAATAATATCCAAGCCGTTTATTATTATAACGGTTATTACTATATTGTTTATAATAATCCACCAGTTAACGTAGTTCCAATACCATATCTAGCTACAAAATTAAACTTTCAAGTTAAAAGTATACAAAAAGAAATTTGCAAAAAGTGCGGAAGTGAGATTGAGTATGATGCAGATGAGCCTTATTGCCCATATTGTGGCGATTATTACGGTAGTAA
>Ga0208559_100227_pt1 | contig 16774 bp, 22 predicted proteins | sample BED_Mat_host_6_1_FD_187138 | JGI IMG/M metagenome (GOLD analysis project Ga0208559, IMG submission 187138) | Extremophilic microbial mat communities from Yellowstone National Park, USA - BED_Mat_host_6_15 (SPAdes) (version 2) | ecosystem: Environmental > Aquatic > Thermal springs > Hot (42-90C) >...
GAATGATGCTAGCAGAAATAGTTGTAAGCATGGGTAGTGGGTTTACAACAAGTGAGGCTAGGGAGTTAACTAGCCAATGGGATTTTGTTACTAGGAGTATTGCTAGGGTTAAGAATATGTTGAGAAGGGATTTGATACTTTTAGGCTATTAAGGAATGATTTCATCTCGATAATTCCTAATATTTACTTTTCATCTTCTTTATTTATGATACCAATTTTACCATTTTATGGAATACATGATTTAAATTTGATTTCAATATTTGCAATCTTAGGCTTAGTTTTTATTCTCACATTGATTGGTCAAGATTCTGTTATATATACAGCAAACAAATTGCCGATAAGTTTAGTGACGTCAGTCGAGTTGATTGAGCCAGTGATTGTAACGTTGCTAGCAATACTAATTTATCATCAAATACCTAATTTACAGAAGATATAGGCGGTTCAATAACCCTTATCTCAATTTATTTTATATTAGAAAATGAAAACTTTTAATGGACTATTTTGATCCGTTAAAAACTTATTAAGTATTATTACCATAATTAGTTCATGAGGTATCGTTCTCTAGTTGAAACATCAAGAAGTAAAAGATACGTGAGACTACTCCCTATGCTCTTTTTCTTATATATAGTAAACTTTCTCGATAGAGTAAATATTTCCTATGCAATAGATGCCGGAATGTTCCAATATCTAGGAGTTTCTGCTAAGGAAGTTGGTATAATTGCTTCCCTAGCTTCATCATTATTCTTTGTAGGTTATTTTATTCCCCAAATCTTCTCAAATCTCGGTATTAACAGATATGGTGTTAGGAAAATATTTCTTATAGCATTTCTAGTGTGGGGCATAATAACTATTGCAACTGGTTTTGTAACCTCAGTTTCGCAAGTATACGTACTAAGATTTCTACTTGGAATAGCTGAAGGACCATTCTTTGCGGGTGTAATGTTCTATCTGAGTTTGTGGTTCTTGAAACCAGAAAGAGCTACTGCCAATAGTTTCTTTACTGCTGCAATTCCAATATCTGGAATATTTGGTAGTCTAATTGCTGGAGCAATATTTGCAACTTATGGTAACTATCCAGGATGGCGATATTTGTTCTGGTATGAAGGAATGTTGGCAATATTTGGTGGGTTACTTGCGTACTTTATTTTAACAGACTTCCCAAGTGATGCCAAGTGGTTAAGCAATGACGAAAGGAGTGCATTAGAGCAAGCATTTAAGGAGGAGGAGGTGGAGAAGGTTAAGGTTAGTTGGACTAAAGCATTAGCTGACTTAAATGTAATATTACTTGCCATTGTTTACTTTTTAGGAGTTACAAGTCTTTACGGCTATTCGATCTGGTTACCATCAATTATTAGCTTTATTGGTAAAGTTAATGCTACAATTGCTAGTTTTCTGTCAATAGTACCATATGTTATTGCCTCGATATCATTAATTCTCATAGCTCGCTATGCTGATAGAAGGCAAAATCATAGATTTGTAACCTTTGCAGTATTTCTAGTTGCTGGAATTGGTTTAGCATTAAGTGCTGCAACTCAGAGTATATTTATTTTATCATTCATGCTTTTCGCAATAGCTGCTATAGGGATTTACAGCTTCATTGCAACGTTTTGGGCGGTACCTCAAGGTTATTTATCTGGCGATGCAGCTGCAGCTGCTATAGGTTTGATAAACGCTATTGGAAATCTTGGAGGAATTGCCGGTCCTATAGTAGTGGGATTTCTAAAATCATACACTGGATCATTTGTAGATGGAATTTACGTCATGGCGCTATTCTCAATTTTAGCTGGTGTAGTAACATTGCTTATCAGGAGGAGTTGAGCTATTCCATACTTTTTGCTTTTTCTTTGCCAAGTTCATCCTTTTGTTTATAAATTCTACTATTAAGAAATAAATAGAAACAAAAAGACATTTAACTACAGATTTAGAAGAATATAATGTGATAAGAAGTTATAACGTAGTATTATCGCATGAAGACTGGACTTTACTAACTGATAAGTATGATGAAGAAGATCTAAGAGTGTTGATGAAAATTCGTACACCATCGTTTGAAAAGATGGAGGAGAATATAATAGCTGAGGCTTATGTCCGAGATCCTTTAATACTTAATGAATTAATTAATATAATTAAGTCTAATAATAGGGTGACCAGAGTAAAAATTATTGAAAATGTTAGAACAAAGAACGAGTTAAGAGCTTTAATATTGTTGTCAGCTAAGTTAAGGGGAGGAATTAGCGAACTCTTAATGAATAAGGGGGCATACTACATCTCCGAACGAATTTCAAACGGGTTAGAAAAATGGTCCTTAGTAATAGATGATAAAATATTCAGAGAAATAATATTACCCACCTTGAAAGAATATACTTACAGTTTAAAGATCATCGAGAAAGATGATGGAAATTTAGTGTCTGTGAAGAATTTGCTCACAAGTAAGGAGTTTGAAATCATATATAAGGCGTATAAGATGGGATATTTCGATTGGCCTAAAAAGGTGGATTTGAAGGAATTATCAGAGGAATTAGGAATAAGTAAAGCAGCCACCCTACAAGCGTTAAGGAGGGCAATGGGGAAGTTAATTAGGAATTATGTAGATAATCTGGTCTAAAATTGGTGATCTTTTCTTCTCTTAAATCTAATGATCTCTAGCCCAACTCCTACTATTATGAGGAAAATTCCAACTGCAATATATGATTGATTGTAAAAAATCTTATACCCTTCTAATAGTATACTGGCGTTGCCAACTCCATATAGTATTGAGGCTGGTTTAATAGTGATACTCCCTTTTACTAATAATATGTACGTATAGTTATGATAAACTATGAGAAAACTTCCACTATTCACACTTACTTTTGCCTTTTCATACCATGGAGGGATTATATACATACTGCTATTGTTGACGTTTAATGTAGTGTTTAAAGGAAACGTTATCTCTCCTAGTACTAGTATGAAAATACCTAAAGAGATTAAATATATGCCTACTCTCATCATATCTGCACCTTCCTAAAGGCATAGTATGCTAGGTGACCCAAAATTAGATCTAGTGGCAAAAGATAATTAAATATAATCATATTTCCAGTTATTTCTATTCCAAGAACGAGGAAGATTAAGCTTATACTTATGAAGAAGCTTCTAAAGGGTCTTTTAATCAATATTGCAATCAAATAGGAGGAGTTACAGAGGAGTAAGTATTCGGATATGAAAATGCTTATCCATGTTATGGGTGGAGTAAATGATGATAGAAGAAATACTAATTCTGCAATCAAGAGAAATAGTCCACCTATTAGCAAAACATCAATGAAATATGATAGAAGAAATATTGCCCTCCTATTTCTCATTTGTAAAAACGATATTATTGTTCCGTCATATAGATCTTGCCCCATCCCTAGACATATATTCCTTATAACTAGTGTAGATAATATTATACCTATTGTAAATGTAATTATATTGAATAGGAGCTGATCAACGCTTGCATTTCTAGTCTGGGGATGAAAGAAATTAAATGATGCCACTATACTAACACTTAAGGCCAACTCTAAGTCAATGTACGAGAGTAATCCATATTCACCATATCGATGCTTGATTAGAAAACTAACTACTCCCACCCCGTCTCCCCTTTGATACTTTTATCTATTATAGAATTTCTAACGTAAAATATCCTTACCCCAGCATTGGATAAGATTTTAGAAATTTCAGCTAAGTTTCCAGAAATCCTTATCTGGTTACCTATGACTTCTATCCTCCTATCCTTTAACGCTTCTAGAGCCTTACCTATATTATCAACCACTATGTAAAACTCTTCGAGAAAATTATTTCTTAATAGCTTATCTACTTTGCCGAAGAACTTCATAATTCCATTGTTTATTGCCAGGACGTGAGTTGAGAACGCTAAAATTTCAGCTGGTATATGGGATGATATGAGTACAGTTAAGCCCATTTTTTCTCTTAACACTGCAAAAGTGTTGTAAACCTCGTATCGTGATGTTATGTCCAGATTAGCTGTAGGTTCATCTGCTATAATTATTTCCGGATTTTTTATCAAGGAAAAGACTATTTGTAATTTCTGCTTAGTACCAGCTGAAAGTTCTCTAACTTTATTTTTCATAAAATGTACTAGATTAAAGTCTTCTAATAACCTTTTAGCGTCGCTGAGAGGATAGCTAAATTCACTGGAGACTTCCTTCACTATGTCAATTACAGTAAGGTATGGTGGTAAAAATGGCCTATCCAATATTATCCCAACTTTTCTTGGTATTTTATTGCTATTCCAAGGATCCTCTCCTAAAACACTTATATAGCCTGATGTTCTATTTATTAGCCCGCCAATTATTTTAAGCAGTGTTGATTTCCCAGCACCATTAGGACCTATTACTAAGGTTATACTCTTTTCCTCTATGGAGAATGTAAGGCCATGGAGTACCTCAATATCGCCATACCTCTTTGTTAAATTGATAGCATCAATCACGCTCATATTACGAAATACGTTATTGACACTAAAAAACTTTTTAAAAGATTAATGTGGCTTTAGCCTCGGAACTCTTTAATGCGAATTCCGAAACACCGCTTATCTTAACCTTATCCAATAGCCTTTCATGATTAACGTTCTTAACTTTCATTCCAAATTCACATGCTGTAAGTTCTATATCATCACCTCCTAATTCTATTAGATTTTCATAGTAATAGGATAATGGCTTTACGTTAGGTAGCTGTATTTTCTCTATTTCCTTTGTTACTCCCCTTAACCCATCCATGGTGAAGAACATGTACACTTTATTTCCAGAAGAGGCGTAGCCTATGGCAGTTATATAGGCCATATAGAGTTTTTCATCTTCTCCAGATATTACCATTATTGCATATAAATCACTCATTGTTTATTCGCCTCCTCCAATTCTCTAACCGTCTTAACTAGATTATACCAGAAGAATATGAGTCCCAAATAAACTACTACATAACAAATATATCTGGTTGCCTCTATATATCCTTGCAATTGTGATGGGGATATGTAAGCTGAAAATACGCCGTTTTCTAATGCCACATTATTGTTGGAAACTATGTATTGTACTGAGAATCCATACCAACCTAATGCAAATAAACTTACTACTAAGGGTGCTAATAATCTTCTAATAATTGGTAAGGAAATCATTATAGCCACCTCTCTTGGACTTTAATCGCTAAATAAACTCCTAATAACATTCCGAAGAGGAATATAATACCGTCATAACCTAATTGGGCAAAATTAGTCCACATTAATCCTACATTGCATCCAAGGGCCATTCTAACGCCTATACCAACTAACATTCCTCCTCCGAACCCTATCAGCAGTCTACTCTTATTTCTTGGTATTCGTATTTTGAAGTCACCACTTAGATATGATGCTGAGAAAGCTCCAATACACAACATTATTACCATTAGCGTACTTGGGTCGACAATTGGTAGCGAATCGTTAAACCAAGGTGTGTTTAGAAATAACTTGACGTTTCCTAACATTAGCAAGTATTCAAAGAATCTACCGCCATCAGACGAAGTTATGACTAGGTAATTGAAGGTGTATCCAGCACCAACTATGAAAACTAAAAGTAAATCTAATGCCAATATTATTGTAGTCAAGTTAGTTCCATATGGTTTTCTTAATAGTATCAAATCTTTAATTTCCTTGGTTAACGATACCTTTTCTTCTCCAGATGTACTTATGTTTTGATTATAATACGCTCTAGCTGCAGGTAAATTGATACGTAGACTAGATGAGATTGCCCATTTTCTCTTAGTGTACTGTTGCAAGTATATTCCAATGAATATTAGTGGTAGGCTAACTACTAACGTGGTTATATAGACTGACATATTTGAAATTGAGTGAAATATAATGTAGGGCAAGTATTCAACATATCCTCCGTTCGTAGTTGATAAAATCCCATTAGCCATTGTGTATAGCTGGAAGGGCCATATACCTATTGCAAATACATATGTGCCTATCATCATTCCGAATAGCTCTATCCAATTTTGAACATACCCACTAGCAGCCCTATAAAGCATTGATAGATTACAACCACCTGCTAATGCTGCACCAAAGCCAAATATTATAGAGCCAACAAGGATATACCAACCTGCAAAATAGTTATAATAATACTGATCAAATGCTGGAATAACTCCAAATGCAACTAGTAATCCGCTTCCTAACGCGGACAAACCGAATAGTATTAAAAGGGCTCCAAATCGCTCATAACTTTTGGCCGTAAATATTGAAGTCATTGCGTTTACAAAACAATAATTACCTCTTTGGGCTGCCCAACCCAAAATAAATCCAGAAAGAGCGAATAATCCGTAGATTAATGCCCAACTCTCTTGAAGTACTGGCTGTAGTACCATACTTGGCATTGATTATTTCACCTTTAGGATTCTCACCTTGTAAAGTCCGTTATCTCTTATCACTACAAATGGGTACCCTAAGGATTTACATAAAGAAGGTAAAGTAACATGTACTGCGGGTTCGTGATCTGTTAACACTTCTAACATTTGTCCTACTTTCATTTTCTTCAATTTTTTGCTCGCGCTCATTTCTGGAACAGGACATTCCTCTCCTCTAACATCAAGAACCTCATCTGGTTGTCTTAAAGTTAGATCTTCCACTTTGATTCCCTCAAAATATTACGTATTTTTAGGTAATTATAAAAGTTGTGATATTATAAACCCTTATTAAAGTTAATATAATTAAATTGTAATAATCATATCTACAGTATCTAATACTTTTGCATAAAATTAAGAAAACCCTTGAACCAAAATAAATTAGTTGACTAAGAAAATTCTTCATCAACATTTTTCTTATTGTTATATCATAAGAATAGACTTTTTATTCTTAAAATTAAATTCAGTTATGCGCTAAATGGCTGAAGATAAGTTTTTTAAATAGAATTAACATCATTTTAAACAATGATAGAGGAAACTACACTGATTTACGCTGAAGATTTCAAGTCATTGTTAGACCTTGAAAACTCGTATAAGTTATATAAATTATCAAATATAAAAAAGCTAGATTTTGGGTATATTTGTTACCTCACCATATTCAGACTAAAAGTAGAATGTATATGCAAGCCGAGAAAGGATGGCCTTGATATAATAGAAAAGAATGGAAGATTCATAATAAATATAACGTTCCAGAAGGAAAGCGAAGAGAGAATAAACGTAAAAATAAGTTACAGAGGAATTCTCGAAAAACTCCTAAGTAGTATAGCAAATTCAATAAGGAAAAATTTAGAAGAATATTCAAAATATTTAATAGGAAAGCAAAAAGTTGAAAATAATCTTAGAATTTCTACTCTTAAGCCAGATAAAGTAGTAGATCTTAGAGGAGAAGAGTGCCCAGTTCCTGAAATAACGTTAAAGAGAGAATTGATGAAGGCTAATAGGGGAGAAATAATAGAAGCTTTAACTGATAATCCAGCTGCAGTAGCTCACACTATCCCAGAAATAATTAAGTTATTTAACTGTAGATATGAGGTCCTAAAATATGAAGACTACGTATCTTTTAGGATTTTAGTTTTAAGTAATACGATTAACACTGATGAATACGTTAAGGTCATTAAGGAATTCAACGAGGCTAGGATTAGAGAACTAATTAGGGATAAGAAATTCATGTCGTTTTTATATACATATTTCGTGAAATTCCATAAAGTTGAAAAAGTTAATGATTTTAAGAATTATAGATTTAATTGTGAAAAAGACATTTGCCTAGTTTCATCAGCACCTTTAGGTAGGGGATGGCTATTTACTGGACTGATTAAGAGTAACAAAATGGTATGTGCTAGGATTGACACTGAAAATGAAACCTTATTAGATTACCAAGCATTAGAATATTTAAAGAAGTTAGCTGGAGAAACAAATGTCATGTATTTATCGTTAGATTGACTATTTGCAAAAATTTATTTGGACTAAGCGTGTATTTCCCATTATGGAGCTTAAGGATGAATGTGGTTGCATAGTTAATAGGAAATACGCTTCAGACTTTCTAATGAAAAGGTTATTTAGCTATAAGAAGAAGATAAATGCCAAAAAATTGGGCTATTTTAGAATAGATAATTCTAGGTGGTTCACACTCTATAGGGCTCAAGATGGGAAAATATATTATGAAAGTTCTGAATGTCCACTACTCATAATAACCTTAGAAGCACTTTGTGAGAGATATATTGAAAATGAGGGAAAAATAAATAGAGATAACTCCATGGAAAAACTACGTCAAATCAAGGGATTTACAACTAACCAGATAGTGAATGAAGTTGTTGAGAAATTTATAAATGGTGTCAGCAATGGTTAAGAAAATTGCCTATATAGTTGAATCCAATTTGGGTTCTTATATTTTAGGGCAGATGGTAGTACCGCAGTTGGAGGAAAACAGACACAACGCTGAAGTTATTGGAATGTTCTTTATACACGATAATGTCTATATTCTAATGAAAGATAATCCCTTAGCCGAAAGATTAGGTAAACTTAGTAGGGAAAGGGGTATATATTTGCAAGCCTGTGATCAATGCGTATACATGAGAAATTTAGCTGATAAACTAATAGAGGAAGCAAAGATAGGCTGTTTCCCTGACTTTTATGCAAAAGTATTAGATACTGTAGATATGATTATTACAATTTAATTATATTAACTTTAATAAGGGTTTATAATATCACAACTTTTATAATTACCTAAAAATACGTAATATTTTGAGGGAATCGAATGAATAAAAAGCAGTTAATAAAGGCGTTGTCCAGTTATCAATTATGGTTAATAGTAGGACTCATAGTAATTATATTGATAGGAGTAGGGGCTGCATACATTATGTTAAAGCAGTCTCAATCGTCATCAATACCTAGTTCGACCCAAACTACCAATAGTTCAGTTTCTACTACTACTTCTCCTCAATACAGTTTCCTAGTATTCACACAGAAAGGAATTGCAGAAATAATAAACCCATCATCCACTACTCCTTTCCAAGGATATACGCATTCCATTAACATCTCTACAAACGTACCACAACAAGTATACTGGTGGGTTGAGTATCCATTTGAAAATGCTGCACAATCACGATATTACCTCATACCAGTAAATAATGGTACGGTTTACGCAATCGATGCTAATAGTTTAAAGATCGTAAAGGAATTCAATTTTGGAAATAGTATAGGATTTATAGGAGTTGCATACTCACCAAGTCAACAACTAGTCGCAGTAGCAGATGGTCCAAGCGGTATCTTAGCTCTAATCAACGTTTCATCTCTTAACGTATTATGGGAACAGCATTTCGTCTCTCCAGTTAATGGTAGAACGTATTATCCTTGTGACGTTAGATGGAGTCCAGATGGAAACTATTTAATAGTTCCAATGAGATTTAACAACAGCGTTGATCTTATAGCGTTAAACGGTAGCTTAATTAAGGTTTTACCCACTGCTGCTGGTTCACAACCCTATATGGTAAGCCCTAATATGCAAGGCACAATGGTAGCGGTAGAGTACGTTGGAAATAACTCAGTTGGGTTTTACTCTCTACCATCATTGAAATTGCTAGGCATCTTACAAATGCCCAACGGTACAATACCACAGAGGGGTGTATTCACTCCAAATGGAGATTACTACCTTGAGGCACCTTCAAATACGAATCAAGTGTTTGTGATATCCACATCCACTTTTCAGATAGTCAAAACTATAGACTTGCCATCATTTAGTGTTAAAGGCTTAGCAGATATAGAACTTATGCCTGGAGGGCAGTACGCATATGTAGTGATTCACGGTAATGTACAATCAGGTGGTATAATAGCTCTAATATCCGTAAGTAGTTTAACGGTAAGTAGCTATGTACCTTTGTCTACCGCTCCAGCAGTGATAATTCCAGTTCAAAACCAAGTAGCAACTTACCTAGTTGATAACGTTTTGTTACCTCCAGTTACTGGGCTTCACTGTTAGGGGAATAGGGATGAAAGTCCTACATCCATATTTCTATACTTTTTTGTTTTTTAATTTTACCGTATTTCTCCCAATTTTAATAAATGGGATTAGGATAGTTAGTTTGTGGTATTCTCCCTTATCTGATACCGGACAACAAACGTTTATACTTCCCTTCTTAATATTCACCGTTATATATCTTGCTTGTTCTAGTATATTTGGGTACTTCCTTTATAGACACAAGGAGAACAAATTCATACTAGTGAAAGGAGACTTTACCGTATTAAATATTATGAAGAGTCTTCTAAACGATAAGGCGTTTAGAAAAATACTAATTTTCTATTCAGTTTCCTATTTAGTATCCTTCCTAATAGTTAGCGGAGTCATCTTGGTCCCGAACATCAACATTAGTCCCTATTTTTTAAAGCTAACAACTATAACATACGATGCATATGGAATTCAAATCTACTTTAATTTCTTCGTTCTTAACATACCAATGATCATCTTTGCTCTATTAAACACGTTAATACTATCATTTGCGTTCATGCTAAGCTACTATACCATTTCACTAATATATGTGTCATACAATTTAATGGAATGGAAAGTACCAAAGACCTTTAGGATAACTGCAACAAACATTGCAGGAGGATTTTTGACAGCCTCTGTCCCATCAATTGGAACAATAGCGGGAATTTGCTGCTTAACCCCTACTGCAATAAATTCACTATTGTATCTCGCTTCCTCCTCGTTCCCATTAATAAGTAAAAACCTAGTGTGGAAGTACACAATCTATATGGGAATGCCCTTACTCTCTACTATCTCCCAATTAATATTACTCTCCTCTCCCGTATTTGCTGGAGTGGTAATTCTCTCTTTATCATTGTACTCTCTCATACAAATTAGCAAGAAATTAAGAGAGGGATTGTTATGGCAAAGACAATGATCTCCGATAATTTTACATTAATTTTAAGGATATCAATGGCTTCCATATGGCTCTATGCGGGTATTTTAGGAAAACTTCTCAATTCAGGATTTCTGAATCCATCTTCCGAACAGTATGTAGGTTTTACAATACAGTACTTAGCCCAAGGATCTATTATAAGGCAATTTTTATACATAGTCGCAATGCCACATCCGGTTCTAGTTGGAACCTTAGTGATGATAGGAGAGATCTGCTTTGGGATTCTAATCCTTATAGGACTAATGAGCAGACTATGTGGTGTAGTAGCATTTTACACTAACTTAATTTACTTCTTATCTGCTAGCTGGACTGGAGCTGAGGAATATGGGTTAAATCTTCTAATGATGATAATAAACGCGTACATAATAGCCTATGGTTCTGGTAATTTCTCAATAGACTCTTTGGTTTTACGAAAGTTTAACGTTGTAAATAACAAGATATTATGGATAATAGTAGGTAGTGTGATATACATTGCTGTCATTGTGTATTTAATACTTATCTAGGAAATTCTCAGTTTTATATATCCAACTATTAGGAGAAGAGTTGCTAAGAGAGAATATAAGTATCTATCATATATTACTAAATTTACAATATAAAATCCTAATATTACAGAATAATATATCATGTTCTTACTTCCGAATGGCGCCAAACCGTAAACACCTAAAGAGAAAGAGATTGAAGCTATCATATAAGGTAAAATCAAGGCGATGTCATTACCTATCAAAATGAATTCAAACAAATAAAATGGCAGACTGGATAACATAATTGTCAAAGGTATCTCAGCTATTAACTTTCCGACATATACTTTAATTGTTCCTACTAACCTCATAATTTGCCTTAATTCGCCTCTTGGAAAAGAGGATAATAAATAGTAGTCCATCAAATCGATAAAGGAAAAGAAAAATAATAAAAGGATAATGAGAGGTATCTTTAGCGTGTTTGAAAAATTATTGTAGGTGAAATTGACATCTAGAGGAAGATTAACATTGTCTGAATTAATCTCAAAAATTGTATAATTTGAATTTTCTTGTTTAGGATCTACTGCGATGAAAGTTTTACCCTTAACGCTTATTATTGAAAGATTTTGGCTGGAATAATATTTTAAAAAGAGACTTGAAAAAGCGAAAGTAGTTGAAGAGTTTGGTATAGTTAATGTTAGATTTACGTTCTTTTGAAATGAATTTATTATTACGTTAATCCTAGTATTATTCTGAATATAAGCCACTGGAAGATACAAGTAAAATGACCCATTATTTGTCTTAACGCTCTCTGTGAAATTGTAGTATGACAACTTTATTTCTGAACTTACACCTTTTCCTTGAAAGTCAAAGACATAGCCTGATACTTTTATCCCATAAGAAGAGCCCTCAACGATTCCTATAACGCTTATCGATTCGGAAAGAATTTGCGCAGCTATTAGTGACAGACTCAGAGCTATAAGAATTAAGAAGACGAATACAATTGATCTTTTAAATTCCTGCATAAAAATATAGGAAAACCTCATCTGGTGTCACTCTAATAACCTCATACTTAACTCCACGTTTATCTAAATCAATTTCAATACTATTCTCGTTTTCCCTTTCCCATATCTCACTATTCTTAAATCTTATAACCTTGTACAACAATCCACTCTTGGGACCATCGAAAACGACCCTACCCTTAGACATAATTATAACTCTATCTATTAAATCCCATATATCCTTAAGGTTATGGTGAGCAATTATCACACCTCCTTTAAATCTCCTTATCAAATCTTTAGTTAGAGAAGAAATTTGGGACATGTCATCGACTATGAGGTGGTTAGGGGAAAAAGGTAATGAAAGAGCTAAGGACAACCTCTTTTTCTCATCTAAGGATAGATCCTTAACCTTCTTATTTCCATCTAATCCAACAAAATCTAAATAATGATACTCCTTATTAACATAAGTCATTACGTCTTTAACACTGATAGTGGGTATAAATTTGGGTACCTGAGGTATATAAGCGATCTTCCTCTTATCTTCTAAATACACTTTACCTTTAGTTGGTTTCACATCTCCAGCTAGCATCTGAAGTAGTACAGTCTTCCCTGAGTTATGAACACCTATAACTCCTACCTTCTCGTTCTCATAAATATCTAGATTAACTTCAACTACTGCAGAACTTCCGTGAAAAATTTTACTTACGTTTATTGCCCTTATCACGTTAAAGTTTACTCGTTTTAAAACCTAATATATTTTCTTGTGATTTGATAACAGCAGTTATAGGATTTTCCTTGAATGCCTGAATGTGAAGATAATGCCGTCATTAAGCTATAAATTCTCTCCTTGATATTCCAAACGTATATTAATTATATTGGTTTAGCGTCTTCTCTTTATCAAGGTCAGTAAACTTAATTAATTTGTAGTTAAGTGACGGCACTTTCTAAAAAGCCATCAAGAAATGTCAGTTCCTCTAAAATTTGATATATAAATATGAGAAAAGTAATGTTTAAATGTGAGTGAGAAGCGCGCGTCAAGAGTATTAACGATCATATTAATAGTATTGATTTTATCAGAATTTTGTAATGGTATATTGGTTAAGACGAGCACTATGAAAAATATATTCATCAGTTTAATTGTCTTAGAAGGAAAGCCAATAATGGTAATCCAGACTTCTAAAGCTGATTTTCTAAATATAACTTTAGAAGATGTTAATAGAAATAGAATAACTTTGCCTACCATTTCTCTTAACGAGTCCAACGTTCTAACGTACACTTACGATGGATATCTAGTAATTGAGATGCGTGCACAAGGAAGTTTAACAGTCTATGTTATAGACTCCTCGTTAACCTTAATTAGTAATATAAAGCTAAACTATAATTATTCTGTTCAGTATCCACTCTTAACTGGAGACTATATAGTTCTGATTAGCAAGAAGCTAGTGGGAGTAATAAGTAGAAATATGACCACTAATGGTTCACTTTTAGAGGAAAACATTCCCATTTATAATATTTCTATATCAGCAACTAATTTTCTTAATAAATATGAAAAGAATATTAGCATAAGCGATGTTATCGGATATCCCTTAAATCTTACACTAATTAAAGATCATATTATAACTGGGTCTTTCTTTCCACTAAATGAAGTATTACCCATTTTCACATATAAAAACTGGATTTACATAGTTTATCCTATATATTCTAATTCCACAATAGGGGAATATGAAATAGAAGCCGTAAATTTAAATACGGGGTCAATAAGTTCTACAGAGATTAAATTTAGGGGGTATATGAGTGGATATATTCCTTCTAACTTAGAGGGTCTGCGATTTCTAGTATTCTACAACGAAAGTAACATCTCGGTTTACTCTATTAATGGGAGCTATATGGAAAGCTTAGAGATAAATAATTATACCAAACAACTAGAGAAGCCTTATGCAATATATACACCGCTCTTTCCCTCAGTACTGCTTTCAAGTAGCTTAACCCTTGTTAATCCAATTGTTGTCCCACTGTCTATTGAAGTAGGGCCCATTATCAATGTAGTCAATTATTCTGTTAACGTTTTACCATCGGTTGCGAATCGTATTTCAGATTATTATTTGTTAGCCAACTTCAATCCCTATCTATACTTAGTTCTATTTAATACTACTTATGGACTAAATATTCATAACGTATCGAACTTTTATATTTACAATAAATCTGTCTTATTAATACTTTTTTACAATTCGACTATATCATATTATCAAATTGGTAAGAGAGGTTTAAATAGACTTCCCTCGGGTACAATGATTTCAACTGGTCTTGTTGTGGAGAACAACTCTGTACAGTATTACCATAATCCTATATTCTTCTATCAGAACTTTCCTTTAATTCAAGGTTCTCCCATAATAATGAAATACAATAACGGTACTTATGAATTAGTTATAAGCTTGCCAAATTCCACCATTTATATACCTAGGGGATATTTTGTCGTAGGAGTTTACAATAATACTATAGTGTTATATCATAAGGGTAAATTGTACTTATCACTGGGAGATAAACTCCATGAGATAAATTTCAGTATTCCTCGGGATAATGATAGCTTTACGAATTATATTATCGTCTATGTTATCATATTACTAGTATCAATTGCAATATATATTATAATTCGCGAGAAAGATAGAATTTCATAGTAAGATGAACCATCTAATCCTTTTAAATTCAAACATTACTATATTCTATAGTGATAAAAAGTTACACCATAGTGCTCTCACACGACGATTGGAGTCGTTACACTGAGAGATTTAACGAAGAGGAATTATATGTAAAGGTTGTAAGGAGAATTCCATCTTTAGATGGACTCACTGAAAACGTTATGGGTATAATTTACGCTAAGGACAAGGAGTTTTATAGGCAAATAATTAGAATGCTGAGTAGAAATGAAACAACTATTGATTTCAGAATAATAGATGAGTACAAAAACAAATCTAATATCAGAGCAATATACGCATCGATAGAGAGTCTTAAAGGAAGAATAGCTGAAAGATTATTAAAGGATTGTAGAATTTTTAGCATGTCAGAAACTATATATGAAGGAATGGAAAGATGGAACGTAATTGCTGACTCCGAAAACTTCATTAAGATCATACCAGAGGTGAAAGAGCTAACTTATGAGTTTAAAATTATTGAGGAATCTTCAAATCCACTCCTTTCAGTAAAGGAAGAGCTAACGCCTAAGGAATTATCAATTCTGAAGCTAGCCTTTGATAAGGGATACTTCGAAACGCCTAAAAGAATAGGACTAGAGGAGTTAGCAAATGAGTTGGGTATTTCTAAACCAGCCATAATGCAAGTTTTAAGAAAGGCTATTGCGAAGTTGACCGAAAAGAGTATAAAAGATTTTTAACCGGTTAGAGAGCTTAAAATTCCCAACCCTATCATAAAAATTCCTAGAAATAGTAGTGATAGCCTCCCTGCCTTAGCTAGAATTTGGAAATTCGCTTTCACTCCTTTGACCAAACCTTTGTATATTAATAAAACCACTATGGATTGGGCTATCCATGAACCTATTCCAAATAATAGTCCAATTAAGAAGGTGATATTCACACTAATAAGTGTACTTAGGGCAATGGTTAATAACAATATTACTATAAAATCCCCTCCAAAGGCCGCAGCTAGGCCGTGAATCCAGATTAATTTGTAATCTGGATTATTATCTTTATCCACAACTTTATCCTTGCCTTTAATAATGAAAATTAAGGCAACTCCTATCATTGTCAGCCCTACTATAACATCTACTATTGGGTCTAAGTTGTAATTCTGAAAGAATGAGAGAAGTTGTCCAGTCAATGCGCTCAAACTAGCCCAGACGAGTGTTAATGCCCCTGCGAAAACGCTTGTAGAAACTATTGCACCTTTCATATTCCTCTGCATTATTCCATAGGATACGGTAATTGGCCATGTATGTTCGTCAGGTTTAAGTCCATGAACTATACCTATTATAAAAATTGCTAAAGGCCAATAAATGCCTAAGACTAATAATATTTTATGTGCTATTGGCTCTAGTATATCTGGCAACGATAATATAGCAACTGCAATTCCGAGAGATATGGAAAGCGCAATTATGAGTTCTTTTCCTCTCATATGGTATTAGGGTAACCCTAAAGTATATAAATTTCTACTAATAACAAAGGAAAAGGACAAAAAACATTTAAAAAAGAATTTTTACCTTCTTCTAACTAACACCACGGCTATTACTATTATAACTATTAGTACAATTATTCCAATCGCTATATATGTCATAGTATTTGATGATGAAGTTGCTGTTATATTAGATGTGGCTGAAGGAGATGTCGTGGATGTTGAAGTAGTAGAGACACTTGCGGTAGTGGATGCACTAGATGTACTTGTGGATGTTAAAGTAGTAGAGGATGTCGTTGAAGTAGTTGGTTGTGCGGAGTAAACT
>Ga0208559_100240_pt1 | contig 16160 bp, 19 predicted proteins | sample BED_Mat_host_6_1_FD_187138 | JGI IMG/M metagenome (GOLD analysis project Ga0208559, IMG submission 187138) | Extremophilic microbial mat communities from Yellowstone National Park, USA - BED_Mat_host_6_15 (SPAdes) (version 2) | ecosystem: Environmental > Aquatic > Thermal springs > Hot (42-90C) >...
TTTGTCTCGTTTAGGTTCTTGGGCTTCTTGCTAATTAGCTTCCTTATCTCCCTTTTTAAGGTCCTCAACACGCTCAGCCCAACAGCTCCCCATTACTAACACTAGATTTACTAATTTTAGCCCCCCCGTTACAGCTATTATGAAAAAGACTATAAATAACCAGAACCTCATTACTTAGGGGTGCTATATAAATTTTCTAAATGTATAGAAGAAAAATATATGAATGAGAAGGAAAAAGGCGAATGGAAGAAAAAGATAATTCAAGGTCTACATGAGGTTTATGATCCTGAAATACCAATAGATATAGTTAACTTGGGATTAATCTATCAAATAGATATAAGTGATGATGGGGACGTGTACGTTAGAATAGGAGCTACAACACCAGCTTGCCCAGTTACTGAAGATTTGCAGTATACTGTCGAGCAAGTGATTAAGGAAAGCATACCGGCTAAAAGTATAAGGGTAGAGTTGGATTTAGATACGGAATGGACACCATTAATGATGACTGAGGAGGGCAGAAAAGAGTTCATAAGAAAATTCGGTTATGATATAGTAAAGAGATGGGCTGAAAGGATGGGTATAGAGGAAGAAAAAGTCACTTAACCACTAGTACTGGTATTTTAGCCTCATGAACAATTCTAGATGAGACGCTACCTAGGAATATTCTCTTAACAGTTGATAATCCCCTACTTCCAGTAACTATCAAATCAGCTCCCGCTTTTCCGGCATAGTCCATTATTGTAGTGGCAGGGTCTCCCTCAATATTTACTGCTTCGACGTTTTTAACTCCACTATTTATAGCTTTTTCCTTAGCCTCCTCTACGTCTTTTTTAGCCTTATTATACATTTCATTTATTACCTCACTTGGTATTGGACCTAAACCCATTCCGACCAACACTGAAGTATCTATTACCTCGATTATTGTAAGCCTGGCCTCATATCTTTTTGCCAAATCAATCGCTACATCTAATGCCCTTTTGGCATTTTCCGAACCATCATATGCTACGACTATATTTTTAAACACCATATTTTAAATCCCCGTAATAATATAGACATACAAATATAAAAAACTTTAGCTACGTGGGCATGAGCTTGGCGATAAGAGGGAATCAATATCGTATTTAAAAGATTAAATAGTGTTTAGGCATAAGATAAAATTCTTTCTATACTTTTGAATCAACTGTTAAAACATTACGAATCTGCTCTATTACTGGAATTAGAGCTCCATTGAATTTTCATGAATTTGTATCTATTCTCAGCCCATGTGTGTCATTAAAGTCACGGAACATTGCCTCGTTCATTTTCTCAGTCCCGTTCTATAGAATTAAAATTATTCTCCTAAAAATAAACCTATAATATTAAAAAGTGTTTGGTTAAGTCTGACTTAATAATCCTTTATATTTAGATACCATCAATAAATGAGAATATAAATAAAAATCTGAAATCTCCTCATCACATTACCCTTGAACAACGTAAATCGAAATTCTGCTAGCCAGAAGATAAGTTCTCTTTTATTACCCTATAGGCGTTTTTCCATAAAACCTCTTCCTCATGTCCCTCTATTGCCCTAGCCAACTCCTTAACTCTCAAGATATTTTCAAACCCTTTTGGTGTTTCACCTATTCCTAGAAAATCAGTACCTATGGCAACGTATTCCCAACCAAACGATTCCCCTAGATATTTTATACTCTCAACAATACCATTAATTGTTGGCTCTTTAAGAGTTGATACTATAGCAGTAATGCCCATGACACCCTTAGTCTTAACGATAGCCTCTATCTCCTCATCGTCTAAATTTCTCTTGTGCTGTTTTAATCTGGTAAAGTTAGTATGGGAATCGATTACTGGTTTCTTAGAGATTGACGTAGCCTCTAAAACAGTTCTCTTACCAGCATGGGCTAGATCTATTATTATTCCCAATTTATTAGCCAATTTGACCAATTCCTCACCCTCTGAAGTCAATCCATAATCCTTCTTAGCCATGCATGACGATGCGAACTTATTATCGTAATTCCAAGTTAAACCTAAATTTAGAACGTGAAGTTCTTTTAAAAGATATAGATCACTGTAATCTCTTAAAACGTCAGCACCTTCTAATGACAATAGTAGTTTAACGCCTTTTGGCTCAATATCATTAGCATTTCTCACAATTTTCACTATACCCTTCCTCTCCAAATAATAGTAAAACTTAACTTGATCTAAAAATAGTTCAAGAGAAAAATTCGTTGACCTAGTCGGATTTCCATAAAGGGTAGTTAATTCCTCACTTCTCTCGTCTAAAGTATCAACATGGGGGAAAATTGAGGCAAAAATTAACGAGTCGAACTCTTTAAGCATTTTTATACTGGACTGTCTATTACCTTCAATTACATCAGTCCCTACTTGGTTTGAGTAGGCTAGATCCTCGTGAAGGTCCATTAACTTCATTTTTTCCTCCAAAGAACTTATAGTACATGCAAATATTTAAAGCCATTATGATACCAGAGGCCAAGAATGGTAAGTCAATCTGTGATTCTGAGAATAAGTAACCGGTTAAGCTTGTCGAACCAGAGGAAGCTGCTAATCTAGTAACTTGATTGATCCCCATTGCTCTACCTAACTCGTCTTGACTTACCATTTCCGTCATAGCCCTTTGTTGTATAGGTAGTGCTAATATTCTGATGGCAGGAAGTATAAGGTAGATTCCTAAAGATATTGGAAAGATCCTTATAAGGGGCATTATAATTGAAAGAAGCGCTCCTACACCTCTTGTAATAGCTATGCTCATCACAAATCCCATCTTCTTATCTAAAAATGGTGCTATGAGGATTAGTGTGGAAGCGATAAGGCTACTAAGGAAAGTGTATATTGACATCTCAGATTTTGGTGTGTGGTATATGATTATGAAGAACGGAATTAGGAATGGAGTTATTAGACCTACAGATATACCATTTAATAATCCTGTAATTGAGAATTTCCCTATGACGACTTTGCTTTTCAAGGAAGCAGACTTAGCCCTTATGTTTTTAGTCCTTATGGGAAGTAGTGCAAAAACTGATAGAAATCCCATTATTATGGCAATCAAAAACTCTTGCTCTGAACTAAATAATCCAGCTATAAGTGAGCCAACTGAAGCGGATATTCCAGATAGAAATGTGAAAAGAGAGAAGTAAAACGTTCTATTCTCGTTCTCGATTATCTCAGTAATTAAGGCGTTTTGTATTGGCGCAACAATCCCCCCAATTCCACCTCCAGCAACTGCTCCAGTTGCAGAATACCCTCCTAATGCTGATGCGACAAGAAGTGCTATTAGGGAGTGATTTAGGAATAAGAGTAATGCGCTTAATGGTAGCAGAAGCGAAGCTAGGATTAAAGTATTTTTCCTTCCATATAAGTCCGCGAGATAACCTACAGCTAAGCCAAATATGGCTGTAGCAAAGGTACCAACAGTATATGCAAAACCCAAGAATAATGAGGAATATTTCAACTCAACTAAAACCAAGTAAGGTAGGATTACAAATATTATACCAGCCGATGAACTTCTTAAAACCCTTGAGATTATTAGTGAAAAAATGCTAACCCTATCCATAAGTTAAAAAATATACTGTTTGTTAAATAACTATCTCTATTCCTCTTCTTCTACCTTTACTTCCACTTCCTTTTCGGCTTCTTCAACAGCTTTCTTCATTTCGTCAACATCCTTTTGCGGTAATGGTTGTATTGAAACTGACCAATTAGTCATTTTCAAATACTTATCCCATTTTACAACAATTCCATTATCAGTTATATCCATTGGATGCCTAACCATCGATATCTTAGTATCCCTCATCTTCCACACGATTATTGACCTATACATTACACCCTCAACTTCATCAAGGTCTAACCTTATTATATCATCAACTGCGTGTTCCATACCTGACCCACCAAATCCCCTTTCCCCAACTGAAACTTGACTTACGAAAATCGCAGTAAATCCTAGACCGGAAATAACTCTCTTCAATTGCATTGCAATACTCCTAGCCATCGCTGGTTTCGTTAAGTAAAGCGTACTTACTGAGTCCACAACGATTCTTGTAGCATTTGTATCCTTTATTGCAGCTCTAATGTTTTCTGATAACTCCTTAACATCATCTATGTTTTTCACAACGTACCTCTCCCTTTGTGCGGCACTACCAATTCCACCTGTAAATGCGTCAATTATTGCGAATTTCCCTTCCCTTTCATATTTTCTCACATCCCATCCAAAGTGTTCAAAGCTTCTACGTACAGAGACGGGATGTTCCTCTAAGGCTACAAATACACCTCCTTCACACTTTGTTAACCCGTTATATAGGAATTGTTTTCCTAAAATTGATTTACCAGTTCCCGGTCCACCTGAAACTAACACTATGTGCCTTTCTGGAATGACCACATCTGCGTTAATATTGTTAGGCGTAAAGCCAGAGGAAGCGTTTAAACTATCCTTTATTTCATTAATACCAGCCGCACTAGGTGCAATAGGTGTGACTGTACTTTTCAGCAAGCATGAGGTTTCACAAGCAGTTCACTCGGTAAGCCTATCCGGTTTGTTAATTTCAATCGTAGTTGCTACATTTGTTAGTATCTTCTTCATTAACGCATTATTGAGATTTGCTAGGACGAATAAGGTAGTTGTACTCGTAATAATCTTGGGGATTATAGCAATTATTAGCGGAATCTTAAGTGGTATTGCAAAAGGTTTTTATTAAGAGATATACAAGGTTTTATCATGGATGTAAAACAAAGGTTATTATCGAGTATGATTATCTCATTAGGTCTAACTATTATATCAGAGGGTATAGTATTAATGGGAATAGCCTCTCTACTTCATATATCTTTATTTTTTATATTTCCAGCTCTCGTAATTTTTTGGTTATTCCAATGGATTATATCTCCTTATGTAGTGGGAAGAGGCGGTTATGAGGTTTTTCCAAACGATCCACAGTACGGCTGGCTTTACAATTTAGTTAGGAAAATAGCGGAAGAGTCTAAAATTAAACCCCCTAGGGTTTTCGTTATTGACGCACCTTATCCTAATGCCTTTGCTTACGGCAATAGATTAAGCGGGATGAGAGTTGGAATAACTTTACCCCTATTAAATATCCTTAACATTGATGAATTAACTGCAGTTATAGCTCATGAAATAGGGCACATAAAGCATAGAGATGTTGAGATAGGTATGACAATAGGTCTAATTCCTACAGTATTAGGATATATTAGTACGCTACTGATGAATTTCGGATATTTGGCAATATTCCTTGCAGCTGATGAAATTGAACTATTATTCGCTATAGCAGCGTTGGCAATAGGATTTGTTATCTTCATTGTAACTTTCATCTTACAAATATTCGTCTTATGGTTTAATAGGCTTAGAGAATCCTATGCGGATTTAACTCATTTCTAGTATTAGGAGAGGGATCGAAGGCTTTAGCTACCGCGTTAGCTAAAATTGAAATTTATATGCAAAATATCAGGATTGACCCGTTTACTGGAATTATAGTGACAGCACCACGAGTAAAGGTTGAAGAGAAAGATCCTTACTTGCTGGTTGAACAGTGGTTGAGAACTAAGGTTAGTGTATTTAAGGACATTTTATCCACTCATCCTTATCCAGCTAGGAGAGCACAAATGATTTACAGGTTAATCTATGGTAGTGATATATAGTTTTATCATAATAAATATTATATACTCTCTATATAGAGAATCTTTACAATGATCCATAAAAACGTAGAGAATAATGAAATTCAATGAAATAAAATTCGATATACGTATTCTAGCATAGTATTATCGCTAGAATACAGTTTGACCTATCAACGTCCATACTTGGAGACAGTTTGACGGGAATTTTAGGGAATTTGGTAAGGCAGGGAATCGTTAGAGCTGTTGGCCATTAATACTTATATTTCTACATTCCCTTATTTTTATACATATGAGCATACTAGCAATTTATAATCATTCAATGGAAACACTAGGTACGTTAAAGAAATTCTTACCTCGCGTTAAGGAAATAATGGCTGAAGAACTTAAGGGAGACGAACAATTTGATGCGTTAATAATAATGGGAGGACCGATGGGAGTTTATGAAAGGGATAAATATCACTTTTTAAACGTAGAGATGGAATTAGTAAAAAACGCGTATAAGCAAAACAAGAGAGTATTGGGAATTTGCTTAGGTTCCCAGTTAATTGCCGAAGCCTTAGGCGGTAAAGTAATTAAGGGTGGTTTTGGACAAGAAATTGGTGTTCAAAAAGTTAGGTTGTTAGGAGAGTTAAAGGATTTTATGGGTAGCAAGGAGTTATTAGTATTCCAATGGCACGGTGATACATTCTCGTTGCCAGAAAATGGTGTATTGCTGGGCTATAGCAACAAATATTTCCAAGTGTTTAGGCTAAAAAGAACTTTAGGTGTACAATTTCACGTTGAGGTGGATTCGGAAATGATTAGTAAATGGGTAAAACTATATGGAGGAAATGAAAGTATGGTTGAAGATGTAAAGAAATTTGAGAATGAACTTAAGAACTCCGCGTCAAAATTGATAAAGTATTGGATGAAATTATAACTTTTTTATCAATTCAGAGCTTGACATTACACCCCTTTTTCCAAATAAGCCATTATCATCACTTACAAAACATGATTAAGGTGTAAAGTCTCGCTGCGGAGATGGATAGTCCTATCTCATTCATTAGCTTAAATAACGCATCTCCTACTTTCATTACCAAATAATATGGACTTAATTATTTAAAATTAATAGGAAAAAGAGGGAAAGAGAGAAAAATAATTAGTTTGCTAAGAATCTACCTTTACAATAATCTGGAACTTATTTCCATATGCCGCTGACTGTCCATCAGCATCCCACACTTTTATAATATAAGTCCCTGGTGATATTGGGTGAGGCAATTGCAAGATTACCGTAGAATTTTGCCCTAATGGGACTTCTATACCAACACCATAATTCCCTATCTTAATTGGCTTAGATGGATGTAGAGGGAATTCATTCTTTATGCTACTGCTTGGCAAAATACCTAGTTGTTGACCAGTCCATTGATATAATACTGTACCGTTTGGATATAGTAGTTGGACCAGTACTATGAAACCACCATAGGTATCTGGACCAGCAGTCCTAGCTACTTGTAGGAACAATGTGCCATTTTCGTATAATCTAGTACCCACAAGAGAGTAGGCTGGAGTTTTAGAATAGTTGGTTAAATTTCCAAGCCCTTGAAAGTTTATCTGGTATAATCCTAGTGTCACACCCGTACTAAATAGTATCATAATGATTGCAATTATTGTTATAACCTTGCCATTCATCCTTCATCACCATAGGGGTATGTTATATTTACCAACCCTTATTCCCTTTGATTTTTTAGCTAAGAGGTAGTCAATTGAAAACCATCTACTCCCAGTGAAGACAAACATGAACGCAGCAGCGCCCTCAACTGCTGCTATTTGCCACTCATCAACGCATGTTGAACCTAACCATCCAGCAGCCAAACCTATTCCCCAAGCTAATCCAGCTAGTACGAGTCCCGACAGTCTCGTTAGGAACCCTAATATCATGAACAACCCGAAAATAGCTTCCAATGCTGTAAATAATATTATAAACTCGTAGAGTAAGCTGGGGTTTAACAGAATGCTTTCTAACATTCCCTTAATTGGAGCCCATGCGTGAGGAAGGAACGTTATTAATTTTCCTCCTACATATGCGCTACTATTTGGGTCTAGTTTAGCTGGTACATTAATAGCTCTTCTAACGAAGGCTGAGAAGAACATAAATCCTAATGTTATTCTAAGTATGGGAAGGAACTTTTGGGTTTCCTCTACTGCAACTTGAGCCATAATCCATCATCATTAACTATATCTCATTATAAGTTTATAAAGTTAGTTAGCAATAAATGTTAGATGTTTCTTTTTTTAAAGTAGTATATACTATACAAAATGATATTATATGAGATAAAGAAAGGAGGTCTCATCATTAGAGTAGCAGTGTGAAGCAAATTTACACATGCCTTAAAGACAAAAAGAGAATTTGTAGCCAATACGACACTTTCAAAAAACACAATTAGATTATAAGGTTTCTGTCTTAAATCAGTAAAATCTTATTATTTACCTTTAGATATAAAATAAACATTAACGGAAATATTCATGAAAATTATAAAATGTAGCGGTTTTCCGATAAATGGTATTCATACTTTTGTATCGTGACTTGTTTCTTCTCACTGGGGAACAGAATACTGCTTAACATAAAGGATGTTATCTCTCTCAGAAAATCGGTTAAGCTTCATCATCTAGACTAACTAGAAGGGAATTACTTACTTTAATTTTTATATTCATGAATATATGTTTGATATAAGAAGAAGAGAATGCAACGAGATAAGAAACTTGAAGGATTGGAGGTTAATTTACGATAGGAGAAAAGTAGGGAAGACATACCTAGCCATGAAATGCCTTAATTTCGATGAATATTATCTAATTTTCAAAACCTTATCGATAATTCACGAAAATAATGAACTCTCATTAAAAGTTATAAATAAAACCGAGCTTAAGATTTTTAATCTTTAACTATTTTCTGTTTAACTGCATGCAGAGAACTACAATCTCATTCCTTAGGTGGATAGTTCCGTTGTCATTATTCTGGGGTTTTGCCTTCCCTTTAACTAAAATAATTGCCTACTCAGCATCGCCCATGATCATTAGTGCATTTAGAGTTGGGATAGCTGCAATTTTCTTTCTCACTCTAGGGAAGGGGTTATCAGTGGGTAAGAAACAATTTGTAAATGGCTTGCTTAACTTCGCGTTCTTCTTAATTCTCATAAATCTTGGAATTGGGTTATCTACAAATCCAGGTTTAGTAGCGGTAATGATATATACACAACCAATTTTTGTTCTGATAATTGAAAGGTTACTGGGTTATAAGATCACACCTAAAGGGATTATCGGAGTAGTTTTAGGAGTAATTGGAGTAATATCTTCAGCAACCTTATCATTTGATATTGGGTTGGTTTTCGGATTGTTGGCTGGGATATTATGGGCTGTAGGTACTATTTATTACTCCAGAAATTTAGCTAATGAAAACATCGCTAAACTTAACGCATTTATGGCCCTAACCTCAGTTCCCATAGTCCTAGCTTTTACTCCAATCGACTACTATTTCAAATTTAGCCTAGTTACACTATCCTTAATTTTACTTTTAGCTATCATAGCCCAAATTCTAGGATTTTACTTCTGGTTTAATGGAGTTAGGGAATTGGGAACCGTTTACGCAAGTACTGGGTCTTTATTAGTACCAGTAATGGCTTACGTTACCAGTTTCGCCGTGTTGGGCGTAATCCCAACGTTATTCCAGATAATTGGCTCCGTGATAACCCTATCTGGAGTTTACCTTACCATTACCAGTAGAAGTTAGTTTATAGAAATTGATTAGACTGCTATAGGCTATAAGAAGAGAATTTAATTTGACTAACTTCTCATCTTTGAGGTCATAATAATTTATTTGGATTTTAGGATTCACAGTAACTGAATCAACACTAGCTGAGATTAAGATTTGAGCTAAAAGACCATTTCCAATCTTGCTCATATGAACCTCAACATTATAATCTTTTCCCTCCAATTCTTTCTCATACTTACTTTTCTTTTCGCTTAACTCTTTCATTACCTCGTTTAAATTACTTGAGAGGAATAGCTTCATGAAAGGCCTAAGAGAACTTTTTCTGTCTAGTTTAATATTTCCTTTTTTCCTCAATAAAATCTCTCCAATTTTCTTATACTCACTATTACATAACCTTATGTAAGTCTCTCCAAAACCTATATTACAATAACTACCTAATAACACTTGACTAGCTAGCTTTCCCATCATCTCTTCATCGTAATAGTACAGCGCTTTCCCATCTCTCAATGTCCTATCAATATATTCGTCAACATGTGACTTACTTTCATTTGATTCAAGTAATGAGAGTAATGAGAGGTTACTCTTCTTTTTTGTATCGTCTATCTGATTGATTAAGACTTGTCCACCGCTTTTGTTAATAATTTCTACTACCCTAGCAACTGGTCCCTTATCTTCCCTCTTATCAATAAGGTAACTCACATCTACTCCTTCTAAGTAAAGATTTCTTAATGCCTCATCTAGATTATCATATTCTGAAGTCTTTGGGGTCAACGTTACAACTAAATATTTTATAGCTGACTCTCCTTCCTCTTTTTCCTTTCCTCTTATTAATCTTCCCAATCTTTGATAGAACCTTAATGCACTCTGAGGCACGTCTGTCATTATTAATAATTTAGCTTCCGGTATATCAATTCCCTCTTCTCCTACAATTGTCGATATTAGAACGTCAATTTCTCCTTTTCTAAGATTTTGTACGACTTTTAACCTCTCATATCTAGATGAGTCTCCGGTTATTACTTTTACCTTCCCTAGATCAGAGATAGCCCTTTCGAATTCATACGCTGTTGACTTCCTGGAGGTAAATATTAGCACTGGTTTAAATTCCTCAACTCTATAAATATTTAAGACGCTTCTTAATGCTCTAGCTTTGTGACTTAAATCCTTTGAATCGCAAATTGAATCAATGTAAGGACTCTCCTCTACTTTCCCAATTAATCTTCTATAGCTTTCACAGAAAGCTTCTTTGCCATAAGTATAGAACGTGAGTTCTAAGAACTTAATCGTTTCCTTATTTCCTTTTATTAATCCCTTGAAGAAGGCCTCGTAGACTGAATCCTCTAAGTTGTTAAACTCTGAGTCGAAAATATCAGCTATTGCCTTAGGGAGTTTAAAGGACGGATCTATTTTAGTAAGGCTCTTGAAGTCATAGACTAAATACTCGGGTTGACCTAATAACTTAATTAAACGGGGGTCTATAAGATACTTTTTATAAGAGGGTAGTAACGCAGTAAACCCTATTAAAAATCTAGGCTCTAAATTTACTAATATCTCCTCGTATCTAGCATCTCCAAAGGCATGATGTACCTCATCAATTATCATTGCTTCTGCCTTGTCTAAACATTTGGCTGTTGTAAATGGAGTTGATACTATGATTTTCTTGCCTTTTTCAAAGGACTCACAATTTCCCTCATACTCTACGCCAACATTATCACCGAAGACCTTCCTCCAGAATCTATGATACATTTGGTCACAAAGAAGCCGAGTGGGTTCTAATACAATTATATTATTAACCTTGTTAATTAAATGATAGGCAACGGATAGTTCGATTAGTGTTTTCCCGCTACCGGTAGGCATTGAAATTATAATGAACCGCTTTCTATCAAGATTTTTCTCTATTTCTTCACTAATATACTTTTGATAAGGGTAAGTTTCGATGCCAAGTCTCTCCCTAACTAGCTTATTTAAATCATCCAATGGCACGATATAGATATTAGTGTATTAAACTGATAAAGTTAGCCGTTTATCCTTACGTTTGGGCGATTCATGTTTCCATTGCAAATTATAATATTCTCTATGAAAAGGTTTGAAGCCAATATTGATAAAGAATATGAGGCTGAATACTTTGGACTAAAGGTATACGTCACAATAAAACCCAATTCAGATGAATTAGATATTTACGAACCTTACGTATTCTTAACTAATAAAAAACCCAGACTGGGATTAAAGATGAGCTAAATTTCAATAGAGACCCTTACGAGACTAGGATAACACAGCTAAATGAGAACAGACAGAACTTTATACTTTCAATTTTAGAAAAATATTACGTAAAACTTACTTTAAAACTAAAGACATAGTTAGTGATTAAGGACCCTTCCATATTTGAAAATACAATATATATAATAAAATCGTTAAGATATTCACATTTGGTTTTAAGGACTTCGAAGTTGTCCCTAAGTGAAATGATTAGTTATTTGCCATTCCTTCTTAGCGGTCTAGATAAATCCAAAGATTTAATTAAGAGATTAAAGAAGTTCCATGACGCAGTAGAAGAAGAAGGAGCGGATTTTGACCTTATTAAGAAAGAAATTGAAAATCTGGGCTGGTATAATATAAAGTTGTCTACTAAACCGATCATAAAAGATGAATAGAGGATATAAAAAGTTTAAGAATTTTCTACAATTGAATGAGAAATTAGGAGGTCTTGCTGAACTGTTCACACATCTTATGATTTCTATTATGTATTTTTATGAAATCAACGGCTATGATTATGTCACACCTCCTACTGTTGCAAACATAGGCTTGTTAGAGGCATGGCATGTAATGCCTATATCCGTGAATTTTATCACAATGTTCAGTCCGACGGTAGGGGAGCGTCACGCCCTTGCCCGAAGACTTAGCTTCAGTTAAGGGGTCGGCCATACCCCAGCCGAGGAGAGTATTACTCTCCCCGACTAATAAAACCTATATAGGTGCCCATGGCGGAATTAGAAGTAATTAAAAGTAAGGAAAAGTTACGCCACGGGTAAACACTATATGTCCATTTACACTAGATAGGAAAAAATCAGCTACTAAACCATATATTTCAACAAACCTCCATCATCACTTACTTTACTGTATAAATCTAACAAATAACTAGGAATTTCAATCTCTCTACTAGTAACGCTTTTTGCTATAACGAACTTAAAACCCCTAGCACTCTTCACCAACTTAATCATAGAGTGAGAAGTGTGTGAACCGAAAATCGAACCCTCTCTTTCCCTATCCATAAAACTGAACAAGAACTTCCTACTCCTAACTTTCCTCAATGACGAGACGATCTTAGTGTAATTCTTTCTATGATGATAAGGATCAATAACTATTAAGTCGTTATCTCCCATTGAATCTATAGTAATTGGCACATCTTCAGCCTTGAAAGCCCTCCTTATATATACTTCAGCGTGATTATCGAAAACGTTTTGAAAACGCCCAATTAGGTAAGGATCTAATCCACCCCTTTCGGAAACTACTACAACGTAAACTGGGGCTGAAATGGCTATAACCCTATGATAGAAAATTCTCAACAAATCGTAATCAGTTGAGAAGAACTCTACAATATCATCCCTCTTTATTATCTCGTCTAGAAAGGGAAAGCCAGTAGTTAACATCTAGAGATCACCTCTTCCACGTCGTCATAAACCCTCCTCAGGTAATTGATGTAGTAATTCACATCTCTTCCCATATAACCTAGTCTAGCGTCATAGAAACCTTTAATTCCCCTCACGTAAGGAACGCCCTTAATCCATATAACGTAATCTATTGGCTCACCGTTTATGGTCCTCTTTCTATACTTCTCATACAAATCCCTAATCCTAACCTTTTTAACATCAGAACAAGTCCTAGTTAATGAAAGCCCCCTTAATACGTCTTTCAAAAACGACTTAACAATGTTTGGCATGTTCTCCCTTATTAAACCCTTAGCGATTATTTCACCATTCATGTTTGCAATATATCTTGTAGGATATGGTGTGTCATTTTTGGTAGTAGTAAAGATAATCCAATTGTAACGTTTGTGATCCAGTCTTAGCCCCGTTTCTTTCTCGACCCTCTCAATGAATTTATCAATGTTATCCCCCTTAACAACTAGTGAATCTATTATACTGTGTAAAACCTTCAACCCCATCTCCTCGGCAATCTCCATTGTCCTCCTTAACGTTTTCCTAGCTAAATATGTGACCATTTCGTAAGCCTCAATCTTCCCAAACAAGGAATTCCTATAACCTAGATAGCCAAAAGAGGCAACTAAAATCCACTTTATTGCCTCAGCCCTCTCCTTGTCAATTCTCTTCAGCTCTGATTTTCTCTTTATCAACCACTCTAAGGCTTCTGGTATAATTCCCTTTTCCCTTAAGCAAATTGAATGCAGTTCCGTTTTTATATCATCACAAGCGTCAACGGTTTCAGCTGAAATGTTGTATTTTACAATCAAGGAGGGGTACATTGAAGAGAAGTCAACTTGATAAACGTTATCGTAACATCCGGGCTGTGGGAAGAGTATTAATCCTCCCTTATCCGCCATCATTATATTCTCTAACCTTCTCAACTTCTCAACTCTTGGAACAATTTTAGGTATGATTATTCTCCTCTTAAACGCAACCCAAGCCTCATTTGTAGTTAAAACTTTACCAATCGTTGCGTAGGCTATCTCGTGAAGTGGGGTAAGTGAGATTAGGGACCACTCTATTAAACCCTTAGCTGAAACTGGAGATCTCTTCTTCTCAATCCTAATCTTAACGTTTGACTTCACGTAATTACACGCTTCTCCTAAACATTCAGTGATATCAGCCTCAACTTCGGGTTTTTCGTAAAATCTCCTAACCTCGTTATTTATTTTAACTTCAAACACTTTCCCTTTTAACGATTCGCCATACCAATCTAAAGGTACAACTTTCGCAATGGTTACCTTTGGGAATTCGTCATCGGAAGAGTTTAGTCTCCTAAAGGGCTTTATCCCTAGGCGGTATAGCGTTTGTGATAGTACTGTTGGTGTTTCGTTCACGACGTTTAGCCTTTTCCTCATGTAATAATAAGCGTCAAAGGATTCAACCTCAAAGCGGTAAACTTTAGCCTCTTTTCCATTCAACGTTTTCCATTTTTCCTCTTCGTAATATTTCACTTCTGGGTGTTGTAGTACTACATCGGGGTTATCTGTTATGGCATAAACTGGGAACGTTGTTCTGATAATTTTCTCCTTGAAATTGCTTAGGAATAGCTTCACTCCTCCTTTGACCGGATAAGCGTCAAGTACGTACTCCTCCATTTCTCGCATTCCTCCGCCAAAGCCCAAATTAGCGTAAAGTAAACGAGGTTATAGGGATCAATGAGTTCGTCATAGGATGCACTTTGAGTATACCTTACTTTTTCCTTAACTCTTTCTAGTAAAAGGGATAATGTGGGAGAATGTAAGCGCTCTATAATTCTTTCAAGCTTTTCTAACTCTCTATTAACTGCCATGGTGTATGATGGCTGTGTTCTTCCCATGTGATATATCTCTCCCTTGGTAAATTAAGTCTTTAGAGAGAACACCGAAAGTGTAGGTTTTAGCTTTTGTAGCTAGATATTAGGAAGATAATATCTTAAAGAGAGTATTATCTTTTGATTACAGAAGGAAAAAGTTTCGATAAGGTGTGACAGTCTGTCCTTTCGAAATGAGTAACCACCCTTCTTCTAGTATATAATTATGATGAATGAGTTTGCAATCATAAAGCTCATCATTGACCAACTTAATTTGTTGAAATGAAAGTACTTATGGATATTACTTTTTATTTTTCCGGAAAAGACTGAGATGCTAGAGATTAAAGGTAAAATCTTAAAACGTCGAGAAGATAATTATATACAGCTGATAATAATTTAGAGCTTTCCAATGCTAACAAGATGCCTATTAGCGTTAATGACATTTCACATGACGCTGTCCAACTTGAGTAAAATTGAAAAATTATCTTGACTATAATATTTCTTTCCATATAATTATTCATTATATTCAACTAGAAAAGATTATATAATATGTATTAACAAATATAATACAAAGAATTGTACAGTTTTGCAATAAAATTTGTTATACTCACAACTAAAACTAGTAAGCAAGCCTTGTTAATTAACTAGTACCCTTGTCCTAATCCTCGTTAAGAGTACTCAAGATTACGATAGAGGTTAAGGAAGAAGACCTCTATCACAGCACCCCTCAAAGTCGTTGCTGAATCCTTACCTTCCCTAATCTTGATCCCACTACCCTCAACAGGAAACCTAGCAGCACTAACACCCCTAACCAAGACATCCTTCCTAGAAAGTAATCTTATTTATAAGTTAAATTTTCTTATAATGCTTAATATTTTAAATTAATTACATTGCTTGATAATTTGAATTTTTAATAGAATGCTATTTCTCCAATATCTTTATTACATTATCTAACATTTCCTTAACTTTTCTTAAGTACTCAGTAATATCTGAAGTTGAAAGCTTTACTTCATGAAAACCGTTTGTCCCTACACTTTCATTTCAATCATTTTATGTTCATTCATGATCGAGTGTAGGGACTTAGCCCTCAACCACCTTATAGGTGGGTCATGGGACTCCTTCGAGCCCAACGGCACGGGGCTCACATCTCCAGCCCTCTTAGCTAAGTTGTACAGTGCAACTACATCCCTATGCCACTTTTCCTTCCCCTTCTCACAAACACCAACCCTTGGGGCATCGCCCCCATCGAGTTGGTAAACGATCTTCGCCCCATGAACTGGGCAAACAG
>Ga0208559_100248_pt1 | contig 15586 bp, 16 predicted proteins | sample BED_Mat_host_6_1_FD_187138 | JGI IMG/M metagenome (GOLD analysis project Ga0208559, IMG submission 187138) | Extremophilic microbial mat communities from Yellowstone National Park, USA - BED_Mat_host_6_15 (SPAdes) (version 2) | ecosystem: Environmental > Aquatic > Thermal springs > Hot (42-90C) >...
CGCTTTCACCTTGCAAGCTTTTCAAAAGGAACGTAATCGTAGTCAAAACCGAAGTGTCTTGGTCCGAATAGTTTCAGCCCAGCCTCCGAGCGCCAGATTTCTGGAGCGCTTACGCCGTAGTCAGCAGTTTCAAAATTTATATAGATTTCTGGATTTGAGTGTGTGCACGGGCAGTAGGGTGGTAGTAAAGACCCAAGACCTCCTTCTCGAGGGAGGGGTGCGTGCACAGGAAGCAGGGGACTGAAGATGGTCGGCGTTCCCCATGATGCCTTCCCCGGCGTGTGAGTGGGTGGGTACGTCGAGACAGGGGGAAAGCTGAAGGGGACCAATGAACTCGTGAGGTTCCTAAATGATGCTGTGAAGCTCTGCTACGTGTACGACAGGTACAATGATATGTACCTCCGTAGAGTGAAACCCTATCACTACGACTTCCATTCCTTCTTTGAGCGCGTCATTTGTAATTCCCTTTGCTCTAGGCGTGACAAAGGTGTAGAGGTCTGGAGGCATTACATAGGGTTTGTCGTCCAAAAAGGCGAAGATGTGTTCGTTTTTGATCCAGCTTTTTAGAGTGTGAGATCTCCACTCGCCAACTCCTTCTAAAGTGGCCTCTCCAAAAAGGAAGCCCGCTTTGTCCTCCCACTTGTATTTAGAAACAACTCCTTTAAAAATCACCTTTCCGTTTTTGAGCTTGGAAACCACCGCTTGCACTGGGTCTTTTCCTTTTTCTTCACTTTGCTCTCTTACCATTCCTAGTTGTATACAAAGAGAAAGCGTGTTCGGTATTACGCATTTTTTCGCTAGCTCTTTGGTAAGAGGCGTGTCCACAACCGCCGCGTGGCCTCCTGAAATCACGCTGATATGGCGCGCTATTGATTCGTAGTCGTCCACGCTCGAGGTAGCCTCAACCAAAACTTTGTTTCCGCTTTCACTCACAATCGCCGCAGGCGTGGGCGGAATTCCAAAGATGTGTATCGTGCTCTGGTGTAGCTCAGGTCCAGCTCTTCCCATTAAGTCGCCGTCAACCGTGGGGATGTCTAACTGTGAGGCTATCGCAAGCGCTGCCGCGGTGTTACCCCCGCCTATTTCTGAGGGAACGGTTGCGCCCACCTTTTTCCCAAAGAAGCGCTCAATTATGCTTATAGCCTCGACAAAGGGTTCCTCTATCGTTTGCGTTTTTGAGACTTTGCGCTTTGCCACAGAACCCACGTAGTAGGGACTGACAAGCAAGTCATTGTCGTTTGCCTCATCAAGCTCCAAAAGAACAAGCTTTTTTCCACGTTGCAAAACAGATTTGAGTTCAAACCTGCCTCTGGGTCTCCTCCACCGCCCACACCAAGAATTGTTGCACCCTCGACAAGCCACTGCGCTTCTTTTACACCAAGTTTCATAAGCGAGAATTGTCGTAACGGTTTTTAAGTATTTTTGAATCTTTTCAATCTTTGTTCGATAAGAGAAAGCATGGGTTTGTCGTTCACGAAAAAGCGACTTGGAAACATCACCATGTACTCCTTAATCCAATCGCTACTTTCCAATAACTTCAAATCTTCTTCCACCTGTGAGAAATTTCTTCTGCAAATCGCGTAAACGTACTTCGTTTTTGTGAGGGGAAGGCTCCAAACCGCACTGTGCAAAGCAATACCAGCAAAGCGCGTATCCCTTTGCGCCTCTAAAAGCGTTTCAAAAAACAGGTAGTAAGGCACATATCCCGAAATCTTACTAAGCTGAAGGTTGACGGTAAACCTTAAAACGCGCTTTTGCACTAGTCTGTTCAACCTGCGGCTCACAGTTCGGGTTGAAAGCGATAGCTCCTTTGCGGCGGCCGACACGCTCGCCTTTGGCTTCTTTATTAGGTAGTTTGCTATCTTTAAATCCCTCTTACTCAGCCTAACAGAAGGTTTTTCTTCCATGTAAAAAGTTCTGAAAAGCTCAAGCTCTCTAAATAGCTCTACAAGCTGATTTGCTTGCTCGTTCGCTTCTTTTTGTGAGCCAGCGAGAGTTATAACAAGCACATCGCCTGTGATGCAAGAAAGCGAAGCGTAAACATAGGGAAGAGACGTGAGTGTCGACAGATTCGAAACCAATTTTTTCCTTTTGTTTTCAAAATAGTGAACCGCTGTGGCGGCTCCAAACTCAGAAGGTTTGAGGATTGTGCGGTAACCTTCAATAATTCCTTCTTTCTCTAGTTTTGTTATACGATTTACCACAGCATTTCCGCTTAGTCCAATTTCTCTGCCTATCTTTTCTGGAGAAAGCCTTGAATTTTTGGACAGTAAAAGCGTTATTCCGAAGTCAAACTCGTCCATAAAAAAATAAAATGAAAAAGGTTTAAATTTTTATTGTGGTAAAATCACTTTGTCTATTACGTGAATCACGCCATTTGTTGCGAAAATGTCCGCCTTGATCACCCTTGCGTCGTTCACGTACACCTCACCGTTTCTTACGCTGAGTTTTACGGTTTGGCCTTGTAGCGTTTTCGCCTCGGCTGTTTTTCCTCCAGCGGTGAGTTTCAACACGTCTTGTGAAGTTATTTTGCCTGAAACCACGTGGTAAGTGAGTACAGCGGTGAGTTTTGAAATGTCTTTGAGAAGAGCGTCTATTGTTCCTGCTGGAAGCTTTGAAAAAGCTTCGTCGGTAGGCGCAAAAACGGTGAAAGGTCCAGGTTGCTTCAGTGCGTCCACGAGCTTTGCGGCGCTTAACGCTTTCACAAGCGTTTTAAAGTTTGCCGCACCAAGTGCTATGTCAACGATGTCAGCCATTTTTTATCAATCTCTCTTAAGAGATAAAAGTAATAAACGCTCAACAACTTGATTTTAAAAATTGCGACAATTCCTCACTTATTTAAAATGTGGAAATGTCACTTTTTTTAAGTGGATTCAGGATTACGCTTAAGATTTTTTGGTTTTCAAATGAGCTTATGTCGATAATCAGCTTTTCTATAAGAAGGCGTAAGCTTGTTATAGCAATTTGGGTTTTTGCTCTGATAGCGCTCACACCTTCACTTCTTCACTATTCGAGTTACTTGAATTACTCTCTTTCAAACGCGTTACCAAAAAACAGCGAATCCCAAAGAGCTCAAGCTCTTATTTCTAGCGTGCTCCCTCAAAACTCCACACTTATAGCGCTCATAAAACAAGACGCGTATTCGGTGCAAACCGCTAACAAAACTCTGAGCTTTGAGAAAGCTCTTTCGCAAGTGCCATATTTTTCTTCATCACAGAGTGTGTACACGTCGTACGCTAGTTTTTTGGACAAATTCTTGGGCAACAAAACACTTTACATACGAGATCTTTAATGTGAGCGAGCTCGCACGAAAAGTTTTCGCGTTTCCTAGTGCGTTCTATTCAAACTGGTCGGCTTTTAATTTTTCTAATTCAAAAATCCTCGAAGCTTACCAAAAAGCTTCGGGTTTTGGGGAATACGACAGCCTATTTTTGAACTACCTTATTTCCACAAATACCACTCTTTCCGCTCTTCAAAGAGTGAATTTCGCTACACTTGAGGCAGCTAGATCTTACTACGGTGAAAAGTACTATGTTGTTTCCACACTGAACATAACAAACTACAAAGACGCTGAATCGCTTTTGGTGTCGAAAGCGCTCGGTGGTTTTGTGTCGCCGCAGCTCGTTCAAGCTATATCTAGAAAAGGCGACACTGGCTACAATTACGTGAAAATGTTTTCTTTGCTCGGTGCGCCTAGCTTTGTTTTACAAAGGTACCTATCGAGTGACAACACAACTCAAATTGTGTTTACTTTAACGTGTCAGAAGAGTATCGAGGCAAAAACAACTTCTATCCCGCTCAAGCCGCCACCCCCTTGATTCGCTCTCTTTTGCAAAAGTACTTCGGAAGTGACGCTTACTTGACTGGGGAGGGAGCACTCGCATATGACACGCAACAGCAAACGAAAAAAGCGGGCATCGTGTTCGCGTTCACCTTTGTGCTTCTTGCATTCGCAGTTTCTCTCACCTTGGTTTCGCTAGTCGCCCCAATTTTGGACTTGGTTTTCGTTTCCATTGCCACCGCTCTTGGCTACTTTTCGATCTTCGTCACAGGGGTGCTTTTTATGCGCGTAGACTTCGTTGTGAACTACACTCTCTCAGCGGTTATTCTTGGAGTGACCACAGACTACTTGGTTTTCATGCTTGCAAGGTATCGCGAAGAACTTAGATTGGGAAGGGACAAACACACAGCTCTCCACGTTGCGATGGAGAAAGCGGGTAGCGCTTATTAGCGGGATAACCGTAGCCGCAAGTCTAGGAGCGCTGTCTTTTGTGGCGGAGCTAAGAAGCTGGGGGCCTGTTTTGTTTATGAGTGTGATTCTTAGCGTTTTACTTGTGACAACGCTTTTACCAGCTCTAACAAGCTATATCGGACCAAGAATCTCAAAAGTTCGCTCAAAACCCTCTCGATCGAAAAAACAAGAAGCTCCAGATTTTACAAAGCCGCAAGCTTTTCGAGCAAACACAAGTATTTTGTTTTGGGCTTTGTGCTACTTGTTAGCGCACCCGCAATCTACGCTTGGTTCACCCTTCCCACAACGACAAATCTGAATCAAGGACTGCCAAGCTCATTACCAAGTGTTCAGGCGAACGCTTTGCTCACACAAAAGTTCGGTGCGGGTTATTCTGCACCTATGGTGGTCATCGTAAACTCGAGTAAACCGTTTGCTTTTCAAAATGGCACGCTGACGCCGTTGTCAGCAGTTTCAGATTATAAGGATATCGGTTTATGAAATATATGTGTGTGAGCGGGTGTGCGCTCATAAAGGGTCACAGGGTGTTCAGTGTGCTGAGAATTCGCTCAAGCATGAGCTCGGGGATGAGCTCTTACCACTGCTTCTAGCGCACAGGGACGTGGTCAACCGAATACTCGAAGAACTCTGGAGCCATATAGAGTGGGAAAAGAGGAAGATACCAGGAAAGAAGCAGTGGAGGCTCCTACCAAAGTACAAGGTGGACGTGAAAAGCAAAGAGTATAAGAAGAAGCTCAGGGAAAGCCTCCTCCAAGAGTGGCCTTTCGCAGCCCACTGGGTGGACTCAGCCATAAAGACAGCCTACTCAATATTTAAGACTTGGAGGAAAAACTATGTTAAAGGAGAAAGAAAGAGGAGAAGACCCACTGCGAAAAGGCTCTTCGCAAGAGCCAAACAAACACTCATAAAGCTTGAGGGTGAAAGGCTCAGGGTAACCGTTAAACCAGGTGAACACGTGTACCTCGACCTCTCAAAGAGGTACTTTCCTCTACCTAAGGAAGTGTCCTCAGCGGGCCTTGGTGAACCCGTAATCACACCCGAAAAGGTGCACTTACCCGTGCACTACGGGGATGGGAACCAAGGCGGCAACCCCAGTGTGGCGTGGGACTTCAATTTGCTTTCCCTAGACGGCTACTCACCTGAAACAGGTTGGGTGAGGATAGACACTAAGAAGCTGGCATCTATTCACACCTCATCATTCGAGAAGAAGTGTGCAGAGGAGGGCTTCACACTCGAAAAAAGCAAGAAGAGTTCTTTCAAAGTACTCGAAAAGGGAGAGGAACCGTGCGAGAAAGCACCAGCTAGAAATCGCTCGCGTAATACAGTCCGTTGCAGGTGTAGTGGGTCTCGAAGAGCTCAAAAAGCAGGGGATGTACACGCGCTCGCGTGTGTGGAACCGCAGGATTTCGAGGAGTGACTGGCGGGGTATCACAAGGATACTTGAAGAAAGACTGGGTGAAGCCAGAGTAGAGGAGCTAGACACTTATGGTTCCTCCTCCTACTGCTCTAGGTGTAGGTGGGAGAACAAAGACCTGAATGGAGCGGTTTTCGTGTGCGGTGGGTGCGGTCTCCGAATAGACAGACAGCTCAATGCGGCGATAAACCTGTACATGAGGATGAGCTTCGGCTACAAAGAGAAGTGGGTTGGTGGAAGGAAGCGTGTACAACTGAAGATGGAGGGCGCTTCCCAGAGGGAGTGGTGGGACCGCATGGTTCTACCCTCCCTCTTGGGTGGGTGCGTCCTGACAGGGGAAAAGCGGAGTGACCCCGATGAACTCGTGAGGGGTCTGCATGATGCTGTGAAGCCCAAGCTCTACGCGTACGACAGATACAATGATATGTACCTACGTATACCTACGTAGAGTGAAACCCTTCTTCCGTACACCACGGCGATCCCAGCTCTTTTCTGCGAGGCGAAGTCTTTGAGTAGCTCTAGCTCCCTTTGTCGATCTACGAACCTTAGGGACATAATCCTAAGGATTACGATCCTACAATTAAGTGTTTTCAGCTCGGACCGTGACTGGTTAGCAAGCGAAGAAAACCCCTTACCCACAATCCACTTCGGTGGCTATCGCGAGGTTTTTATTGGACGCATCGTAGGAGGAACATCGTTCGTGCTTCGAAGCTCTCAGGTTATCTGTTCCTTCTTACAACACCTCACGTGAATGTTTTCTGTGTGGTAGAATCAACGAGAACCTGACCTTGGAAGACCGAATCTTTCACTGCCACCACCGTGGTTTTACTATAGACCGTGACCTTAACGCTTCTTTAATCCTTCCAAAACGCGCAGGGTTGGTGCCACCCGCGGTAGCCTGTCAAATTCCACCCTCTACCCTCTCTTGGGTTGAGGGGGCAAGGCGGTGCGGTGATTCAGGAAGCTCCCGCCCTTGAGAACAGGCGTAGCTCACCTAAACACGCTTGTGAACTTTGTCGGAGTGTTACAAGATCAGTTTCAACTTGTATACTAATTTTTTAACAATAAATTAATAAATCTGTTTACGAATCATAAACATACATGTCTGCAGTAATCAGCGTAAGAGTAAAGAAGGAAGTCAAAGAGGAGCTTGAAAGAAAGGGTGTGAACATAAACAAGTTGCTGAAAGAGTACCTAGAGGAGGTATACATCAGGGTTAAGGCCAAAGAACACGTTGAGAAGTGGAACCGCTTGCTCTCCGAAGCCAAACCCAGCGCCGAAGGTTTTGCGAGTAGGAGTGTGAGAGAAGACCGTGAGGGTCATTGATTCCTCCGTGTTTGTGAAATATCTAAGCAGGGAGAAGGGGTTTGAGCATGCGGCTAAGCTGATCGAGGAGGGTGGCGTCTCCTTCGAGCTCGCTCTCAAGGAAACCGCAAACGCGCTTTGGAAAAAGGTGATCCTCAAAGAGCTACCAGAAAGCGTTGCGCTTGAAATAGTCAACGACTTAGCGAGCGACCCCCCTTTTCTTCTTGCCGACCAGAAAAAGCATCTTTTAGAAGCGTTTAAAATAGCGGTAAAACACGGGTTAACGGTTTACGACACGCTGTTTATAGCGCTTGCGCAAGCAGAAAATCTAGAGCTTGTGACCGCAGACGAAAAACAGTTCAAGGTGGCGCTGAAGGAGAAAGTGCGCGCGATAATTGTGTGAAACACGCTGAATGAGGTTTTTTACACACTGGTGGGAGCTGTGCAGTGTGCACCAAGGTATTGCGCACTAATCCAGATTCCTTGTTTACAAAAAACGCTTATTATTATAACATGTGAAATGTTTGATCAGAGGGGTTGATGTAGAGATATACAGGTCTGCGAAGGCAGCCGCTTCGCTAGGAGGATCACACTCGGCGAGGCTGTAAACCAAGCGCTGAGCGAGTGGGTAAAGCGAGTTGAGACGCTCACACTCGAGCAGAAGTGGAGCAAAACCTAGAGTTCATCCCTCAAGCTGGGATGAGCTAAGCACACACAAGGGTAAGTTCGAGGTGGTCACACAACACCAAGGCGTGTTCGAACACTTCGAGGAGGCGCGTAAAGTAGCCTCAAACTTCAGGGTATCGCACACCTTCCTCGTAGACCGGAAACCCATGGAGAAGGTCATCGAGCTTGGCCCAGAAATGGAAGCACGATGAGGCATTCACACCCCCAGCGCCCGTAGTCAAAGCCAAGCTGTGCGGTCAAAGCGTAAACCTCCTTGTGGACACGGGCTTCTCAGGCGAGGTGCTCATCCCCTTCTGGATGTTCGAGCGCATGAGCCTCCTCTCATACCTCACTCCAGATGAGTACTACGCGGTGATGGCCGGAGCAAGGAAGACTAGGGTTTCACTCTACGTAGGCATATGTAGGTACATATCATTTTGCCGTGAATCAACACACGCGTAGCGGAAGAACCAGTATGGAAAGGTGTGCGAATATCGAATGATGCATATTATTGTTAAAAGTCAAAACACAAAGCGCTTTAAAAAAAATTGAAAGCCCCTTTGAGGCGGGGATGAATAGCCCCTTTAGAAAGTTTAAACAATGAAATTTGTGGTCACGCTAACGACGCTTCTCCCCAGACTGAGGGCTTAATGAGACTGAAGGGGGAGCAACCAGTATCTTTAAGCGAACAAAAGTCTTCAAATGGGGGCTCTCTGAGCCACCCGACTGCCCATCAAATGTGTAGCTCCGAACCGATGGTGGGAGCGATAATCCTCTGGAAGCGAACCCTCGCCCTTGAGAGGCGGGGAGGAGTCCGAATGAGCCTACTATGATAATTGAATATTCACGAGGGGTCAAAGTTAATTAAGTCCACTCTTCCACACTCGGCTTCGAAACTCAGAGTGTAGCACAAAGACGCTACTTTCGGAGTGCCTAAAAGCGTTAACAACCACTGTTTGAGCTTACAATTCTAAAGCGTGGTGGGTTGTACGCTCACTCACCCGTCGCGCCCACCACTTATACGCACAGGATCCACAAAAGCAACAAAGGTTTAAATAAACAACCCACGCATTTTTTTCTATGAGTTATGCGCCTGCAAACGACGCTGAGACCGCCACCAAGATTGCGTTTAGACAAGCCACCACCGCTGGTATTAGCGCGCTTTGACTTGAAGGGAGTTAAAAAGAAAGACGACAGCTGGGAAGTGATTTTGAAACACACGTTGTCACAGAGAAGGTTCAAGGCTTTGATCAGCGCGAAGGATGGTAGTGTAATTGAGCGAGAACAGTAGAAGTAAACAAGAGCTTCGAAAAGCTCTCATAAAAACGGAATCTAAGCGTGGAACCTATACCGTTGAACGATGTCTGGACCTCAAAACTAACGGCGCGCTCACTGTGTATGCGTCACCTGATCCGGGTGTAACGCTTCAAGCTTTAAGGTCTTACGAATTAAGCTTGATTTGTTAAGTATCTCCTTATCCCCTGTCACGAATCCGCTCACACCGTACCCAGCCCTCGCAAGCGAGGCATAGGCGAGGTGAATTAAGTCGAGCGCTCTCAGCTGAAGTTGTTGGGCGAGCCTCATCGAAAGGAAGTATTCTGGTGATACTCTAAGCCTTATGTCCCCAAGCGCCTTTACCCCTGGATTGGTCCCGGTGATCACACGCAGTTTACATTCTTGTATTATTAAAGCTACAAGAGTGTTCATTGAAGGGAAAGGCGAGACGGGAGTGTGAATCTGGTCTCGGACCCTAGAGAGAACAGCGTACAGCTCTACCAACGTGAGCGGCGAAACAAAAAAGTGGATTCCTTCCTGGTTAAAGAGGCTCTCTGCGGAGTTGTACAGTCCGTCACGCGGCTTATATCTTGCAACAATCACACTCGTATCCACATAAAGCCTCCGCGTCACCGTGTTGGACACACCCTAGCTTCCCGCCACCACCCAGTGACCATTACAAAAATTGGGGGTTGAGGGGGCGGAAAGCCTCGCCCTTGAGGAGCGGGGATGGACAGCCCCCTTATATTTAAATATGAGTTCTTCTATTTTTCTCTTAGTGACGCTAATGACGCTCCTCCCAAGCTCGATTGAGGGCTTAATGGGACTGTGGGAGGAGCATCTACCATCTCTTTTCCCTCTTAAAGGGACTAGACGTAATTTGGATGACCCATATTCAAATGGGGGTGGTTCTCTGAGCCACCTTACTGCCCGCCAAATGAGGGATGTAGCCCCGAACCGATGGCGGGAACGATGAACCCCTTGGGAGGGAACCCTCGCCCTTCCAGGGCGGGGAGGAAGTCAGAACACGCGAGTGTGCGGAAGAATCAACATTTTGAAAGACCGCGTGTTTCACTGTCCCCACTGTGGTTTTGCTCTCGACCGAGACCTCAACGCTTGTTTTAAAAAGGGTGGGAGCCACCCGTGGTAGCCTGTTTCGCCCCGCCCACTACCCTCTTTTGGTTTGAGGAGGCAAGGCGAGGCGATGAGGCAGGAAGCCTTAAGAGCGTGAATAACTCACTTCACACTATTGCGGAATAACTTTAAAAACAACGCTTGCAACGTTTTTACGTGGACTGGGTCGACCGCTTGTCAAAACTCGCAGAAGTAAAGGACGGTTTTCACACAAAAGAAGTGAAAACCAGTGTGAGCGCCTACCCAGTAAACTTTTCCGAAGTGCGTGAGGTTCTCAAGTTTTGTTGTGATTTTTCGCTAAAGCTTTACCCCATGGGTTTTGGCACGCACCCAATCGGCCCTAGTGTCAAAGCGGATGTGGCGCTTGTGCTTTCTCGGTTAAACAGAATAAAAGAGGTGACAAGCGTTTACGCGTCGGTTGAAGCGGGTTGCGCGTTTTCGGAGTTAAAGCGCGAGCTTGAAAAGCGCTCGCTTTTCATCCCCTTTGACTACACTGGTTCAGCGGGTGGCTTGGCTTCCACAAACAGCGTCAGCGTGTTTTCCACTTGGTACGGCTTTCCGAGGGAAAACCTTTTGGGCGCAAAGCTTTGCACGGGCGATGGGGTTGTGTTAAACTCTGGCTCAAAGACCACGAAGTTCTCTAGTGGCTACAAAGTTTGGAAGAGCTTAGCCGGCTCTTTGGGCTGGCTTGGGGTTTACCTTGAGCTTTACTATAGGGTTTACCCCTTACCGGAGTGTTTTCTGAGTGCTGAGGCGGATGTTTCGCTTTTTGAAAAGCTACTTTACGGCGAAACAAGACCTGGCGCGCTTTGGGTCGAGTTTAGCGATTCACACGAAAAGCTTTTTGCGATCTTTTTCGGTTTTACAAGCGCGCTTGAGCGCTTAAAGCTTAACGCGAAGCTTTCTAGTGGTTTGACACAGCCAAGCGAGCTAGAAGGTAACGTGGTGTCTCTTTTTTCCGTTCGTGGTAAAGAGCTTGAGACCACAAGGCGTGCGCTAAAGCTTTTAAAAGGTGTACGCGCAATAGTTTACGCAGGTTGCGGCTTGAGTAGAATCGAAGTAAAAGATTTTTCAGGTATTGACGAAGTGAGGCGCTTTGCGACGCTTGTCGTAGAAAAGGGTGAGTACCAAGGCGACTACTGGGGCTTTCGCTCGCCCACCCTTTCAAAGCTAAAACGCGCGCTCGACCCTTGTTTTGCTCTCTCCCCTGGAAAGTTTGAACAAGTTTATTAGCTTAAATGCGGTTTTAAGCTTGTGTTAGCCGAAAGACTACGCTCAATCGTTGGAGAAAGATGGATTGTTGAAGGAAAAGACGCCCGCCTTTTTGGCTTTGACGCGTTCACCGCTTACAAGGGCGAACCCTCTTTTGTGGTGTTACCAGGTAGCGAAGAAGAAGTGAGAAGGGTTGTGACGCTTCTATACCAAAGCAAAACGCCCTTTGTTTTTAGAGGTTCTGGAACGAGTTTGAGCGGTTCAAGCGTGTGTGTATGCGGAGAAGTCATGGTTTCTCTTTCTCGTTTAAACCGAGTTTACAGGGTTGAAGCGCTTGAAATCGAAGTTGGTGCGGGAATTGCAAACGCGCTCGTGACAAAACACGCGCCAAAAAACGCGTTTTACGCACCTGACCCTTCAAGCTACACAGTTTGCTCAATCGGAGGAAACGTGTGCCACGACTCTGGAGGAATTCATGTACCGAAGTACGGGCCAACGTTTAACAGCGTGGTAAAACTCAGAGTGCTACACTTAGATGGAGCGATCGAAGAAGTGGGTGGAACGTCCTACTTTAACGGCGCAAGCGTTTTTATCGGCTCTGAAGGCACGCTCGGTTGCGTGCTCAGCGCCACACTAAGGCTTTTTCCAAAACCGGAAGCGAGCAGAACCGTTTTGGGTGCGTTTTACGATTTAAAAACCGCGGCGCTCGCGGTTTCAAAGATTTATGAAGCGGGAGTTTTTCCTGCGGCGCTTGAAATGATGGACCGCACCTCTATCGAAGTGGTCGAAAAAAGTGAGTACAGCGCGGGCTACCCAAAGTGCGAAGCCTTGCTACTTGTTGAGTGCGACGGTTTCTTACCTCAGGTGGAAGAGGAGGTGAAAAGAGTGGTTTCGCTGTTTAAGGAGTTGGGCGCGGCGGTTTTTGTTCCAAAGAATTCCGAAGAAAACTCAAGATTCTGGCGCGGCAGAAAGGGCGCATTTCCCGCGATGGGCGTGATCTCTCCTGCGTATCTCACGCTTGATGCGGTGATCTCACGCGAAAGCCTGCCAGATGTTTTACTACGAATTCGCGAAATCGGCGAAAAGCACGGTGTTGTGATCGCAAATGTGTTTCATGCGGCTGACGGAAACCTGCACCCTCTTATACCGTACGATCCAGAGCGATTTGATAGTTTGAAGAAGGCGTTGATCGCAAGCAGAGAAATAACAAAGGTTGCGCTGGAGCACGGCGGTGTTTTAAGCGGTGAGCACGGTATCGGTATAGAAAAGGCATCTTTGCTTGAAGAGTTTTACACAAAGGAGGAGCTTTCGGTGATGAAAAGGATTAAGAGGGAGTTTGATTCGCATTTTCTGCTCAACCCGTATAAGCTGTTTTGCGAAAAAAAGCCGAGCGCGCAAAACGAAGTTCTAAAGCTTCTTTACGAGGTGGAGTAGTTTGGATTTGCAAAAAGCGAAGGAGCTTGCAAAAAGGTGCGTGCACTGCGGCTTTTGTCTTGAGGTGTGTCCCACTTATGTGGTCACAAGGTCTGAGGTGCATTCACCCCGAGGAAGAATAGCCGCGGTGAGCCTGGGCTTTGACTCTGTGGGAATCGACACTTGCGTCTTTTGCAGAAGGTGTGAAGAGGCCTGTCCAAGCGGCGTTGAGTTTGGAAAGCTTATGAGCTTTACAAGGAAACCAAATCTGCTTGAGCTTTCGGTTCACCGCGCGCTTGAAAATCCAAAGGAGCTTTACCACACGCTTTTGCTCGCAAAGCGCTTTAGCTTTCTACCCTGGAGCAAAAGAATTGCCGAATTTGTTCCTGAGCCTCAAGAGCCTTTTGAGTATGAGGACGAAGGCGCAAGCCTCAACCTTTTTGCGGGTTGTTTGGCGCCCGTGCTCTTTCAAAGCAGCGTGAAAAAAGCGTTGCAATTTTTAAAAGCAAAACACAAAGTGAGGCTGATCAACGGGTGTTGTGGCCTTGCGCACTACTCCGAAGGAGAAAGAGAGAGGGCGTATCTACTTGCAAAAGAGCTTGAAAAGCGTTCAAAAGGGGGTGTGGTTGTTTCTCTTCCGTCGAACTGCTCCGCTTTCATCAAAGGGTACGGCGAATTTGGTTTGAGTGTTCACTGCTACGACTTTTGTGAATATTTGGTGTCGTTTGATCTTCCAAAGGTTGAGCTCACGCTAACGGTTCACGACCCTTGCCACTCTAAGATTGCGGGATTGTCTGTGTACACAAGAGAGGTTCTCAGGAAGATGGGCGTGCAAATAGTGGAAATGGACGACCCTTCTTTCGAGTGCGGCGCGGGCGGGGGCTACTTTGTCAAACAAACGGAGCTATCCGATGCGATACTTTCCGAAAAAACGAAAAAGCTTCAAGCCACGGGTTGTGAAACTGTGGTTTCGAACAACTTTGCTTGCTCTCTTGCTCTAAGAAGAGCTGGGTTTAAGACGCTTCACGTTGCCGACTTGCTTCGATGATTTTGTGGGCGAGCTCTAGCGCCGAGTCAACACCAGTTCTTTTGATCTCATTCAAAAGCTCCTCTTTTATCCCAAGCTTTTGCACGTTTGTGTTGCCCATCTCTTCTTCTTCGACAACCCAGATCAGCGCCTCTAACAAATCCGAAGCCCTGCAGATTCTTGATTCAAGCGCCTCGTCTTTCTCTACCTTCCAAAGCTCTAAGTAGCTCAGTTTTAGTGGCTCAGGCAAGTCAGAAAGGATTTGCGAAACCACTCTTTCCCCAACCTTCTGCACTTCGCTACGAAACTCGGGCGTTGCGTGTTTGATAGGGCGTGGAATGTCGCTCACCGAAGTCTCCTCCAAATCGTGTAGCAGAGCGATTCTCAGAACCTTCTCCACATTAACACTTTTTCCGCTTTTTATTTCAAGGTCTGCCACAAGCATCGCGTAAAGCGCGGTGAAAAAAGAGTGTTCGGCGACCGACTCTTTTTGAATCCTTTTTAGCGTGACAAACCTTTCGATGAGCATTAGCTGCCTTGCGTCTTTTAAGAAGCCAATCATGCACTTGGTTTTGGCGTACAGATATATCTGTTTTTCAAAACAGGTGAACCTTGACCCTCTCTCCTTGCTTTAGCGACTTTGGCCCCTTTTCCAAAATGTAGCCATGCGCGCCCAAAACGCTTCTTAGTGTGCTTGAAGACTTGTACACAACCTGCGCAAAACCGTTCTCAAGCTTTACGGTTCTAAAATAGGTGAGCCGCTCTTCAAGCTCAAGCGAGTGGCCAAGCTTTGCTTCGACCACGCACTCTTCGAAAAGCGCTCCTTGGTACATCGCGCGCACGATTGGTTTTATAATCATGATCGTCGTCGCAAAGCTTGAAACAGGGTGGCCGGGTAGTCCGACTACAACCGCTTTTCCAACCCTTCCAATGAGCGTGGGTCTACCGGGAGAAATCGCAACGCCGTGCACGAAAATTTCACCGAGCGAGCGAACAGCCTTCGGCACGAAATCTTCGGCGCCCGCCGAGCTTCCTCCCATAAAGATCACAAGCTCGAATTTTTGCGATACGCGCTCCAAAACCTCCTGTGTCCTTTGTGGGTCGTCGGGTAGAGGTCTTACTCGTTTTACGTGTACTCCCATTTGCTCAAGCAAGCTGGTCACGCTAAAAGAGTTTGAGTCGTAAATCTCGCCCATTTTGAGCTTTGTTCCAACGGGTTTTACTTCGTTACCCGTGGGTATCACGAGCGCGCGCACACCGATCACCTTGACGCTTGCGTAACCCTGCGAAGCAAGGAGAGAAAGGTGGTGAGGCTTTATCACTTCACCCTTTTTCAAAAGCGTTTCACCCTTTTTGATGTCCGAGCCTTCCAAGTCTAGGTTAGAGCCCTTCTTTACTTCCTGGTAAACCTTGAGCGTTGACGCTTGTAGCTCGGTGTTTTCCACGATCACAACACTGTCAGCGCCGCGGGGAAGAGGAGCGCCCGTAAAGATTCTCACAGCTTCTTTGTTGTGCACAAAACCTCGAAATGGTTTTGCTGGTTTTGACGTTCCGACAAGTTTTAGCGACACGGGTTTTGCCTTTGATGCGCCAATCGTGTCCTCCCACCTCAGCGCGTATCCGTCAAACGTGGCGCGCGTGAAAGGTGGGATGTGAGCTTTTGCGAAAACGTCTAGCGCGCTCACCCTGCCACACGCCTCACTCAAACCCACTTTTTCCACTCTTTCAACCCTTTGAACTCTTTGCGCTACCAGCTTCAAAACTTCTTCGTAATCAGTAAGCTGAGTGACGGGGTGCATCCCGCCCAGTCTGTCCAATTCAACACAAAAACGCAAAACAAAATATCAAGCTTTCTTTTTTAGTAACCCGTGAACTTTTCGGTTTTTAT
>Ga0208559_100259_pt1 | contig 15256 bp, 29 predicted proteins | sample BED_Mat_host_6_1_FD_187138 | JGI IMG/M metagenome (GOLD analysis project Ga0208559, IMG submission 187138) | Extremophilic microbial mat communities from Yellowstone National Park, USA - BED_Mat_host_6_15 (SPAdes) (version 2) | ecosystem: Environmental > Aquatic > Thermal springs > Hot (42-90C) >...
AGTTGTTGCAAGATTATAACTAATAACTTGCTTAATACTGCCTGTAAGTTTAATACTCCCTATATAGTTCAGAGCATTTATGCTGTATTGCAAGACTTGACCGATATCATTACTAACAAATTCAATTAGCTTTGTTTTTGTATTAAAAGCAAAAACATTTGTTCCATCTGTATAAATAATATAATCGTAGCTTAATGCGAAAGGAACTCTATCAAGGAATATCGATTCTGCTAAACTCATCTGAAAACAAGCAAGAATATAATAACTACAGCAGGAGGAGAAGGTGCTGTTGAATAACTAAGGTTTACTGAAAGAAAGTTTGTTGGATAGTTTTCAAAAGGGAAAGTAACATAAGTTGAGCTACCTGCACCAACTGTAAAGCTTGGGCCTACTGAATAATCTGGATATTGCTGATTGTTGAATATATTGCCTATAGGCTGAACATTAAGAATCTGATTGCTTTGGTTAATAACAAATAAAGCATATGTTTTAGGAGGAGGAAAAGCAGGGAAAAGCTCTATTAAATTAATAAATTGAGGGTCTGTTCTGTAGTTATGAACATTTGTATCAGAAATTACAATACTATTTACTAGAGGTGCTGCATTATCAGGTAATCCGATTAATTGAGAACTCATGTTACTTGTAATATATTAAAATCTAATGTGTAAATAATTTGTTGATTTGGCGTAGGATTAGTTATATAAAATGCAACTTTGCCTTTAAACGGCGTCCCTGGAAACTGTGGTTCAAATATAAAAGTAAATCTGCTTAATGTAGGGTCATAAAGAGCAAGTTTTACATAGCCTATGCCTTGAGTAAAACCAGCAAGATAAAGATTCCTATACGAAAGAGGAATTTCGATAGTAGTTTTATCTATAGGATGTGTGAACTGTAAAATACCTGTTATATTCTTATCACTCCCAACCACAGAAAAATTAAATATATAGCCTTGAATTTCTTCTCTAAGAAAAATTTCTTTCTTTTCATCTGAATTCAAAATTAAATTTTCAGCATGAACATTTACATACTTCCAATTCGGATTGCCTGGAAAATCAATGAAATGATTCTCAGTGACTACTATCTTTTCTTTTATAACTTCCTCAATCTTAGGAGGTTTATAAAGTTTTAATGCCGAAGTTTCAACCATAATCTAATAATATTTGAACTTGCTTATATCTTTAAAATGGAAATCTCGTCATATTATTTCAGATAGAGTAAATTGGCTTTCCATCAAGTTCGCCTATCTTTTTGAGCTTCAGTTCGGTAGATAGATCAATGTTAAGAGATGTTGCAACCTCCATGATTCCTCTAGCTTCATCAATGAATTGTAATAACTTGTTTATGTGATTTATCTTTTTGGAAGGCTCATCAACAGCTAATATTTTGAACATGTATTCAGATAAACCAGTTGCGATAAGCCTGTATGCTCCTTCTAGATTATATGTATTGATTTTAAAATCCGTAGCCTTTTCTTTGAAATATTGATTAACAGCATCAAGCTCACCCATTTCAAGCATTTTCAATATATTTTGTATTTCCATTCGCAATGAGGTAAGATATTTAATATCGATCATGGTTGGTTTAAACTTAAAGATGGCCGACTCTATTTCATATCTTCTTTTCCTTTGGCTGGAATAACGCACATACATTCGTATCTTTCTTTGTTACATTGCAGACTAGATATTTGCCTTCTTCCATTTGCTTAGCTGCTAATATCGAAGGAAAGTATTTTTCTCCTATAGAATCAAATAAATCTAAGATTTCAGGAACTTCCTCAGCCTTTATTTCTTTATACTGAAGCTTAGCTTCATTTAAGATATTTTTGATGTCCTCACATCCTCCACATCCTTCAACAGTAACAAGCCAAAGCTCTTTACCTTCAATTTTCTTCTTAAATTCTTCGCTTTCAAGGTCTAACTCAATTTCCTCTCCTTCTTCAGTCTGAGGATTTTCTTCAGGAGGCTTAACTTCAGCAGGCTTAGATTCTTCTGCCATATATTATATCTTCTTATTCATGAAATATAAAGTTATTGCAGAGTATTTATTTATTGTTCTTGAATCTCTTTTTTTCATTTAACCAATGAGTTATTGCATTCTGCACTTCTATCTTTAATAATTCATGTATATTTTCTTGGTAAGAAGATTCGATGTATTCCCAAAGTTTTTTGTACAATTCTTCATCTATATATACTGCGAGCAACTCCTTTCCTTTAGGAGGTATTGCCATAATCTTTCTTTTAGAAGCTGGTGCCATAATAAATAATAATCCTATTTCTAATATAAAAACTATTTTACTAGATTACTAGTGATTTTTGTTGCTTGACACTCCCCGTCCTTTAAAAAAATAAGAAAGGCAAAATGCCCAAAACCTTCCAATCAACATATAATATAACCTAGCTACCTATTTAAAAGCTTTTCTTCGTTCAAAGACACTATTTTCAGAGCTTCCTTAATATATTCCAGCATTAACGATTCTTCTCCTATTAAATTTACAGATGTTTTTCCTATTCCGAAGCCCTTTAATGGTGCATATATATAAAACGGTATGTAGTCAGTCTTTCCATTCATAAAGTCCTCAATCCAAGCTTTGACCATTTCACCAAATCTCTTCCACCTAATTTTAAAGATTCTCTCCCATAATTCTGATTTAATTATCACCATATTATAAAATAATTCGAATAGTTTTCTGTTTAATTCTAAGAATTTTCCATAATAGCTTTTTAATTCAGGATCATCTGGGAGATTACTCTCCATTCCTTTTTCAATTAAAATATCAGAATAGTCTATATGGAAAAATAATCGATCTTTCATTAACTGAACAAATATGCTCGGCTTTTCATTAATCAAAGTCCTCCTGTCAAAACCTGAATATTTTATAACTGGTATTCCATTCTTTTTAAGAACCTTAACTATTTCAGGCATCATATTATTTCATAAATCGTCGATGCTTATAAATTTTTTCATTCTCGTCTGAAGGATGAGAAGTGTTTATCGGAACTTCAATCCGAATCTTTTTGTTATTTATTTCATTTGTGCAATCTTTTATGATATAGTTATACTTTGATTGATACATTGCCATAATAAAATAGCGAAACTTAATTTTCTCCCACTTGCTCAAATATTCACGAAGTTTCCTAAGTTTTGAAGCTGGAATTGTAATTACATTTGTATCATGACGATACTTAACTTCAAGAAGCCAAATAGGATAAGTTGAATCTTTTGTGAAAAAAATATAATCAAAGGGATAACCGTAAGGAGATTTTACGTAGTATATTATCCAGTCCCGATATTTTGAGTAAAAAAGCTTAACAGCCTCTTTTTCCCAGTAGTAGCCTTTAAAATATTTTGGATTCCTCTTTGAGCTTCTAGAGGAAGTATTAGGTTTAAACATGTCATATTATTTTCGCTTTGTTTATTTAAACTTTCCTTTAACATTTGAGTCGATTAAAATAAATTTCTTTTAATGTCTCTGCCAATACTTTTGCTACCTCTTTAACTGCTTCATGTTCATTGCTATTCTGCAAAAATAGTGCTAATCGTTTCAGTTGATACACTAACTGACGATCACCATAACTTATACACTTCCTATCTGCTAATAAATCTATATCATCTAATATTAGATTCAGTTGATTAGATGCTATTTCTTCTTTCTCCTTTCTAATTCTTTCTTCTTTGCTCATATTATTTTTATTCTTTTAACTATTTTTCATTCTTTTGCTTTCTCCAACTCAATGCATGATATTTTAACGCTTAATCTAGCGCTCTTCCAGTTTTCAAAAGGTCCTTATACTTTTCATTAAAACACTTTTCACATAAGAACTCTATCTTAAGCGAAACACCATTTACATAAGTCATTACTTCGTACTCTGCTTTATTCCCGCACTTACATTCAGCGGTATATTCGAAAAGCCTAATTCTTAAATACTCTTTCTTCCTTAATAAGCTTATTCTAATGTTGTGAAAATTACATTAGGATACTCGAAAGAATATAAATAGAAACTAAACCTATATTTATTGTGGTCGATAAAAGAAAAATATTCATAGGTATTGCAACAATCTCAGCAATAGGTATCTTAGGATACTTTATCTATGAAGCATATACTCAAGGCAAGATTCAGTATCCGCAAATAGTAAAACCGCTATATATATATCCAAAAGGTTTTATTCCGCCGATTTACTTCGAAAATTACGATAAGCATTGGGGCTTTACTGATTTCAAAAATAAAGTGATTCTTGATTTAGGAACAGACTATGGTAGCACCGCATACTACTTTCTAAATAAAGGAGCATTAAAAGTTATTGCAGTTGAAGGCAATAAATATCTTGCTGAACGTCTAAAACTGAACTTTAAAGATGATCCTCGTGTAGTTCCAATTTATTTAGAAATAAAAAGCGGAAAAGAGATTGAAGAGTTAATAGATACATACCACCCAGACATTGTTAAAGTCGATATTGAAGGGGCTGAAATAAATATACTTAGCGTTAATATTAGAAAAGTTAAAGAATGGTTAATAGAAACACATACAGATGAAATTTATAACGCTTTGGCTGAATGGTTTAGAATGAACGGTTTCAATATTAAGACTTATCCTTATAGAATATACTTCAAAACATTTCCTTATCTTCAAAGATTAAAAATTATCTATGCATGGATGTGAAAAATTAGCTATTCTCTAGTATATCCAATAAGATAAGCTCCTATAACTACAAGAGCAAAACCAAGTATATTTATAAGCACGAGAATGAAGAATAGCGAATTCAAGTATAAATACGTTATGCAGTTAGGATAGTAGGGCGTCCAGAAGCAAAAGCTACCTACTTTATTTTGATCTATGAAGTTCTGAAAATAATTGAATAAATTCCAAAAAAACTACCCAATTTGCAATGATTAAACCATGACCTAACAATAAAATTAATACAGCAAGAAGTTCAAGCTTTTTCAATTTAAGCAACAATTTAGCTTATTTTCTTCTAAGATATTCTTTTTGCTTTTCAAGAACTTCTTTTATAGCGTTTAACCAATCTTCTATAATAGTCCAGTAATCTTTTTCGCTCATTTCTCTAGATTCTCAATCCAGTATTTTTTCTTCATATTCCCATCTCGAATAGTCTATCAATCATTTTTTTCATTCTCTCCATGAATTCATCTGTTTCCTCCCTTATCTTTTCAATCATAGAGAGAGTCTTTTTGGCAATTTCAGGAGTAGAATCATAGATATAAACTTCTTGCTTATACTCTTCCTTTCCTTTATCTTTAGAGTATGAAGCATATGCGTGTCCTGATTTAGGCTCTCCATGAGCTACGCCTTCAAGTATAATTTGCTTTTCCTCCATTCTGTCTTTATTTTCTTCAACAAACCTTTTGAAGTCTTTAATATTCTCTTCTATATTTTCTAAAGAAGGAATAGTGCAACGAATAACTTCATGATTGCTTATCTTGAAAACTCCTCCTCTCTTTTCACACCAAGCTCGATAAAGCTCATCAACCATACATATAATATATGTTTCAAAAGATATTTATTTTTGCTGAATTATAATATTATTAGTATGCCCAAAGATAAAGACATAATTGAAAGCGAATTGGCTTATAAGAGAGTATTTGCTGAAATGATTACTGAAAGACTTATAGACGCAATCGATTATTATTGCAGATATGTTAACAGAAAACCGTATCCTAAATGTGTTATTGACTTACTGAAAAAGGATGTCGTTAGTTTGGCTGAAAAATTTGTAGATTGGGAACATGAAAGATTTTATTCAGATATAGACCAAGAGGATATCAGAATACTTAAGAGGTTATCGAAATCTACTCATTATAGAATCTTAAGAAGAATTAGAGAAGCATTAGGAGCAGAAAAATATTTTTACTAAGAAATTATTTCAAAAAACGCTCTAATATACCTGTTTCTATCTTATTAATATAAAGCTTAATCATATCGTTTAATTTATCATGAATGCGATGAAAAGCTTTATTAGCTCCTAAAGCTATAGGATCCTGAACTAATGAATTCATTTTCTTATATAAATCCTCTAAGACTTTATCTGTAATTTGGGAAGATTCAAATGCTATAGTATAAGAAATTGCTATATAACCTGTCAAATCATAAGCCTCTGAATAAGAACCTAAAACTTGTCTTTGAATCTCTGGAAGGTCTTTTGGTTCAATAGGTTTATCAAGCATATGCTTTAAGTCATCGATAAAATAGCTAAGATTATTCATCTTTGTATCATATAGAGCAAGAGTTTTTGAATACGAACGTGCAATAGAACGCAAAATACCTTCAAAATCATAATAAGAATACAGAGAACGTTGATTACTCATGTTCTAAAAAGTATTTAATTAATGAGCCATCGAGTGAACTACTAATACTTGCCGGTGATCTACTCATTAATACGTCAACACGAACCCATAACTTTGTAAATTTTTCTTCAGAATTTTTCCTTGATTTAGATTCATATATTTCATGTATATACTTGCTATATATACGCTTTAATTTATCTTTGAGAGGAATTTCTGGCATATCTTCATAAGAATACATAATGTTAACAATCGGCAAGTATAAATTCTCGGCAAAAATCATATCCAAATCCATAGCAAGTTTCTTAGCTTCTATTACCGCTAATAAATCGTCTTTAAGAAATTTCTCTTTAAGTTTACTTAATCTTTTACTCAAATCTGATATCTTAGCATCATAATTAGGAAGAATTTTCTTAAGTTCAACATCTGCCTCATTTAACCAATGTTTTATTAACCTGAGCTGATTCAGATTTAATTTACTCATGTTCAAGAAAATATTTGATTAGAAATTCGTCTAAACCTTTTAGAAATTCGTCTAATTTCTTAGCTTTTGCAAAATTCTCCATATTATCAATTAATTCAGTAATCCTTGTATAAATAGAATCAATTCTCTCATAGCCTTCTCTAATCACTTTTATCTTATTGGCTAATTTTTCTAATTTAGCTTGTAGATCAACGAAAGCATCTTCTTCTGCTAAACGGTCTTTATAACGAATAAAATCTGAAGGAGTATGAACAGGTTGAGTTATGAATAACACAGAATTTTCTAGCAGTTTTAATAGAGCTAAGGTATCCCCAGCTCGAATTTTCCTAAATAGAGCTGGATCTGATAAGTTCAACAACCTCTTTGCCCTTATTATCTCGCCATTTGCTTCTTCAATAAATTTAGGAGATCTTACTAAATGAGAAAATAACTCAGTATTTTCTATAGCTAAATCAGTACTTAATCCTCTTAATATATTCATGATTTTGCGTCTATAGTCGTAGTTACTTGACACTAATCCTTCGTCACTCATGTTCAAGAAAGTATTCAATTAATTCACCGTCAATTTCCTTGCTAGGGTTAGTCTTGATATAATTATACAAGATATTACTCTTAATCTTGAAATTCTTAAGAGCGTTATTAAATCGTTGAATAAATGGAACTTTTTCATTCTCAATAACCTTATTCCCTATTTCTTTAAGCTTGTTTCTTATTACAGGGTCAATTTGTTCATCTTTAATATACTTCCCATAATTACGTTCAAAAAGAAACTGCGTAAAATTACCTTGTAAAAATCTTATTACATCGTCTCTAACCCGATCTACTAAAGTGTTTATATCTACTAAAGAGCTTATATTGTCTTCATATAAGACCTCAAGAAATTCGTTATCGTCTAAACTTAGTTTTTTATTAAGTATTTCGATACTATCTTTTATACTATTAACATATATATCATACCGACTAGTAATATATACATCATCCCTACCAATAAGAACAACGCTATCAATAAGAAAAGAAAGATGTCTCAAGTGTTCCGCTAAGTTTTTGCGTAAATCAGTATATTTCTTTAAGACGCTTTCTTTCTCACTCATGTTCTATAAAGTATTCAATTAATTCATCATCAATTTTATTATGCCTACCTTGATATACTTTATAGAATGCATCAGATAAAGCATCTGCTTTTTCACTCACATTAACCATCTTTGAATCTGAGCGTATATTACTCAAGTATTTGCTTAAGACCTTATTATACAGCTCATCATAAAGCTTCGTATCAGGCAAACTGATAATATATGAGAAAAGTTCATCCGCAATATAATCAGGGAGTAATTTATACATATCTTCAATGAATTCTAAAGTATCAGTAAATATATCTCCTAACTCACCATCCATTTTTCCATTTCTGTAATCATAGTATTCGAATATATAAGAGGTAAGCTCTTCATCATCGAATTCTTTTAACACTTTTTTCAAATCTTCCAAATTCTTTTTCTGCATACTAATAAAGCGAGGTAATGTACTATGAGAAGCTCGTACTGTATTTGCCAATAAAGTTCGCAATATAGTTTCAATTTCTTTTAAAGTTTTAAGAAAAGTTTCTTTTTCACTCATGCTCAAGCACCTGCTTAATTAAGAGCTCATCTAATTCATCAATGTCAATTTTATCCGAAATTTCATAAGAAATTTCATCAGCTATCTCATCACGGCGAACTCCTAGAATAGCCTTAATGTCGCTGAGTGTATTTAAATATTCATTAATTTGTTCTCTTAACGGATTCAACTCATTTAACTTCTTTTCAAACCACTCATTCAACTGCTTTCTAAACCTCTTATAACTAGGCTGACCTTCTATTACAGAAAAAATATGATATTCAAAATATCTAGGAGAAATAATATCATGGAAAAGGGCATTAATTCCATCCATAACTCTTAATATTCTGCCGCTAAGCATTAATTTGGTTAATTCTTTATCATTAGAATTACTGAATTCTTTTAACTTAGACAAATATTCCTTAATATAAGTGATATAGTTGTCAAATCTTTTAATATCATACTCTACCGCCTCTTTAATCATCTCTTTAACGGTATCTGGATCATATACGCTCATACTTTTAAAAAATGTTCAATCAATAATTCATCATAAAGACCATGCTTTATTCGTTCCCTAAGTTCGTTTCTTATATCATATTGTATGTCAACAAAGCTGTCACGAATACCAAATATTTTATCAGTTGCTTTATTTAGTAAATCTATCTTTTTATCTATCTCATTAAGCTTCTCTTGTATCTTAGGATCAAGTTCGCAAATAATGTACCAATGATGAGGTTTTCTAGCATAACCTGTAATAATCTGAAGCAAAGATGAAACAACAACATCGTCTATCTTACGAAATTCTTTAATTTTTTCTATGTTCACTATCCCTTCATAAATTTCTTTGTCAGAAAGAAACTGTTTTAAAGAGTCCAAATATTTATCTAAACGTCGAAGAATATCATCATACCTAACAAGAAAAGCTCGTAACTGAGTATATTCTCTTAATGCTTCTCCCTTTAATATCTTTAAACAATACTTATCCCAATCTTTTTCGCTCATACTTTTAAAAAATGTCCAACTAAGAAATCATCAGTCTTTCTAATAACTTGCCTAACACTTCTATCCAATCTAAACCAGGCATTTCGATATCCACTAAACAATTTTAGCCAATTAGGATTATCTGTTAATTGCTCAATCTTATCATAAAGCTCTTTTAACTTCCCACGAAATTCAGAATCTAGCATTTCTTCAATTTTATCAAACTTGATTATATAGTCTCTATAATACAATTCATCTGCTAAGTGTTCATGTATTTCATCGATATCAGACATGGAACTATCAATATAATCAATAGCATCTCTAATATTTCCTTCAAAATAATCCTCAATGAAAGACTTGAAAGCAGATTTCAAAAGAGAATCAGGATACTTAGTTAAAATAGTTAGGTCGGTCTTTAACCTTTCATTCAGTCGCTCTATTGAATCTACATAATAATCAATATCATCATAATCCTTTAATATAGAGTCGCTCATATTCTCTAATATCCCATATAATTCTTTCAATTCTTTAAGCAGTTCTCTTTTACTCATGTTTTAAGCATATGCTTAATCAAAAATTCATCTATATCATATCTCCCAACTTTCCTTCTGATTTTCCTTCTTAATTTTCTTTCAAATTCGTCCTCATATTTACGTATTTCATTTACCAGGTCTAATAACTTATAATAATCCCTAAATACCTTTTTTATAGCCTCATCTTCTATCAGTTCTTCTGATTTTTCAAGTATCATCTTAATCCTACTTCTTATATCAGAATCTAAATCAGATTGTTCTGTTCTAAACCTAAGCCCAATAGGTAAGCTATAACCAATAATTTTCTCTAAATTTATCTTAATATCTAGAGCATCACCTTTAATATTGGTTCTTACAGGTAAGAAAGATATTATATCAATGAATAAATGTTTATCGTTTACATCTTCTACGGTTTTTAATCTGTCTAAACTTATGTTTATTGACCCAATTTTAATATCGAATTTTTCAATAACATCCCGTATATAATTTAGTTTCTCTTCTAAATCTTTTCTTAATGACGAAAGATCAATTCTTTTTAAATCAGTAGGTGTTAACCCATTCGCAGGGACAAAAGCCATGACATTTACTTGCTTGATTCTAACTCTTTAATCTTCTTATTAACTTCAGCTATAACATCCTCAATATCTTTTGCTAGCTCTTCAAGTTTAGGCTTGAATTTGGTAGGAGCATACTTAAGAGCTTCTTCAACTGCATCAATATACTCTTTAAGAGCTTTTCTGACTTCCTGAATTTGCTCTTTAGGAATAGGTATCTCAATACCTTGCTTCTCAAGAAAATCTAGCAATTCTGTATTCTCTAAATAATATTGTTCTGGATTTCTGAATCTTAAGTCTTTAGATGTAGCAAAACTTAAAACTTTGGCCGCCTTAACCACATTATCTTCATTTACTCCTTCGCAATCAACACCACTCTCATGAGAATTGCATGAAAGACCTGCATACTTCTCAAGATAATCCGCCATTGCTTCATTCACATCCACATCATTGTCATAATATTCTAAAGTTCCTTTCCTTAAATCAATATGAGTTGCATGACCTGGAGCAGAACCAACACGCAATATTAATTCGTCATCTACTACTCTTCCTTCTAGGTTATTATAATCTTGATTAGCATAAAGTCCTAAACCATTAAGCTTCTCAGTAAGATTATCCCATGCTTCACATGCTAGTTTCAATTTTTCATTAAACAATTTTCCATTAATTAGACATTTCTTACCGACCTGCTTCATCTCAGCTAGATAATCTGCCAATACATGAATACAAGAACTAAGACTCGTTACAAAAACAGGCAGAGAAGAAGTTCCATGTATGCAACCTCTTCCTGTATTCTCTCGAACAATATTTTCAATTCTCCGCAAAGATTCTATTGATTCAGATTCAGGCCTACAACTAGAGCCACTTTTTTCATAGCACTTTAACAATTCTTTAGAAATCTTAGTAGCAATACCTGCTATTTCTGATTCTATGCGATGTAATTCACTTACACGCCCAAATCCTTCCATACTTGCTTCATCAATTCTCTTCTCTAAAGCTACAAGATACTCATCAGTTAAAAAACCACTAATTTTATCCCATTCATCAAGAAGTCTATCATTTATTACGCCCTCAATATTTGTTGCAAACTCTCTTGTTAACCTTTCTGCCTCATATAGAGACTCAGTTGTACTCATATATGTATTGAATGTCTTAAGAAATATATATTCGTTGCTTCATAATTAAACATAGATGAGCGTAGACTTTATAAAGACATTGGAAGATTGGATAAAAGAAGAAACTGCAATTTTAGAACTTGCTAAAGTAACTAAGTTTGATAATAAAGATAGATTGTCTCTAATTCTTTCTCTTCAGGCCGCATTCAACCAAATTTCAAAGATAGCAAAAGGTTTTCAAAATTGGCTTCAAAATCCTTATATTACATCTGTTCTAGACCAAGAAATACTTAAGAAAACGACTGAAGAAACTTGGGAAGTAATGAAAAAACTACTTGAAATAGATATTGAACATACAACTCACTATATTGAGAAAGTTAAAAAAGGAGAAAGCCCACAAGGACTCCTATTACCAGAACAAAAGAAACAAGAAGGAAGCCAATTTTATTTATAGTTATTAAGCAAAGCAAAAAGGCTAAAGTATATGCTAAAGCATGTGCTTAGAATGTCTCGAACCCAGTGCTGACCTTAAAGAGCTAGAGAGAACACCGCATGACTATAGATTATTTCATTGCACATGTTTATGCCAAGTGATGGATATTTATTTTGTTGAAATGAGACGTGAAGGTGTATTATTTCTTTACTGCAAAAGGTGTAAGCATAAGATAAAGGTTAATCTAATCACTGATTTTGAAAAAGAGGAATAAAAAATAGCGTTTCAAACTAAGATTTCTACGATTTTTGGATATCGTGTAGCTTTAGGTTTATCAGGATTAGATGGTTTTATTTTGATTACATTTTCAACTTCCAAAGCTTTAACATATTGTGTCCTTAATGTAACTGGTGATGTATCAAACTGCTTTGCTAGTATAGAGACAAATTCCCAAACAGTTTTACTATTTAGTTGCTCTTTATTCTTTATTACGAATTCCTTAACAGCCTCATATCTTGTCCTCCAGCCCATTACTGACTCACCTCTTTCTTTTCAGCTTGTTGAGTAGATGCTGGTTCTTCTTTAATTAATCCTACGTCACCGAATTCTGGATATAAATCATATACGTTGTAGCCGACTTTCTTTATTAGTTTTGAAACTTCTAGCAGTGGCACGTAGTGAATAATTATTGGCTTGCTTAAACCTGATTTTTCCATTAAGTATTTCTTTAAATCGGTTCCGCTTATAAATCTTTCTTTTGAAATCTCTTTCAATTCTTTTACAGCTTTGACTACCTTCTCAAAATTTTCCTCAAATGTGCCATATGGACTCATATATTTTTATTAATTAAATAAGTATTTAAATTTTTTGTTAAACTAAAATATTCCTTAGCTCCTCTAAACACTCTTTAATTCTCTTAAGATACTCTTCTGCTTCTTCCTCATTAATACTATTTAATGCTTCTTCTAATTCGTTAATCGTATCAGGAGAAACAAGAGAACCTGAAATGTCTTGAAATTTGCTTAACAAATAATAAACTAATAAACGAAGCTTTTCCTTACTACTTAGATGCACACTTCACCGTTCTACTTATTTTTACCTCACATTTGCAACAAACCAATTTTCCTTTAATATTCAGCAACTCAAAGACATCATACTTCTTACCACAAATTTCACAGAAAGCTTTCACAAATATTTATAGAATGATAAACTATTTATTTTTTTAAAATAATCAAAAATGTTTTTCCTTATGGTGACTGGTGTTATGCCTAACGCTTTAGCAATCTCAGTTTTTGCAATTTCCCTTCCATTTTGCTTTCTTACCAGATATATTGAAGTTGCAACAATACCTAAAGGATTTCTTCCTGTTTTATAGATAATTTTGGCTATATCTTTTGCCTTTTTTTTCTCTAAAGGTGAGAGCTTGAAAATTCTTGCATATTTTTCAACTAAAGCATCAAGATTATTAGAAGCGAACTTTATATTCTGCTCCTTTACTATCTTAGAAATTATTCTGAAAACGGCTCTCCGACTCGTTATAAGCAACTTGCAATACTTAAGAAATTCACGATAACTAATAAGATAGCCTTTTTCCTTTATTGCAATATATGTGGTAGCAGCCACTACATCCTCAATCCTATAACCACGAAAACTTGAATTCTGAATAAGCTGTAATACTCTATCCTTAACCTTAATACGCAAATCTCTTTCTATTTTGCTAATTAAAGATTCCATTGGAAATAGATCTTTTTTATAGATTTCCTGCACCTTGATATTTAAAATGTCTTAAATATATTTAAATTTAAACACTATGGAGTTAAGTTCACTGAGAAATACTTTCAAAATACTTCAAGCAAATTTTAATGGTTTCAATTTCTTGTTGATTGACCATTATGCTCTCTTGATAACCTGCAATTATTCCTTTTAAATACTGACCAAAATTAATCGCAACAGCTTGAGGTTGATAAATTAACCATGCTTGTCTTGCAACTTCTGCATCAGATTGAGAAGAATATAAAGCAATTTCTCCGCCTAAATCAGGCACATTGATTTGAACATATGAGATATTTAAGTGAGTCCAATATGGATAATATAGAGGTGTTCCATTTGGAGCATATAATACAACATATTCACTTCCATATTCTTGCATTAATTGAGTCAATTCGTCAATAATGCTTTGATATTTTTGAATTTGCTGATTAGCAATGTTTATTCTTAACTGAGCATCTGATTCATCTAGATAGCCGTATCTTTCCACACACTCATTTGTTGGTGAAGGAGTAGGAATCATAGGTTGAGTGATTGGTTTAGGGGCCTGTTGTTGTTGAGCATATGCTTTATAGATTAAGTAACCTGATGAACCTGCTATTCCTATGCCTACTATTATTGCTATTGCTTTTTTGCTAACCATTTAATATAATAATTTATTTTGAATTATTTAAGAATTAGTATAACAAAAAAAATTAAATATGGTAATGGCCGCAGTTGCTGCAGTATAAAAAGCTAGCTAGTTTATTGCCTTGCGTATCGTAACTAGTATACTGTGCAAAATTACATTCTTTTTCTTTGCAAGTTTCTCCTTCATTTACTTTACAGTTTTGGCACATTAACCTTGTTCAATATCTTTTGATAATTCAACACCGACTGATAACGCTATTCCCATTGCGAAGCTGAATAAAGCAAATGGCACAGCTGGAACTACTGCACTACCAGCAATAGCGTTCACTGCTGTAGCAAAGAAATATACTATTATGAAGAATAGGAATCCTAGACTTGATCCCACTAGAAAACTTCTTGCTAGCCTTTGTCCTAACTTAGGTTTTACCTGGTTTTGTTGTTGAGACATAAGCTATTATTCTTTCTACTAGTATAAAAATTTAATGTTAAGATAATGTCAAACTAACGCTTGACATTATCTGTGTGCCAGGAGTGTATTTTACCAGAATGAGCGTATATTGGCCAGGTGTTATATACATCCCTCCCATCATTTTCGCTAAATGAATTTGACCTGATTTTATGCAACTAGTAGCAAAAAATGGATTAGGGACTATCCATGTGCTTAAGTCTTTTGTAGCTAAAACAACATTATATTGTGCCCCGATCTGAAGGTTCTTTGCTGTCCAGCTTAATGTTTCTCCTATACTGTAAGAAGCTTTATCCGTTGTTAGCTTTTCTGAATTAGGAACATAAGGTCCGCAACCTGTAGAAGGTGGCTGATATACTTGGGCTTGAGCCTTATACATTAGATATCCTACTGTACCTGCTATTC
>Ga0208559_100262_pt1 | contig 15066 bp, 14 predicted proteins | sample BED_Mat_host_6_1_FD_187138 | JGI IMG/M metagenome (GOLD analysis project Ga0208559, IMG submission 187138) | Extremophilic microbial mat communities from Yellowstone National Park, USA - BED_Mat_host_6_15 (SPAdes) (version 2) | ecosystem: Environmental > Aquatic > Thermal springs > Hot (42-90C) >...
TCAGCACCTGATCAGCCCGCGTTCTGTGAAGCATCACCTCGGAGAGCAGTATGCGGTAAGGATCATGGGTCTCTCGCCAAGGAAAAGACCTGCGGTGCCCGAACCACCAGCTCAGGAGGCGCTCACGGAAAAGCTCTGACCGAATGGTCAAGTGGAGCAAACACCCGGCTCACTCATGTAGAAGGCGGGTCACGGCTTGGGCGGCCACCTTCGAGAACACCGGGCTAACGGCATCGGCGACCATCTGGTACCTCGCCCCCAGCCCCACCTGCGGAAACTTATACTCCTCGGGGAACCCCATGATGTGGAGGGCCTCACGCACCGATATCACCCGCGGATGGGGGCTCCCCCCATCTCCGTCTCCTTCTTCTTGTTCTCCCCCCCCTCCTCTGTCTCCGACTGCAGAGTCGGGGTGCAGAATATAGGTCTTCATCACGTTTCCGAAGGAGGGCGCGGGTCTGTCCCACTCCAGAATGTACCACCCGTACCTGCCCGTCTCATAGAGCGCCTTATACTTCTCTATTGTTCTCAGGGTGGGCCACTCGTGGTCGGGTTCCGCGCCGCGGGGCTGATCGCGCAGGTGGGCTATCGCCTCCCTGACGGTTCCAGGCGGCCTCCGGTGTTTTCCGAGCTCCCTGAAGAAGCTTGAGGCATCCAGCCCCAGGGCGCCGAAGGCTATCAGCCTCCGCCTGGACGTGGGCGCCCCGTAATCACTGTAGCGTACAACACCCACCTCCACCGAGTATCCCACCCTCTCCATCCGGGCGATGTATTCCCGGAAGGAGGGGTCGCCTCCGAGCGCGGGCACGTTCTCCATCAGGAACATTCCGGGTCTCAGGCGGGTCACGTGCTCGAAATACCTGGAGAGGAGAGCATGGTCGCGGTGCGCCCTCCCCCTCTTCACGGTGTTGACGGATGCCCAGGGCCTGCAGGGTGGACCACCTACAACAACGTCGTACTCTCCTGTGATGTTGACGGTGAGGAGGTCGGCGCGGATGAATCTGGATCCACTGTTCAGGTTGAACGTGAAACTCTTTTCAGCCTTCTCCGAGATGTCAACCCCCGTAACACTGAAGCCCTCCCCCCGGAATCCCAGGCTGAGGCCGCCTGCGCCGCAGAAGAGGTCAAGCACCCTGTAGCCTTCACCGCCTCCGTGTTTCCTCCGCACACCTACACACCCCATTCTTCCTGACCACTTTCCCCTGCTTTTCAAGCTGCTCGATCACATAACTGAAATGGCTGACCAGCTGAGGCTTGGAAAGTCCCTTGAAACTCTCTTTCGATTTCAGCATTTCCTCGAGAACCATTCCTTCCAGCACCTGCTCGTTCAATTCTCCTCTCCTCCTCAGAATTTTCACCACGCAGTCTTCAATATAATTTCTGGCCTCCTTTTCAAGAACCCTTTCTGCGCAGCCCTTAAGCGCGTAGCGGCCGCTGGGGAGAGTTTCCACTTCTCCCTGCGCGACAAGATCACTCAGTACTCTCTCTATTTCATCACTGTTCACGTGCAGCCTTGCGCTCAGCTCATCAAGCGTGAAGGACGAATCCGGGTTCTCAATGAGAAAATCCATCACCCTCTCCCGAGGAGGGTAGACCCAGACATTGTTCTGGTCGATGCTGACCTTGGCTTCTTTCGCGAGGTTATCAAGAATGAGGTTAACCGTGACAACCTCATACTTCAGGCCTTGCTCACTGAGCCTTTCGGCCACCTTGCCAGAAGCAAGTCCGTGCGGGACGCTGCGCATAACGCCCAGCACATCTCTCCGCATTTCTTGCAACCGTTTGGCGGCGATTTCGGCAATCTTTCCAGATGCAGCGCCCTGAGGAGTTGACCAGAACAGACCGGTTTTCTCCCCTCCCACGGCCACTTCGCAGATGTAGCGAAGCTGTTCAACTGGGTGCTCCTCGGCCCTGCGAAGGACGCCGAGAAGCGAATCTTCATGCAAGCCGGTCAATTCTGAAGCCCTAGAAAGCTCGATCAGCGCGCATCCTTCTCTCAGCTCATCCGCCAGCCTCTTTCCCACGATTGCGCTCATGACGCTGAGACCTGTGTCAGAAACCGCCAGCACTGACCTCCTACTCATCCTAGATTTCTGACCTCTAACCTTGCGGCGTGTGAGCAGATCTACATACCATAACCATCTGAGTTTGCTTTCTGGGCATTCAAGCTGACGCGCGGCCTCGGTCAGACGTGACGGAATACCGCCCGGCAGTTTTTCTGCGTTAAGTACCGAAAGGAGACAGTTCGCTAAGTCGGGATCTGCTGAGAATTCTTTTATGAGCCAGTTGATGTTCAATTTATCCCTGCTGAACAGTTTTTCAGCTCGAAGCACAAGTATATCGGGTACCGGGATTAGCTTGCGACGAAGCGACCTCAGCCTTTCCTGCTCGCTCAGAAAGCAATCAGCAACCGGATCTGAGGCGGAACTGACAAAGAGGTAGCTGATGCAGTCGCCTTCAGTCATCAGCGGCTCGTCCAGCGGGTCGACCTCGTGATAACGTGCTTCGAGATCTGCCTTTTTAACCCTTCCCCTCACCCTGACAAATCCCTTTATGTCGTCGAGCAATGCTTCCTCTCTGCTCCCTCCCTCTATGTACAGAGCTTCGGGATAGGCGTTTTTCGTCCTCAGACACCACGGGGCGCTACACAGAACCCTCACAAACTGCCCCTCCAGAGACGCGCAGAGCTCCCCCATATCTGAGCCAGAACCGTTGAGGCTCCTGTCAGCCATCAGCATTTTGACCGAAAAGCGATCATCAACGCTCTTGAGGGTTATCCAGTTGGATGAACACGCCACCAGCTTTCCCGCAACGACAAACAGGCGTGATAGCACCCGGCTCTTTTTCTGAGTGGTCCTGACCGTTATATAATCTTCGAGCGCAGCGGACACCCCCATGTCTTCAAGATCATTCAGACTGAGCTTTATAAAGTCGAGTTCTCCCACGCGGATCCTGCCACCTGAGCCGCTCAACGTTTTCTTCCCATCCAGTGGGTGTAGCCTGTTGACCAGCGGGTAAGGCTGAACTTGGCTGAGCGTGTGAGCCCCTAGTGACAGCCCCTTCCCCTGTGAGGCGGGAATCCTGATATTCATTGTCGCCCTCAGGATGGGACAAATCACTCCGAGTTCGACCAATTCTTCACCGGAATAACGGTCCTGAAATGGACGAGAAACCGAAACCACCAGACCTTCAACATTCATCCACTTCGAGCTCGCCTCGCCCAGAGAGATTCTGGTTCTGGCAAAGCAGCGGAGTGGCTCAACGAACTGCGTTGAGTAAACCCTGTCATCGATGGAATATTTCTTCACGACCGAGAGCCAGGAAATGAAATCTGAAAACGCCCTTTTGCAGCGAGGGTTACCGGATACGCTTTGTCCGCCCAATGTAGTTGGATCATGAGAGATTATCAGACGTGAATTTTCGATAGATTCTACAAGAGCGTTGTAGAGCCGCGAGCGAGCCGTGTGTACCACGATTTCAGAGTAGAATCCCGGTGCCCAACAAGTAGAGGGATTATGTGTACCAAACATCGCAAACAAACTTTTTGTGTGCTGTGACCTAAAAATCTTTTCATTTTTGACCTGACAAAGCCGTCGATCCGTCTAACGTTGCTTTCCAGTAAGCTGCCTGTTATCATATCCTACTTCCTTGAATTTCCATCATAAGCGCGTTTCAGGTCAGCATGGCCCTGAAAACCCCTTGGGAGTCATTGGAGTTTCTGCACCTATACGTACTGGAATGAACTTGATATAAATGAACTTGGCTTACACACAGAAGCTAAATCCAAAGCGATGCTTTATTTCTGCACTTCTAGCTTAAACCCAGCTCAACGACGGTTTTCTGACCTGTCAGCCTTAGCTTACAAGCACAGAACCCTTCTACGTTCTCCTTATTTTTGTATTTTGTTTGTTTCAAGGACCTGTCCGGATAAGGCTTAAACGTGCTGGGCTCCACGCAGTTGAATTGGTGAACACACGTGAAACCACGAGATGTGTTTGAGTACTTTAGAAATTCAAAGGTTTTTGTTGGGGAGGAATAAGAAGTGGTTCTCACAGGCTCAAGGTTATGGCGACGGTACTACTCTACTCCCACGGGCTCAGCCTCTTCAGGGAAGGGCTCGGAGTACTTCGAGAAGCTCTCCTTCCACCCCTCCCAGCCTCCAAGTCGAGTATACACGAGTGGGTCAGGAAGGTGGGTTGATGGGTGGGAGGCTCAACTTCGACCCCCGCGGAGCCACAGGAGTACTCCATGATAGCCGTCGGTGGATGAGACCGTGTTGAAGTGCAACGGCACACCAGTCTATGTTTGGGCCGCCGTGGACGCTGAGACCAAGCAGCCCATCTGGTTCGATGTCTCACTCACCAAGTAGGACCACGGCTAACGCCCCCATTCAGGTTTCTGCGGAGACTCAGGAGAAGGTGTCTTGGTAACCCGGTCATCCTCACAGACCGGGATCCCTAGTACCGTGACTCCGTGGTTCGGGCTGGCTTCCAGAACCACGTGTACCAGACCTTCGGACTTCGAAGCTCGGTTGAAAGATTCTTCGGGTACCTTAAGGATAGAACAAGGGTTTTCTACAACAACATAAACCCGAAGAAAACACTCTTCACACCACTCGTAGACTTCCTAGAACTATTCATGCACTGGTACATTGAGTGGAGGTGACACGAATGAAGTCTTATCCGGACACCATCCCTGAAATACAGAAAGGTCTAAATGCAAGGATATCGTCTTAACTAATTACATGGCTAATACATCAATGATATTGAAGGTATCAGGAGTATTGCTAATTATGGGCGCGTTTGCGCTAATAGCGATAGACCTGAGTGGAATGGGGACACAAGGGGTATAGACTATAAAGATGTAGGTATTTTAATAGTTGGCTTAATAATATTGATAATCGACTTTCTGAGTAAGCCGAAGGTGTCTGAACCAGCAACTCAGCCATCAGTTCAATCAACCTGAACGCAGGAACTATAGCTAGCAACAGATTATGTAATGAGCATGTGAACTGCATAGCTAGAATTAGAGTTCAGCTACTTTTTTATCAAAAAGCACCATGATATACTTCTGATAATACTCAATGTAAACCCTGAAAACCAATCATTTATCTCAGAGCATCTCTTTCTTAAGATAACAACAAATCTACTTTGATGTTTTTTTCACGAATCCACTCTCTTCCAGAATATCTAAATGCCCTCTACCAAGCTCCTTTATCTCTGATGGTGATACAAACTTCATTTCTTTCCACCAAGGTTTGACTTTTGGCGGCAACCCATCCACACGCATCGAATACACAAAGCAGATGTCCCAATGATTCAAACCTGGACGGTATATTGATTCACCTTTCCACAGGCTGGAGGGCCTTGTATGAGACTGCACCATTAAGAATGAGGGTTTTGCTTTCGCATAACCTACCCATTCTCGAGCTATCCTCATGGCAGCTTTGTCTGGAGACTCTTCCATCATCAGATGGGTTGCAGGCAGCAAATACATTCCTTCTCTTTCTAGCTCCTCCGCATGCATCAAAGGAAGACCTCCTTGCTCAGGCCATGCTTTATGCTTCTTGGGCAACCCAATGAGAATACCATTTTCCGGACCTGTTATAACAACGAATGCAGAAAGACAGAGACCTGCCTTAGGTACATGTATCATCCACGCTTTGTTTGTGGGACCTATCCTAGCCCACCGTTCATTCACTGGCAGCATATCCTTGTCCTGATTATTTGTGTTAACATCCAGCAATATAAACCTTAGAATCTATAGTGGGGGAAAAGCTTTAACCTGTTGTTTATATCATTTTACAATGATACATTTTTTGTTGCCTGCCAGAAAACTATCAGAAATGACGTTTTTGATTGGTGTGGCGTTTTGTTGATTTTCATGTGCGTCTGACGCACATGAAAGGCAGTATGATACTTGAGTATCAAAGTCCCCGTCAGCCTCCCGGGAGGCTAATGGGAAGCCAGAAACCGTATGGTATTTCCGATAAGACTATTTTGGTCCCTAGATTTTTGAACAGAACTGGAAAAGCCTAAGAGGAGCGACATTAAGCCTCGTTTATGGAGATCGCTACCCATAGGCAAAAGCCGAGACAGGTTCAAAGATCGATGCGACAAAGAATCTGACCAAAGTAGAGTACTCATTCGTTAAATTCGTCCTGCCGCCACTAGAGGATAGAGAGTTGTATAGCTCACGCTGCTGTTTCTTGTAATTAAAAAAATTGTGTTAACGCTATACTCTTGGACTATTTTGTAATTTTTATCAGATTTCCTTTATATTTCGCCAAGTTCTAACATGGACTATCGAATGTTGATAGAAATCACCGAACTTTGCAAAATATACCAACTGCGGCCAAGGTCTGATATATTAAAACTTGAGACACCAATCAAGATGCTTTACGCAACGATGCCTCAGAAGGAGATGCTTATGGACACTTCATTGTTGCTTAGGAGGTGGAATGACTCCTATGATGAGCGTTTATGTGTAGGCATAACAAAGGCATATGTATGAATAGCGAAGTATATGTTGGTGTAGATGTCCATGAAGGGGAATCACAGATAGCTGTGTTGAATAAGGATGGTGAACTGCTTGAAGAAAAAAGGCTGCCAACCTGCAGCCTGACAAAGTATCTGTCTTCCATCAACGGAAGGAAACATGTTGCAGTGGAGGCTGTTGGTTTTGTATATCCAATATATGACAAACTGAAGATGCTGAATGATTGCACAATATCCGTTGCTTCTCCCTCTAGGCTCATTGCAAAATCCAAGCTGAAAAATGACAGGGTTGATGCGATTGCTCTGGGCGAGTTATTAAGGACCAATTACTTACTTGCCTGTATCCCATATGATAGATGAGCAGGCAAGGGAAAAGAAGCTGCTTGCCATGGAGAGGGCAAGGTATGCGAGGAGAAAAGCAAGGGTAATTGTTGAAATAAAGTGGTTATTGAAAAGAAGGGGAATAAAGGTGAAGTGGCATGATGACCTTAAGGAACTGCACCTTCCTGAAATAGACAGAAGGTTAAAGGAGACGGAACTGTTGAACTCAATTATCGATGAGCTGGAAAGTGCCATCAGGGAAACAGCTGCAAATGATGAAAGGGTGAAATTGCTGGACACAATTCCAGGTATTGCACCTTATTCTGCTCTTTACCTGTCAACTATGCTTGGCGACGTTGGAAGATTCCAAGCAAGCAGCTGCATATCTTGGCCTAGTTCCATCCTTATACCAATCTGGCGATGTTTCCTATACGGGCCATATAACAAAGGCTGGTGACCCAGTATTGAGGAGTATCCTCATACAGTGCGCAAGGGCAGACATAAAATCTGATAAAAGACTGAAGGAATTTTACCTGAGAATAAAGCACAAAAGGGGGGAAAGAAGGCAATAATAGCTGTTGCAAGGAAGATAGTAGTTTATGCATACTGGATTCTCAAGAAGAATGTAACCTACAAAGAGCTTGGCCGAAATTAGAGGTAGCATCCCCGGGGAATGAGGAGAGCAGGGAAGCCATTTGTAGGGGTGAATGAGGAAAGTGGGAGAGATACCCGAATGGTTGATTACTGGATTCTTGAAGTGGTGATAAAGGTAAATTAATAAAGCTCATCATGGTTAATTTCTGGAAAAGATACAAAGATTATGAGGCAACAAAACTTTTGAATGCTGTGCAGATGCTGAAGTCCAATGTGCCTAAAGACTACTTCTACCTGAGAGGTGCTACTCAGCGGGCGTTTATAACGAGCATGAGTACCTCAAATTCAGAAGTGTTAAGTTGGAAAGCTATCTCCGTACTGTTTCAAACCGTAGCTTCAAGCTATACAGACGTGCAGCTTTAAATTTCAAAAAAAGTTGAGTCCACTTCTTGTCACCGGCAGGCGTAAGTCCGCTAATCGCCTATATTGTAGCATATCATTAATGTTCAATTGAAAACGAAAATTATCCATGAATTCGATAATATCTATGGGTTGACATAAATATTTCCTTCTGAGCAAGTTCCCTGTCAAAACCTCTTTGTTCCAAAGCCATGTTGGCCAGTACAATCAAATTTCTGAATCCAAATGTAAATCTCTCATCCCGAGGGTATGGTTATTCCCACAACGGTGTAAGCTGGTAAAGTAAGATTCTCTACGTAGATTACGTTTGCTTGAGATTGTACTGGGATGTTGTTAAATTGAAAAGAATCGTTTGTAGTAGAAGAAACCAAATCGTATACATTTGCACGAGAAACAGAAGGAGGAACAGATTGTTTTACCAGAATCTCTACCTGACTATAGGTTATCGACCCGGCATTTACAAGAAGTATACTCTTTCCGCTGGCTGTGGAGAATGCTAACACCCATACATTAAGCAAGGACGAATTAACAGACGAAGCAAGGTAGTTAGCGTCCTGCAGGTCCAGATAATTCTTTCCACCTATGAGAAGATAGGGGTAGAACGAAGGGTAAGGCTTGGGAGCTGGTGATTTAAGAACGGCGCAATCCATAGCTGTGTCCCAGCTTCCGAACATGCACGCGCCTGTAACCGGGGAGCTGAGAGTGAAGTAGGTAAAACCTCTTGCAATGGAGTGGTCTCCAGACTGAGAATATACACTATCCAGCAGGTCAACAACGAACAGTGCGTTGAACAGAGGGGCATATATTGGAGAGTTACCGCAGCAATCTCCTCCAACTGTATTTGTATTGAATTCGGATATGAATATAGGTGTAGAGGAAGCGTTAGGTTGCGCGCCCGAGTGAACTATCTTCGCAATTCGCTCATATATGGCTGCGTAACCCGATGACGAGTTCTGCATCTGGTGATAGACGGAGTTCTCACAATCCCAGCTGTCGGGTAGTCCAGATATGGTGTACTGGTGGTACGAAACAAAGCCTACGTATGGTGCGGTTTGAGGGTTATGAACGAAGTCGTAGATCATCTGAATATCCCTTACCGGGTTCGCCAAAACGGGCCCACCCACCGCTATGTTTGCAGCGTAGGATTCGGATAATATGGCTTTAGCGGCATAGTGAAAGATGCTAAAGTAAGTGGCCTCCCTTACGGAAGGAGGGTGCAAAGGAAGATTGAAGCATCGGGCTCGTTCCATATTTCGTAGTATATGGAGTCGAAGTGAAAGTTGCTCTGCACATGCTTTGCCACTTCTGCCGCCAGCTCTCCCCATTCGGTGAAGTTGGAAGGAGGATAATGGCTAACGCTTCTGCAGGGATAGTCGCTCTGATTTGCAAGCCAGGTTGGGGTGTAGTCTATTAGAAGAATTATATTTCTTATTCCCGCCTCCGTTGCCTTCTGCAGGACATAATCCAGATTGGAGAATCGTGGATTGTTTGCACCCTGAGGAAAGACTAGGTTAAGTGATGCCTCAAGCCTTGTCCATCCGAATCCAGCTTCGGTCAGAGCAGAAATTACTTCGGGATTGCTTCCCAAGCCTAGGTCGCCTAATCCGCCAACCCCGAAGAACGGCTTGGGAACAGCATAAGAATTGACTCCAGCCTGAAATGATACCGCTATATAATACACCGGAGGTGGAGGCCTAGTTCTGTAAAAGTAATCAACGTAGATAGCTGCGATCAAAACCACCGTAATCGCTACTACTGCCATTGCAGTCCTTGATATGGAGCGGCGCCTTCTAGGTTCCATTCGCTATACCACCTGCCAAGTATTTCGAGCCGGGGCAAAGTATACTCCTGTTATGACCACTAGGGTGATTATATCCAAACCATCCAATGTCTGTTCGAATATATCGCTCACAACTAAGAGCAGAGAGTGCCCGGGGTGCTCTAGTCGCACCCCTTAGCACGGATTTCCTAGGCACTGTTGAGATTAGCCTGAACTCTTTTATGGAGAAGCTCATTTGCCCATCCCCTGTAAACCGTAAATGTTTGGTCGACGGCTTCGGGAGAGAGTTGTGCAATTCTATTAGAGGTTATCTGTATGAGGATAAAAGAGTTGCTTATGGTTGGTTATAGTAAACCACTAAATCTTATTTATTTGTACTTTTTCTATCACGACTGTGATACCAGACGAACTTACCAAGAGGGTCTTAAGGATGCTCCAGTGGCCTAATCACTATCTGGAGAGTAGACCGACATACTGGAGCATATCTCGCTCCCTCCACGTTTCCCCGCAAAGGGTAAGGCTGAGGCTGGAGAAGCTTTCCCGTGAGGGTGTGATTAAAAGAATGAGATTGGTCTTGAATCTTGGTTTCTTCGGGTATAATAAGGAGCTACTCGCGATTACCACTTCGAAAGCCTTTCAGGAAAGACTGCTAGAGAACCTTAAGTACCTTGACTTTGTTGAAACAGTTCATATAGTGGATGACATACCTGATTTTGGGCTGCTACATCCTTCAAGGTCTAATGGGCAGGGGAACGTGTTACTTCACATCCTACACACAGATGCCGATGACCTCGGTAGGAAGCTCGGTGTGGTCAGGCTCATCTGTGGGGAATTCAGTATAATTTACCAGGAGCCGTTTAGAGTCGGCTTTATCGGTAAAGGCCTTAAAACTATAGACCAGAAGATCCTATACGTACTCAGGCAAGACCCATTAACAAAAATCTCGTATATAGCATCCTTGTTAGATGTGTCCGAGGCAAGGGTGAGAAGAAGACTTGAAACGATGCGTAAACGGGTAGCATTTCATATCGAGCCCGTGCTCAATTTGAGGAACATCAGAAATACCTTAACAGTCCTCTTCGTAATAAGATATGCTGATGGAGACGCAGGGAAAATAAAGGCCGACGCATCGGAAACATTAAGAGATAACTGGGTTCAGCTGTACAATGGAATAAAGGGCGGTTGCTCCTATCTCGCATTCTTTGACTCTGTTGCCCAGGTTATCGACTCCTATAACCGTTTGGGTTCTATACGAGGAGTGATGGATGTGCTCTGCGTGGGTTCGTTCGAAACATTTGATAACTCCCAATACGTAAACTACTCCAGAATTCTAAACTCGGAATGGAAGGGCGAATATTCATCAATGTAAAAACTCATAATATGCCCTGACAAGATTATGTGATTCATGTGCAAAGGAAGAAAACGTGGCTTTTACATTCAACTGTCTAATATGTATACTGGATTCTCACCTTGGTATCAACATGTGATTAACGTAGGTCTCGGAGCCCAATGGTATGATAGATTAGGAGAAGGATTCGACCCCACGAACTGTTGGTTAAAAACCGTTCTTTCATGGCTGATTTTCCGCTTCGTTGCTAAGCAAGACAAGTGGTAGACATAATAGCATGTGTAGCTTTAATCGAGGGATACCCGATAACAAATTGGGAACTAGACTTTAGCATTTGCAAGGGTCTAGGGAAACAAAGAAACGATGGTGTCCGGATAAGACTTCATCCGTGTCACCTCCACTCAGTGTACCAGTGTACGAATAGTTCGAGGAATTCTACGAGTGGAGCAAAGAGTTTTGGGGTTGATGTTATTATAGAACACCCGTGTCCTGTCTTTTAGGTATCCCTGAATCGTTCGACTGAGCTCCTCAGCCCGAAGGTCTGGTGCACGTGGTTGTGGAACCCGGCTCGGGCTACAGCGTCACGGTACCATGGACGCCTATCCGTGAACAGGGTCTCCGAGACACCTTGTTCTTAGCCTGCGCACTGAGCGCGTTCTCCATGGTCCGGGTTAATGAGACGCCGAACCAGATTGCCTAGTATACGCGTCCACTGCTACACAAAGATTGCTCTGCCACCACACTACACCACTCATCAACCGCGATCGCTTGGTGCCAGCCTGGCTTCGCCTCGAAGCCTCAACCTTCTTCACTCCTGAACACTTCGAGACTCAGAGAGCACCAAGAAGCCAGAGGTCTTCCTGAGGCTCCGAAGGTGTAGAGTAGAACAGCGACCACTTTGAGTTCGAACCTCTTCTTATTCCTCTTAAAAACAATTCCTGAAGAATTCGAATCCGTGGTGGACTCCACGGTGGCTCACCGATTCCGAACCGTGGTGCCCACCACGTTTAAGCCTTATCCGGACACCATCCAAATAACAAGGCCTCAGACTTCAGAGTTGCTCCGAGACCTAACGGTTATACCAATCATCATCTAGCTACAATTCCATTTCAATGAATAGTTTTACTGAATAGGGAACAATTAGAACAGCGCCCCTTGGCTGAGCGCGCATAGTAACAAAATTTTTTGATGTTACTTAAAAATACTAGTGATTGAATATATGCTTTCTCCATAATCACGATTGAGCTATGTGTTTCGTAGATAACGGTATTAACTAGAGAGCTGCTCGATGTTCTTTAGATGGTTTCTACCTAAATCCGTGATAACCCAAGCGTTATGTCCTCTGCTCTCAATTAGATTCTTTCCCTTTAATTTTGTGACTTCCCATCTAACTCTGGTTTCCCATCTAGGCATCCCGCTTTTTGTGGGTTTATTAGCATTGTCATCCAAAATTAGCAGCGCTCTCGACCTTTCCACTATTTCCTTTCGGGTTAAGGGTTTCTCAGAGTTCTCAAGTATTGTAAGAATCAATCTCTCCACTTGCTTTAAACCAAATTTCTGAGGACTAGTGTTAACCTCGACCCTCTTTTCACCTTCTAAATCTTTCGTATCAAGAACTGGATGGTTGGGTGTATTTCCGAACTTAGGAGTGTTCGCGATAAGTAGCGCTTTAAACGCGATCGTATATGCATCATCCTCCTCCATTTTCCATTCAGCTATCTTCTTTTTGTGTAGCTCTTCCTCTTTAAAGGCGTCATAAACCTCCCATTTGTTGCCGTCAGTCACTATAAAGTATTTAACACCCTTATTTACACAGTAGGTAACTTGTTTCTCTAAGTCTTCATTTGAACCAAGCTTCTTCGCGCCGATAAAAGCTATTGGCTTACTTTTGTTTTGAGCGAACAAGGCGTAGTCTGGGCGGCCTGCTTCAATTGAAAACTCAGGTATCACTTGACCGGGGTCCTCTGTGTCCCAACCGAGGCTCCGTAGAAACGGGTCAATAAGAGAGTATCTAACGAGCGCTTCATTCTTTGAAAGTTCACCTTTATAGCTTTGGATCCTTTGGACAATCTTCTGTACCACGCCCACAATCTCTTCTATAGCTATTCCCGTCAATTTCCTTGTACTATATAAAATATTATCTATTTATGGATTATGTGGTAACTTTAACGGTGTCCTGTGTGCATTGCTATGTTCCAACACCAACCCCTAAAAGGTGTCATTTAGACACGATGTAAACAAAGCATATTTGGTCCATGCTTCCTTAAATAATCATCTAGCCACCCACCTTCTGGTTCAAGCTACCTTGTTGTTCAAAATTTATCCTCAAGTAACTATAGTGTATTAACTATAGTGGATAGGGTTCAATATTTGTTCTATAATATTTTACAGCCTTAAATACACTATCTATATAGAGAGTTGGGTTTGATGCGGAGGATATTTTAGCGATATCTATAGTTGACAATTTATTAAAACTGTCAGCGGCAGCATCCAGTTAAACATGGTTGCCCTTCTCCCAAGGAGTAAAACGACTACGTGCAACCGTGCCACACCCCCACGTGGTCAGGTAAGAGAAGGACTCAGTTTAGCATTACGTATATAGTCTTGGGCGGAGCCTATTTAGAGTCGGGCCAAGTGTACAGTTCCCTGAACACCCCGCGTAACACTTGGAGCGCGGGTCTAGCGTCTTCTAATCGCATGACTTCGAGTTGTTCGTCGTCTGGGTGCGCGCCGAAGTATCCGAACTGCCCGCCGTGCACCAGACTCTTAGTGGCCTGCATAGGTGCACCCGCTTCCGCGAGCTGCTTTACTGGTCCTATAGTTTCTCGGTTTTTGCTCTCCCATGCTTGAGAGCCGACTGTAGAGCCCACTTTGACTTATGGATAATTATGCTCTGGGAGCGCCAATGCTAGCTACCTTAAGAGCCTCGACGTAGCCCTGATATATGCTAGCCTGCACGTCGGGAATCTATTGTAAGTTTTTCCACACGGGCGACCAGCATACCACCCAACCTCCTACAACAACCTTGGGTACCTGAACCGTTAGGATTGGGTCATACCTGTTTGTCTGCTGTCTTCCGGGACGCCCTCGGGGCATGCCCCGCAGAACTGGAAGCACAGTCGAGTTCCACTACACCCGTCCTCTCGCCACTTCGAGCATCTCTTCAGTCCTTTCTGTGAGGAACGTCAGAGGAAAAGTGTATCAAACTTTCCCCGGTTTGATACTGAAATCTCTGAAAAGCGAGCGGTCGAGTCCTGTAATATCAATAAAGTGACCCAGCAAGCGATTCTTTATCACCCCACCTACCTCCAATATAGTAGGAGTTGAAGCCTTGGATCACCGACTTAATCTCTATATCAAAGTCTGTGTTGGCTACAGGGCACAGTTGTTTTGAATCTCAAGGTAAACGCGTGGACATGATGTGGACTGCGCTATCTTTGAGGCTTTTGCGTAAACACTGACGTGGCCGTGGTAGTGGACTGGCTGGTAAGAGGATATCCGTCGCCACGTTATCGCGTTACCCTATTCAATATTACATTATTATATTGCTTTCGATAGGCTTCGGATTGTGTTTAGATACCTGTGTGGGCGACTATAAGCGCGGTTGGTAACAAAATCAAAGCCATCTATCCCAAAGGGAGACGGAAAGAGAATGGTGACATTTATACTAAACCCTATCTTCGGGAAGTTTAAAACTTCGGCCACAATCAAACCCACCCTCTACTAGGCGCCTACTCTAGTGGGTTGGACGATGGTGTCCAGATTAGAACACGGTGACCTCTGTATCCAGGCGTGGAGAAGCGTTATCCGGACACCATTAAAAGCGGGAGGGTATTTAAGACGCTTTTTAATTTTGCTCTTTTTTTAATCGGAAACAAGCGCAGTTGGTCAAAAACGCGTTAAACGAATTCACGCGTTAAACGCGTTAAATAAACCCCCTCCATCGAAAGCACTCCCCCACCTCCTAGGGTCACCTAAGACGCCCTAAGAAGCCTCGCCCCTTCTAGGGGCGGGGAGCCTGTTAATCGCCCAGTATAACGGTATGTTATCCCTATCTTCTCTGAATCCACATTTCTGGCATTTCATGATTCTCATTCGTTTAGTTT
>Ga0208559_100263_pt1 | contig 15051 bp, 15 predicted proteins | sample BED_Mat_host_6_1_FD_187138 | JGI IMG/M metagenome (GOLD analysis project Ga0208559, IMG submission 187138) | Extremophilic microbial mat communities from Yellowstone National Park, USA - BED_Mat_host_6_15 (SPAdes) (version 2) | ecosystem: Environmental > Aquatic > Thermal springs > Hot (42-90C) >...
ACGACAAACCCTATGTAATGCCTCCAGACCTCTACACCTTTGTCACGCCTAGAGCAAAGGGAATTACAAATGACGCGCTCAAAGAAGGAATGGAAGTCGTAGTGATAGGCGCAAGCGCTCCAGAAATCTGGCGCTCGGAGGCTGGGCTGAAACTATTCGGACCAAGACACTTCGGTTTTGACTACGATTACGTTCCTTTTGAAAAGCTTGCAAGGTGAAAGCGAATGGACGCGGTTGAGCGCGCTGCGCAAAAGCTTCTTGTTGAAATACTCAAAGTAAAAAAGGACGAAGTTGTTTGCGTCACGTGTGATTTTGAGGGAGACCTTGATTTCGCTTTGAAGATTTGTGAAACCGCTCACAAAATCTCCGCAAAGCCACTTTTGCTTTACTCAAGCTCTCCTCCACACGTCGGAAGGGCTGGCGAACACTACTTGCCAAAAGACGCTTTAAAAAGCGCTCTTCTTGAGTGCGATGTGTGGATCGAGCTAAATCAAAAGTGGTTGCTTTACTCAAGCGTGTACGAGGAAGTGGTGAAATCCAACAAAGTGAGGTACATATGCCTTGTTGGTATGAACAAAGACATGGCGGTGAGGTGCATCGGAAGGGTGAACGTACCTCTTTTGCTGGAGTTTCAAGTAAAGCTACAAGAGCTCACAAAAAGTGCAAGAAGCGTTATCACTGGTATAAGCGAGTTTTTGAGCGCGTGAACGTAAATCGCTCTTCTTCTACCAACACCCTTCATGATAGCGGTTCTGTAAAACTCCGCGCTCATGCTTTGTAGCATCGAAGAGCGTGTTATTCTTGTGATGATGCCAAAGGATATGAGCGCAAGCGAAAGGGTGGGAAGAACCAAGTGTCTTAATGCCGAGTAAAAGAACGCGTAGTCGTGCTCAAGCAAGGAGTCTATGAGTAAGAAACCCGTTATTTCGCGAGGTGGGGAAAGCGCGGGGTTTGCAAGCTGTGTTGGCGGTAAAAGCTTTAGCTCGTACGCAAGAAAAAGCTGTAGAAGAAGCGCGACCAAGAAAGGAGGCATGCTCCAGCTCACAAGGTAAAAGAATCTTACGGTGTAATCACCAGCGCGATCCTTGTGTGCCGCGGCAAACGCGCCGCTATAAACTCCCAAAAACGCGGTGAGCATCATCGCAAAAACCACAAGCTCAAGCGTTCTCGGAAAGTAAACCGCGATAAGAGAAGACACTGGTTGTTTGAAGTAAGGTGATACACCGAAGTTGAAGCTCAAAGTGGAAATGATATAGTAGTAAAGCTGAACGTAGTAAGGCTGGTTCAACCTGTACTCCACGATCACCGCTTGAACCACAGATTTGGAGGTGTGCGGTCCAGCCCAGATGTACGCCGGATTGGGCGCTACAACGTGGGTGAGCAAAAAGGTGAGAGCCGCAACTCCCAAAACGAGCAAAAAAGAGCGAATCGCTCTTCCTATTATGTATCCCAAAAGCCCCAAAGCCTTTCTTGAAATAAGCTCGTGTGTAAAAAGTTTATCGAAACGCTTATTACTCAAACTTCTTTTTGAGTTTTTGCGTTGGAGTTTGAAAAGGTTAAGTGTGGACGCAAAACCTTCGACCCAAAAAGCAGAAGCGCGGGTAGACACCTCACTCACACGTGCAACCTCGAGCTCAACCACTTAGGTAAACACGTGTGTAGTTGTGGATACAAGTGGAGCTAGTCGAGTATGTGAACTAGCTCGTCCACGCGACTCACGACATGAGACCAGCTTCCTCCATAGCGGTTGAGCAAAACGGTTTTTACGCCTAGCTTTTGCGCGCTTTCAAGGTCGTAGCTCGGATAAGAAGAAACGTGTAGCACTCGCTTTGGGTCGACGCGCATGATTTCGTACGCTTTTTCGAACGCTTTTAAAGAGGGCTTGTAAAAACGCGTGTGCTCCGCTGTGATCACCCAGTCGAAAACGTTTTGCAAACCGCAAAGCGTGATCGCAAGCAAGCTTTGTTCTGTGTTCGAAATCACGCCGAGTTTGTGCCCCTTGGTTTTGAGCTTTTGTAGTCCTAAGATTGTGTCTGGAAAAGGAGGAGACTTTGCAAAACAAAGAACAAGCGCATCGCCGTACTCATCCGAATAGCGAGCGCCCATCACACTCTTTAAGCTCTGCTTTAGAATTTGTGAGTAAGGGGCGTATTGCGTCAAACCGCTCACTCTTCTAAACTCCTCGCGAAAGAACTCTTCGTGGTTCACTCCCAAAAGCTCTAAACAACCCTTGATAGAGCGCTCCCAGTCAAAAAGCGTGCCGTAAACGTCGAAAGTGACGATCACACCCTTTTCTTTCTCTACAGCTTTTTAAGTTGCTCGTACGCGTATTATTTTTCGAATCGCTTTTATCGCCCGTCCGCGTAAAAAGACAAAATGAAAGCGGTGGTTTTGATCGATGGAAAACCCGTTTTAAAGCAAGTGGACGTTCCAAAGCTTTGTCATGGCGACGTGTTAATTCAGATGAAGGCTTGTGGGTTGTGTGGAACGGACATCGAGAAAATCGGCGGGCACTACACCGCGTCTCAACCGATTTTGGGACACGAACCTACTGGAGTGGTTTTTGAATCTTTAAGCGCAGACGTGAAAGTCGGGCAAAGAGTTTTCGCGCATCACCACGTGCCTTGTTACGAGTGTTACTACTGTTTCAACGGTAGCCCGACGATGTGCGCGTACTACAGAAAAACCAACCTTGACCCAGGGGGCTTTGCGGAGTACTTCAGAGTGCCCGAGTTCAACGTTTCTCGTGGCGCGATTCTCGAACTTCCTTCCCACGTTTCGTTTGAAGAGGGTTGTTTTGTAGAGCCTCTTGCCACGGTTTTAAGGGCGCAAAAGAGGGCCCTTCTTAAAAAGGGAGAAAGCGTTTTCGTCGTGGGCGCAGGCCCTATGGGTGACCTTCACATAATGGTGGCAAAACACTTTGGCGCGTCTCAGGTTTTTGCGTCCGATTTGTCGCAAACCAGACTCGATTTTGCTTCAAAAATCGGCGCAGATTACGTGTTTTCTGCGCAAGAATCCCCTGAAAAAGAAGTGATAAAACTTACGGACGGAAGAGGGGCTGACCTGTCGATAGTAGCTTCAGGCTCTCCCAAGGCGGTTGTTTCCGCTTTGCGCGCAACGAGAAAAGGAGGAAGGGTTTTGCTGTTTGGCGTTCCTTACAAGGGCTCCTTTCTTGAATACGACTTGAGTGAGCTACTCAACAACGAGCTTTCCGTAATACCGAGTAACGCGGCGGTTGAAGAGGACACAAGGAGCGCGCTCAGCCTTATCGCACAAGCGAAAATAAACGTAAGCAAACTGGTGAGCAAGCTTTACACGCTCGATGAATTCGAAAAAGCGGTTGAAGACTCGCTTGCAGGAAGAGTGATCAAGGCGATTATCGTTTCTGAGAAAACTAAAGGCGCGTCAGACTAGGTCAGCCTCATCACACTCAGCATCTCCGGGACACATCACTCGCGCCTTGTTAAAAATCACAAGCTCGTATTCAAATTTTGGTTCTCAAAAAGCTTGGTGCTTTTGGAAAAAGCGTTTCCAAAACCTTGATAAGCGTCGAATCTTTTCGGTGCGTTACAAAAACTGGGGTTAAGGGGGCGTAAAGCCTCGCCTCTTTGAGGAGCGAGGATGGATAGCCCCCTTATATTTAAATATGAGTTCTTCTATTTTTCTCTTAGTGACGCTAATGACGCTCCTCCCGAGCTCGATTGAGGGCTTAATGGGACTGTGGGAGGAGCATCTAGTATCCCTCTTAAAGGGACTAGACTGCTGGATGATAGTCCCCTCTGTGGGGGGAGCTCTGGCGCCCCCTACTGCCCCTCAAATGAGAAATGTATCCCCGAATCGATGGTGGGAACGATGAGCCCTCTGGGAGGGAACCCTCGCCCTTGAGAGGCGGGGAGACGTCAGAATCGAAACTTTCGTTTTCAGTTAATAATACGCAAAAAGCGGTGCACTCGGATTTTGCGGTTTTTAAACTCGATTCTTTCGAGTTTTTTGGTGAGGTGTTTGCGTTTTTCGGAAAAACGTAAATACATCCTTTTGAAATTCAAAATATGGGGAGGTGAGTCTTCTTGGCCAAGAAGAAGAAGACTGAAGAGAAGAAAGAAGAGAAGAAAGAAGAGAAGAAACAGTGATTTACGCATCAAACCTTCCCTCAATTCAACCTCCCAGTTTTTTTACTAAAAGTTGAGCAACCTCCGAGCTTTAGCGAGAAGAGTATGTCAGTCTTAAGTTTTGGTGTCAAAAAATTGGTGATGTGAAAGACTCTAGCGCTGGTTTTTTGTTCATGCTTGGTGTCGCACTGAGCTGGGGGCTGTCGTATCCACTTTCCAAAATCGCGCTTTCCTACATTTCACCCTTTGTGCTCACTTTTCTCAGGTTTTCACTAGGCGCGCTTTTTCTTCTTCCTTTTGCAAAAGGTGTGAGCGCTGGCAAGCCGCAGGCGCTCAGCGCTTTGCTCAACAACGCGCTTTTTGTTGTGATTTTGAACTTCGCGCTGCTTTACTCTTCAAACCCGGCTTTGACCTCTGTTTTGATTTACACGCAACCTGTTTTCGTGATGGTTTTAGAGCGCGCTTTCTTTGGGAAAAAAACCACGAAAAAGCAGTCGCTAGGCGTTCTTCTCGCTTTTTTCGGTGTGGCACTTTCTGTTGGTAGTGCGAGCTTTGATTTGGGCTCGTTTCTTGCGGTTTTGGATGGCTTTCTCTGGTCTGTGGGCACGCTGTACCACCAAAAAAGGCTTGTCAACTCAAACCTTTTACAGCTCAACGCTTTTATGACGCTTTTTTCCGCTTTGATCGTTTCTCCCACACTCTTGCTCAACCACAGCTTTGTTTTGACGCGCGAATCGCTTCTTCTTTCTCTTCTTGTGCCGCTCAGCGCGCAAACTCTTGGCTTTTTGTTTTGGTTTAACGCGGTAAACAGACTTGGTGCGATACGCGCAAGCTCGCTTTCCCTGCTCGTTCCGATTTCGGCTTACTTACTTTCTTTTGCGCTTTTAGGAAAAACTCCCACAAAATTTGAGTTTGTGGGTTCCGCGATAACGCTTATCGGCGTTTACCTCACACAAAGAGGTTAACACTTTTCCGTGTAGTGTTCGTAAACGCTCCACGCGTAACCCGTGTGAACACATTCGGTGGTCTCGCACAGCTCGCAGTACATTTCGTGGTTGACATAGTAGACGTCCACGATCCTACCGAGCTTTCTATCCGTGATTCTTATGATGTTTTCGTAAAGGTTAAAGTGTTCAAGTCTCGGCTTCTTATTTCTTGAGTTTTTTGATCTTCTGCTCAACTGCTCTCTAAAAGAAAATACACTTAGATATATAAAGTTGCGTGCCAAAAACAGCTCAAAAAGCGTATTACTTCCTTTTCCGTTTTAAACTCATGACAAGAAGCGTGATCCTTGGAAACGGCGCCTTGAGCGTTCTCATGGACCAAGGCTATGTGATTCGCGAAGTTTACTATCCTCTTACTACGGAAAACAACGCGAACGCCTTAAGGATTGGAGTGTGGTGCGATGGTGACTTTTCCTGGTTTTCCGAGCTTTCGCCAGAAATTGGATACTTGGACGACACGCTTGTGAGCGTTGCGAGCGCAAGCTTTAAAGGCGTTTCGCTCAAGTTCTACGATTGCGTTGACTTTGCGTACAACGTGCTAGTAAGAAGGTGTGAGCTCAAAACTCAGAAAGAGTGTCGCGTGTTTTTCGCCTTCGACTACAAAATAGACGGCCATGACGAGGGCGACACAGCGCTTTACGACCCAGCGACCAGTTCGATCATTCACTACAAAGAGTCGAGGTGGTTCGTTTTCTCCTCAAACCAGCCTTTCTTCGAGTATGCCACGGGTTACAAGCAGACGCGCGGGCTTGTGGGAACGTGGAAGGACTGCGAGGACGGAAGGCTTTCGGGCAATCCAATAGCCCAAGGCGCGGTCGACTCCGCGGTGAGCTTTAGATTTTTCCAGGATTCGAGCTTCTACTCTTGGATTGTCGCATCAAGAGACCTTTTAGAGGCAAAAAGGGTGAACGACTACGTAAGAACAAAGAGCGCTGATGAACTCATGAAAAGAACGGCGAACTACTGGCGCGCTTGGCTTTCTGTGAGCAAAGCTGTGGGCGACTTTTCAGACGCGTTAAAAAGGAGCGCTTTGATCATCGCGTGTCACTGTCAGAACAACGGCGCAATCCCCGCGTCTCTTGACACCGACATCATGAGGTTCAACAGGGACACGTACAATTACGTTTGGCCACGCGACGCCGCCTACGCATCGCTTGCGCTCACGCTTTTGGGCTACCTCGACCTTTCAAGAGGAGTTTTCAGATTCCTCTTTCCTTTGATCATGCGCGAAGGGTGCATGTTTCAAAAGTACACCGTTGAAGGCCACTGGGGTAGCACGTGGCACCCTTGGACGCAAGGCTTTTTCCCGATTCAGGAAGACGAAACCGCGATAATTCTTCATGCGCTTTGGCAACACTTTTCGCGCTTTCAAGATGTGGACTTTGTCAAACCTTACTACAGGCCTGGGATAAAGGCTGCTGCGGACTTTCTTTTAAACTTTCGCGATAAAAAGCTTGGTCTTCCTTTGCCTTCTTACGACCTTTGGGAAGAGAGGTTTGGAACACACCTTTACACTTGCGCTTGCGTTTACGCCGGGCTAAAAGCCGCTTCTAACTTTACAAGATTCTTTGGTGAACTAGAGCTCGCTCGAAAGTACGAAAGTGTAGCGGAAGAAGTAAAAGCGGGAATAGACGCAATGTGGCTCGGCGACCACTTTGCAAGAAGTGTGAAAGTCGAAAACTCAAAAATCGTGGGGTTTGACGAAACCATCGACGCAAGCAGCTTGCTTTTGCCACAGCTTGGAGTTTACCCAGCTGATCACCCAAAAGTGGTACAAAACGCAAGAGTGGTCGAGCAGAAGCTGAGCGTCGCAGGTGGCATCGCAAGGTATGAGAACGACACTTACCTAAAGACTTCGGAGCAGCCAAACCCCTGGGTGATAACCACGCTATGGCTCGCTGAGCAAAAAGCGCTCACGCGTGATCTCGAAGGCGCAAGGCGACTGATTCAATGGGTTTTGTCAAAAGCGCTAAAAAGCGGTGTTCTTCCTGAGCAGGTCACACCGAAGGGCGACTACCCATCGGTCACTCCGCTTGTTTGGAGCCACGCCGAGCTTATTAGGGCGATCGTGATGCTCAACTCCTGAACTTCTTTTCTAGCTCGATTAAGCTGTCCACGAACGCGTCGATTTCGCTTTTTGTGTTGTAAATGTACGTGCTCATTCTTGCGCTTGCGGAAACCCCGAGCGTTTTGTGCGCAACAAGCGTGCAGTGGTGACCTGCGCGAATGCATATTCGCCTTCTTGCCAAGTAGTCAGCCACATCGTGCGCGTGAGGTCCCTTTGCCACACCCTCTACGTCTTCAAAAGCGAATGACACAAGCCCACCCCTTTTTTCTGGTTTGCTAGGACCAAAAATCTTGAGTCTGGGCACCTCTTCTAGCCTTTTTAGAGCGTAGCGGATGAGTTCGTAGTCGTGCGCTCTCACCTGTTCCATTCCGAGCTTGTTAAGGTATTCAACAGCCGCACCAAAACCTATTCCTTCAGCGATTTTGGGCGTTCCCGCTTCAAACTTCCAAGGAAGCCTGTTCCAGCTCGCGCTGTATCGCTCGACATCCGAAATCATGTCTCCGCCGTATTCGTAAGGCTCCATCTTTTCGAGTAGCTCTCTTTTTCCGAAAAGCGCGCCGACACCGGTTGGTCCGAGCATTTTGTGAGCGGAAAAAGCGAGAAAGTCGCAATCCATGCGCTTCACATCGACCTTCATGTGAGGCACGCCCTGCGCACCGTCCACCACAAGTAGCGCACCCTTTTTGTGCGCAATATCCGCGATCTTTTCGATCGGGTTGATCGTGCCAAGGAAGTTTGACACGAGCGTCACAGAAACAACACGCGTGTTATCATCCACCAGGCTTTCAAGCTGGTCGAGCTTAAGCTCTCCTTCTTCGTCGAATTCGACATACCTAAGCTCCAAACCCTTTTCCTGAGCGATCCTGATCCAAGGAACAAGGTTTGAGTGGTGCTCCATCGCGGTGACCACAACCCTGTCCCCTTTTTTGAGCCAACCCCTTGAAAGGCTTTCCGCCACGAGGTTGAGAGACTGCGTCGCACCCGACGTAAAGATTAGCTCCGAGAACTCAAAGTCCTTTTCTTCGTCTATCCAGTAAAAATCCGCGCCGATAAAGCGCGCGACAAGCGCGTGTGCGTAGTTGTACGCTTCAGACGCGCGCGCTTCAAGCTCGTAGATTCCTCTGTGAACGTTTGCGCGATAAGAGGTGTAGTATTCGTGCATCGCGTGAATCACTTGGTAAGGCGTTTGGGTGGTCGCGGCGTTGTCCAAGTAAATCCAGTTTTTCAAAAGAGGAAAATCGTTTCTTATTTTTTCCACAGGAATGGTCGACACAGTGATTTAGTGCGTCGAGTTATTTAAAGTTGAACACGCATTTTGATGTACGGCGCGACAAAACGCAAAAGCTCTTCTTTTTTGTTTTTGGGAAGGTTTTTAAAACCCGAAACCACGCCCACACAGCTTTTCGAGCCGCACGCACACCTGAATCTGTAGCTAGGAGCGATTTGGTACTCGATCGTGCAGTAGTTCACCGTAATCTCTTCGCCTTTTTTTATGTGTTTTATAGCAAAAAGCGTCAAACTAGAAAAGTCGATCGCGCAGTTTGGCTCACAGCTGTGGTTCAGGTAGTCGTCCAAAAAGCCGCTAGACGTCAAGTAAAGCTTCTCACCAATTCTCATCGAACGAGGGTCTCGCGCAGGTCTTCTTTTGAGTAGCCTACCTCCAAGCTTTAAGACGCGCTCACCGGCGTGGATGTCTTCTAGAGCGACAAGACCGAGTCCTTTGTTTGCGATTTGTGACACGCCGAGTTTCTTAAACGCCTCAAACTTCTCGTATCTAGCCATTACTCGGTTATCACAAACGGCGCGCTTTGCTTTTGGGTTTTCGGCTTTACCTTCTTCCAGTCTTGCGCGGATGCGTGTCTTCCTCTTATTCTCTGCACGTAGTTATACGCGGAAAGCGCGGCGACCGCTCCCATTCCCGCGGAAATCACAGCCTGCTTGTAAGGCGTGTCGGTCACGTCGCCTGCGGCAAATACTCCTTCCCTACTAGTTTGCGCCATTTTGTCTACGATGATTTCGCCCTTTGAGTTGAGCTCCACAACCCCTCTTAAAAACTCGGTCTTTGTGACATAACCCATCTCGATGAAAACGCCGTCAACCGAAAGCGTGGAGTGTGAACCATCCCTTACATTGGAAAGCTCAAGCGCCTTAACCGTTTTTTCGCCCACAATCCTGTTTACCACAGAGTTCGGAACGAATTCAACGTTTTCTCGCTTTGCGTTCGCTATAGACTCTTCGTCCGCGATTGGCGCCGCGGTCCTAAAAACGTAGTAAACCTTTTTTGCCAAACCGCTCAAAAGGTTCACCGCATCAAGCGCGGGTTCGCCCACTCCTACAACCGCCACGGTTTTTCCTTTAAAAAGAGGGCCGTCGCACACCGCGCAGTAAGAAACGCCCCTACCTTTTAACTCCTGCTCACCAGGAACGCCCAAGTCACGTGGTGTTTTTCCGAACGCCAAAATCACCGCGGTTGCGGTGTACTCCGCGTTTCTCGTTTTCACCACAAAGCAAGAGTCTTCGGGTGCATCGAGCGCAACCACTTCGTCGTACACGAAGGTTGCGCCGTACGCCTCGGCGTGTTCTTTAAAGCGGTTCATGAGCTCAAACCCGCTTATGCTTATAAAACCAGGGTAGTTTTGGATTTCATCTGTGAGAAGCGCCTGCCCTCCTATGTCCTTTGTTATCACAAGCGTGTTAAGACCTTGCCTTGAAGTGTAAAGCGCGGCGGTAAGCCCCGCGGACGCGCCTCCTACAACGATCACGTCGTACTCTCCCAAACACTTTGACAATTTTTACACCAAAAAGATAGCATAATGCCAAAATTTAAACTCAGCCTAGTAGCGCGGCAAGGCTTTGCGCTTCAAACAGGTTTCCCTCAACCCTGAGCCTTCCGCTCATAAAGGCTGAAATCGGGTTGAGCTTTCCTCGAAACATGTCCACCATGTCCTGCGCGCTCATTATTATTGTGGCCACCGCGTTTTGCGCGTTTCCTTTCTTTACGGTTGCGGTGTCGTTTGCGATTTCTAAGTAAAACGGATCTGCGCCACTCGGTTTGAACTGTAGCGTTTTGTTTAACCCCTTAATCTTTTGCCTTGTGGCTTGGTCTTCCAAACCCTTCTTCAAAACTTCCTCTAAAACCGTTGCTGGGTCTTCCATAATGAGAAAGCGTGGTGCGCACATAAAACATTTTTGGTTTTTAGACGGCTAATTGGCGAGCGCGAAACCAAGCGTGTGAAACACATTTCGACACACGCAACTCAAGCCTTTCACAAAAACATGGGTGCCCATGAAATTTGTGTTCGGATTTCACTCTACGTAGATATACGTAGGTACGCATCAGCATACCTATCATACGCATAGTGGAGCTTGGGCTTCAGCGCATCATATAGGAACCTTACGGGTTCATCGGTCCCCTTCCGCTTTCCCCCTGTCAGCACGCACCCACCCACAAGGCTTGGGAGCACCACGCGGTCCCACCATTTGGGAAGCGCCCTCCATCCTCAGTTGTATGCTCTTCTTTCCACCAACCCACTTTTCGGTGCACCCGAAGCTCATCCTCATGTACAGGTTTATTGCGGCGTTGAGTTGCCTATTCGGAGACCGCACTCTTTACACTCGAAGACATCTGCCCCATTCAGGTCTTTGTTCTCCCACCCACACCTAGAGTAGAACGACGAGCTACCATAAGGGTCTAGCTCCTTCACCTTGGCTTCCCCCAGCCTCCCCACGAGTATCCGTGTGATTGAGCGCCAGTCACTCCTCGAAATTCTGCGGTTCCACAAGCGAGAACGCGTGTGAACATCCCCTGTTTTTTGAGCTCTTCGAGACCCACGACTCCCGCAACGGACTGTATTACGCGAGCGATTTCTAGCTGGTGCTTTCTCGCACGGTTTCTCTCCCTTTTCGAGTACTTAGCAAGTATCTTCTTTGCCTTCTTTGATTTTGAAGCCTTCCTCTGCACACTTCTCCTCTTCTCGAATGATGAGATGTGCACCGATGCCAGCTTCTTGGTGTCTATCCTCACCCAACCCGTTTCTGGTGAGTAGCCATCTAAGGAAAGCAAATTGAAGTCCCAAGCCACACTGGGTTTTCCGCCTTGGTTCTCATCCTTATAGTGTACTGGGAGGTGCACCTTTTCAAGCGTGATTACGGGTTCGCCAAGGCCGGCTGAGGACACCTCGCTTGGTAGCTTAAAGTATCTAGCTGAGAGGTCGAGGTACACGTGTTCACCTGGTTTAATGGTTACCCTGAGTTTTTCACCCTCTAGCTTTATGAGTGTTTGTTTGGCTCTTACAAAGAGTCTTCTTGCGGTGGGTCTTCTCCTCTTTCTCTCTCCTTTAACATAGTTTTTCCTCCAAGACTTAAAGATGGAGTATGCTGTCTTTATCGCTGAGTCAACCCAGTGCGCGGCGTAGGGCCACTCTTGGAGGAGGCTTTCCCTGAGCTTCTTCTTGTACTCCTTGCTTTTCACGTCCACCTTGTACTTGGGTAGGAGCCTCCACTGCTTTTTCCCTGGTATCTTCCTTTTTTTCCACTCTATGCTGTTCCAAAGCTCTTCAAGTATTTTGTTCACAGCATCCCTGTACGCTAGAAGCAGTGGTAAGAGCTCCTCTCCGCGCTCATGTTGGAGTGTATAGCTCCTTAGCACCTCGAACAGCCTCCCTGTGTTCCCTCAGGGCGTACACCCACTCACACATCCACAGGTATATTTCGTAAACCTATATAAACCTCCATACACCGAAACTGCTGACAACGGCGCGTAAGAAGGCATGATGAAACCGGGCTGACCGAGAGGCCAGTAGTAGTCCGTGAGCTGCTCGAGATAGCCGTTTAGTTTTGAGGTGTAAACGAAGTAAGAGTGGTAAGCCGAAATGATTGAAGGCAAGCCTTCGACCGCGACTTTCGGGGCAAATGTAGCGTCCCACCACAAAAAGTAAGAGTAGCTGAGTTGTAGCAAAAGGAAAGAGGCGAGAATGCCTTTGAACTTCCTTGAAATAAGAAGAGAGGAAATAAGAAGCGCAAAGTTTTCGCCTACGTATTCGAAGTAAGAGTAGTTCACCGAAGCCAAAAGCCCAAGAGCCATAAGCGCAAGCTGCAACTTGAAAAAGCTTTTCCAGTTGCCCCACTCTTCCGATTGACGAAGTAGGAGGTAAAGCATTGGAGGAAAGCTGCACCAAACCGCAAGGTAGCTAATCGAGCCGTCACCTATTACAAACTGGTACGCAGGGCTGTAAACATAGAGCAACGCGCCAAGCGCGCTACACCAAAGAGGGATTTTGGAAAAGCGCTCGCAAACCTTGTGAAAGCCCACTTGAGATAAAAAAAGAAGGCTGTAGACGTAAAGGAACTGAGAAAGCCAAATTGGAAAAAGCGTGTGTAGCGCATTGAGCTCTAACGAGTAAAAAAGGCTTGCTTGGGTTATGCTTTGAGCTGGGTAAGCGTGGGGGTCTAAACCGTTTATTTCATAAAAAAGAAACGTTGAGAGCTCGTTCAAACTTGTGCGTTTTAGGTCGAGAAAAACCAATCCACCGTCCCAAAACACGATCGGCTTGAATCTGAACCATGTGAGTGACAGAAGCGAAGTGAGAGAGAAAACCAAAAGGTGTAATCGCTTTCGCACGACTTTTTAGGGATAAAACACAGAATAAATAAGCTTTTTTAAAAACTTAAACATCGAAGCCCAACAAAAAACATAAATAGTGTGCGCATTATTTCGCTAAAGACCAATATGAGAACACTTGGAAAAGCGAAAAAGGGTATATCGCCAGTGATAGCCACAATCATTCTCATAGCGATAACAATAGTGATTGCGATCGCGGTTGCGGCTTGGGTTTTCGGGCTCTTCAAATCGTACTCTGGTACGAACGCTGTCACAGTCGTATCTGGTTTATCAAGTTGTTCTTCTTCTAATAGTCAGTGCACTATTGTTCTTTCGAACCAAGGTGGTAACTCAGTAACTGTAATAGGAGCCTCAATCAACGGAGCATCGGTTAGTTTAGGTGGAACACTAACGGTATCCGCTAACAGCCAAGCCACGATTATATTAACTAGTTATACATTTTCCGCAGGCGCGACCCTCAATATTCAAATCGCACTCAACAATGGCGCAACGATAACCACAACAATAGTTGCTTCCTAAACTTTTTTATCTTTTTTTAAAATATAGATCATGATTGCTATTATGCATACTACTAATAAAGTCGGTATATAATATTTTAATACCGTATTGACCACAATGATTAAACGATCTTCCCATGAGGGAAGTTTCACAGAAAGGGGTGTTACTTCTCCTCCGTAAACAGGAACAATAACACTCAGAGTTGAATAACCCTTTGCTAGAAATGTTATGTTGTACATACCAAAAGGCAGTGAAAGATTAAGGGCACCATTTTTTATGGTATATCTCGTCCCATTAACCAAAACTATGGCATTAGGTGGATAGACTGTGCCTCTAATCCAACCATAAATTTTTTCAGAAATTCCAATTAAAAAAACAAACGAGTAAGACGTTGAAGTTTTTACGAAAACATAATCACCATTAAAACTAAATAGACCATAGTAAAAAGCTAAAGTATAATTTTGATTCTTATAACTATAATTATATTTTGTCACTTGACCTGCTACTGATGCGTTAGGACACTCGAAATTATAACATGCTATAATCACAAAAAAGCGAGAATAATTCTCTGTTGGTAACATGTAAAAAGTTTTTCCTTCGTCAAACCTTAAAATTTTCATAGAAAGTCCAGTAAAGCAACTCAAATAGCCTATTACCGCACCATTCGAATCAAAAGAATAACTCTCATTACCTGCTGTTTGAGTCCACCATACAGAATAGTTTGAGTTCGAAAAGAACAAAATGTACCCTTTAGGATTTTTAATATCAGAACCCGTGGCAACAATTACACCTTCTCCTCTTGCTAAATTTGGCACACTAATGTTTACCGAACCTTTTTGAGCTTCAAAGAAACCGTGTATGCAACTAATATTTGAATAATTGGAATTCAGACGATTTATAGAATAATTTGCATTTTGTATATCAAATATTTTACTGTTTGGGAAAATGCCGATTTCAAAGTTGGTGAAAAGGATGAGTGATAAAATAAATAAAACGATAATTCGCATTTATATAAACTCTTGATGATAAATATTAAAGATTTCTTACGGATACAGAGTGTGTCGAGATAAGTCTTTATGTGTGTCACGAGTAATGCACCGCATTGACAGTTTCAAGAAGTCAAAGAGTATAATGAGTATTTAAAGGTTTTTGTTGCTGTAAATAGCTTATTCTGTCCTTAATGCATTTGAATATTCAACATAGCTTCTTAAATCAAACGTTTTCCGTAATCGATTTTGAAACTTAGCCCGAACCATACTTTCATGATATCATGGACCGTTATTGGTGACGATAATAAGATTGAGTAGACACTTTAGTAAACTGAGTTTTCCATAATTTATGTGAAAAACTCCAATCCGACGAGTTTCTTTGTATGAGCATCAACTACCACTTAAACATACACGGATCTATAACCGCACTTTTACAATCTAGAAAAACCAAATATCCCCTCTTTGGGACTGCGTTAGGTGTCTTAGACAAGCTCTGAGAATATTTTGAGCGAAATCTAAGTTCCCAAAAGCTATAGAGTAAAACCTCCACCATTTGAGTTTTTACAAGGTTAAATTTTAAAGCAAATCCTTGGTGGGGGGGTTCTACGACGAGTCAACAAAATCAGTACGATGCTCGCCGACAAAATAAGCTTTTTTAAAAACTTAAACATCGAAGCCCAACAAAAAACATAAATAGTGTGCGCATTATTTCGCTAAAGACCAATATGAGAACACTTGGAAAAGCGAAAAAGGGTATATCGCC
>Ga0208559_100265_pt1 | contig 14959 bp, 17 predicted proteins | sample BED_Mat_host_6_1_FD_187138 | JGI IMG/M metagenome (GOLD analysis project Ga0208559, IMG submission 187138) | Extremophilic microbial mat communities from Yellowstone National Park, USA - BED_Mat_host_6_15 (SPAdes) (version 2) | ecosystem: Environmental > Aquatic > Thermal springs > Hot (42-90C) >...
TCATAGTTAACTTCGTTAAATAGTCTGGCAGAGGTGTCTGCCAACTTCCTTAACTTCCTCTCTTGAAAACCGTTTGGGAGAAGTCTGACTACATTTGTCCTCTTATTCTTATACTCGACTTCGTAGATGCCCTCCCCTGGTATTGCGGGAGAAATCGGCTCCCGCTCCTCATGCCCTGAGAGTTGACCAGAGGAAGACATCTTAAAGAGAGATAATTGTTTACGCTTAATATCATGAACCTACAAATCATAGTGTTAGGTGTTCTCCTTGAGAGTGTGATACATCCCTTGTGAAATTCTGGTTGACTAAAAGAAAAATTCGTAGCTTAGTGGCGACACTATGAGTCCATGAAATCTCCTCTACAGGTGAAGGAGGATCGAGCTGCTCTAAGAGGCAGGACCCCCATCATACATTTTCGAATAATTGCTCAACACTCAATTAATAACGGCCATGGGATAAGTGTCAGTGAAACATTTACCAATGAAGTAGGTCTCTGCTCAATCAAAAATAATTGTACCATTTGGGGATAGAACCTTTGAACCCTAGGGGTCTTGGCTAACATCAAAACTAAGATAGTCCAGCGAATAGGAATGGCGCCTTGATACTCATATGAATGAAGGATGTCAATAAGGTACAACTGCCGAGTCAGATCATGCCGCGTATATTCCTTCCTCCATTACATACCTCTTCCTAGCTAGGTCCAACAACCTCCTTGTAAAGAAGATTGAGAAGATCACCACAACTATTCCGAAAATGAAGGAACCCCAAGCGGAGTAGGCTATGTTTCCCTGGCTGGTCTGAAGGTCGAGGAATGCCATTAGTCCGTGATGAACTGACAGGGTATAGTTATCCACTATATGAGGCCAATATTCAGCTATTGTCAGGCCTCCCCATATACTATTTATGGTAGACGATAATCCAGCCACCATATAGGGAAAGGTTGAAGGGAGAACCATCCTCCTCATCTTGGTCCAGAAGCCCATCCTTAGGTTCCTACTCAGTTCCCAATACTCCACCGGGATGGACTTAACTCCTATCCAAAAACTAAAGAGAATGTAGTAAAAGGCGCTGATGAAGCCAAGAGTAAGGACATACAGTTCACCGGCTATCCATCCTAAGGAGTGAAGGAGAAACGGGAGAGAGAATCCCACAAGTAGCGGAAAATAAAGAGGTGCTGGGATGGCAAGGAGGGCCTGAATCACCGGGACTAGAAATCTATCGGCCTTATCGTTGGCCGCCAAATAGTAACCCAGGAACACTGCAATGGCGAACGATAGCAGGGCTATGATGGCTACCCTCAGGTAGTCATAGGCCAGATCGAGTAGAATTGTGGGAGTTACGGAGAAGAGCCTGAACCAGAGGGGATCTGGGACGGAGAGAACTAAACTCGCCGCTCCGTAGATCAAGTACCCAAGAACGGCGAGGGAAACTCCTGCTCCAACATATGTATATAGTCTAGACGTCGTCTTCTTAGATATCTCGGCTCTGGGTATAACCCTAGCTCCAAGGTTCCTGGAGTATTTAGCTATTCTCACCAACGGGTTGGTCGAGGTTAACACAGATAGTTTCACTGAGTACCTTAACCTGGTCCTCCCCCTCCTCCTTATTGGGATGTCCGTGTCCAAAGCATACTTCGCCACCACATACCTGCTCAGAGCCCGCAGACTAACTGTGATTATCGCCACTAAGATTGCAATTATTAGAATAGCCAACTCCACCTGTGAGTATTGGCCAGATGAGAGAAGACTGTCAACCACAGTCCCAATACCAAATGTTGCATAGGTGGTAGTACCTACGCTAAAGACCTCACTTACGGTTATGTAGAAAAATGCATCGGCTACACTGGGAAATAGGTTGGCCACCACCCTTGGCATCGAGAACGGTATATAGACCTTCCTCAGTTTACCTAGAATTCCATATCCATAGTTCTCGACGACCTCAACCATTTCTCTTGGTAGAGTTTTGTAGGCCTGATATATTCCCATCCATATGTTCCAAACTACTGCGGTGAAGACGAGGAAGTCCGCAGCCAGTTCCACGCCAAGCGGACCCCCTATTTTTTGTACAAAGATAAGCAGAACTATGGGAAAGAAGGATATGACGGGAACTGACTCCAATACCTCCACTATGCTGACGAAGACGTTCTCAGCCACTCTGTTTTTCACTGTTACATAACAAAGCAGCCATCCAGACACAACCGAGAGTCCAACTAGTGCTAAGACCCTGGCTGTGGTGGCCAACGCAGCCAGGATCAGAAGAGAGATCAAATTTTCTTCACCCTTATGGGGGTGAGATACTTGTAAAGGGAGTCGAGGTATGATTCGAACTGCGGATCCTTGGGACTCCTGGGCCTCGGCATATCAACGTCCAACTTCCCGACCACAGTTGCCGGGAAGCCATTAAGTATGTATATAACGTCTGCCAGCTCCAAAACCTCGTTCAAGTTGTGAGAAACCAATACCGCAGCCTTAAGTGTTGTGTCAGTGCTGAATAGCATCTGGTATATATCCTGTCTCAATCCCTCCGCCGTGAGCTCATCAAGGTGGGAGAAAGGTTCATCCATGAGGAGAACAACAGGGTCAGCGGCCAAGGCTCTTGCTATCGCGACTCTCTGTCTCATTCCTCCGCTCATCTCCTTGGGGTAGAAGTTCTCGAATCCCTGGAGACCAACCAACTCCAACATTCTCTTGGCGATCTTCTCCGCCTCCTTCTTCGGGATTCGTTTAGCTCTGAGTCCGAGCATAACGTTGTCAAGGGCAGTCATCCAGGGGAAGGTTACAATTGATTGATGAATGAGAGCAATTTCAGGGGTGGGTTCCATAACGGGAGAACCCATGAGCATAATCTTGCCCTGATCGGGCTTGAGAAAGCCTCCCAGGATTCTAAGGAGAGTTGACTTACCGATACCAGAGGGTCCAACTATTGCTACCAATCTATCCTGAGGTACATCGATGTTGACGTCTTTGAACACGGTGTAGTTACCACCGTATGAATAGGAGACGTCAATTGCGCTCAGTATTGTTCCAACCGGAACACCCTCAACCTTCTCCTGAATTAATGATTCCTTTAAGCTTTTCCAACGTGGGAGTCGAAATACTCCACAAAGATTTTACCTGGATAATCTAGGGTGGAACGTGAAATTCATAGACTTCCATGAGGATCTGGCGTACGCCTCCGCCTATGAGGACGTGAGGAGAGTCGGACAATCAAGTTTGATGAAGCTTTCATTGTTTCCAGGATCAATAGTCTTCGGTGTTGTGTATCCCCACGTCAGGACACTGGGTTGGAGGGATGAGGAGATGAGTTCGCTGTATGGAGGTAGCGCTTACTCCACCTCCCCTTCAATCGAGGTGCTCTGGACCCAGGTGAAGTTCTACAGATATCTGGAGGACTCAGGGAAAGTGAGAATAATTGGAAGAGGTTGGGATCCGATTGGTGTAAACCTGGTTCTTTCACTGGAGGGAACAGACGTGATGAAGGAGGCATATGACATCTTCATCCTAAAGGACCTGGGTATTAGGGCCATAGGCCTCACGTGGAATTACGATACGAAGTTCGCCGCCTCTTGCCGCTCCAAGAAGGATTACGGTCTTACGGGAGAGGGAGAGGAGTTGGTAAGGTTAGCCAACAGGTTAGGGATAATTCTTGACGTATCTCACACCAGCCATAGGACCACAATGGAGGTATGTCAGGCCTCAAGGAGACCAGTCATAGCTTCCCACAGCAACGTCATGAAGTTGAAGGACTCACCTAGGAACTTGAGGGATGAGGCAATTGAGGCCATAATCAAAACTGGAGGTGTGATAGGGGTGACAGCCATCAACTCCACCCTTCCGAAACCGACTCTGGAGGGAATGGTGGAGGCGATAAAGTACGTAGGGGAGAGCTTTGGATGGGAGTACGTCGCGTTGGGTTCTGACTTCCTTGGTGTGGAGGAACTTCCATCGGGATTCGAGGGAGTTGAGAAGGTTCCTGCCCTTGCCGAATTAATCGGGGATAAGGCGGAGAAGTTTCTGTGGGAGAATGGAGCAAGAGTATTAAGGAGTTATGGTCTTCTGCCAGACTAAGGGAACAGCGTCCAACATAACAGACCCACCTTGATCCCTAAAAGGTTAAAGCCTGGGCCCAGAGTAAAGGCCGTGATAAGGGAAGTTAGGGTACCGGAGGACATATGGCCCAGAAGGAGAGACTGGAAGGGCCAGGTGGTGGCTATTCTAGTTAAGGAGGGCGACACGGTGAATGAAGGGAAGGTGGTGGCTGAGGTGGAGATAGAGAAGGCTGTCCTGAGGATAGAATCACCCTACGGAGGAAAAGTCAAGGAGATAAGGGTGAGGGAGAGACAGAACGTCTCTCCAGGGGATTCCTTAGCGGTGCTGGAAGTTGAGTGAGAAGCCCAAGATATCGGTGAGGGAGGGGCTGGCTTGGCATACATCCAGGACCGTGCTGAACTCTGGAGTGAGGACAGTATGTGAGGAGGCACTCTGTCCCAACATAGGAGAGTGCTGGAGTGAGGGAACGGCCACATTCATGTTAATGGGTGATATCTGCACGAGGGGATGTAGGTTCTGCTATGTGAAGAAGGGGAAACCCGCCCCCCTGGATCCTGAGGAACCTGAAAGAGTAGCGAACGCGGTGAGAGAGATGAACCTGGACTACGTCACACTCACGTCTGTGGATAGGGACGATCTGAATGACGGGGGAGCTTCCCACATAGCTTCAACAGTTAGGAAAATAAAGGAAGTTCTCCCAGCGGTCAAGGTGGAGGTTCTGATCCCTGACTTCAGGGGAGACGTAGAGGCGTTAAGGCAGGTGATAGAGTCGGGGGTGGATGTTCTGGCTCACAACTTGGAGACGGTGAGGAGACTCACCCCCTTTGTTAGAGATGGAAGGGCGGGATACGCTCAGAGCCTCAAGGTGCTTAGGTCAGCAAAGGAGATGGGTTCAAAGGTGACGAAGTCCTCAATCCTATTGGGATTGGGGGAGCGGAAGGATGAACTGTTGGAGGCCATGAATAACCTAAGGGAGGCTGAAGTGGACGTCCTGGTCCTTTCCCAATACCTTAGACCCAGCGGTAAGCAGCTCAATGTTGTTAAAAGGTACACCACGCAGGAGTTCCAGGAATTGGCCCACGAGGCCCTGAAAATTGGGTTTAAGGCTGTGGTGTCCTCTACCCTGGCCAGAACTTCCTATAGGGCTAAGGAAGCTTACCTAAGGGTGATCGGTGCTGCTAAGGGTAATAATTGATGGACCGAGACACCCATGGTACAACATGGCAATGGATGAGGCGATCCTACTTAGTAGGAGAAAGATTGGCCTTGACACCTTGAGGATATACAAGTGGTCTCCTCCTGCAGTCTCGCTGGGACGTGGGCAGAGCGCAGACACGGTAGACCTTGAGGAGATGGAGCGGGCTGGAATTGTGCTGGTCAGGAGACCGACAGGTGGAGGTGCCCTCCTACATCTGTGGGAAATTACCTACAGTGTGGTTCTCTCCTCAGATTCTCCACTTGTCAAACTTGATGTGGGAGAGTCGGCAAGGACCATAGCTCAGGGTGTGGCCAGGGCAGTGGAACTCCTGGGAGCTACGGCCTCTGTGAAGGGAGGTCACAGCGTAGGTACGGATAACATATGTTATATGAGATCGGGAAGTAGCGACGTAATGATAGGGGGTAGGAAGATCTCCGGCAGCGCCCAGGTGAGGAACGGTGACCTCCTTCAACACGGCACACTTCTACTCCATTTCGACCCTGAGCTTTGGATAAAGGTGATAAGGTCTCCAGGTTTGAACGCGGAGGACCTGAGGAAGAGGGTGACGTCATTGGATCAGTTGATGAAGGAAGTAAGGGAGGAGGAGATAGTTAACGCCATAGTTAAGGGGTTCACTGAGGTCTTGGGAGAGGAGATTGAATTCGGTGAACCAACCAAGGCTGAGGTTGCGCTCACCCAGGAGCTCATGAGAACTAAATATTCCACCGATGCCTGGAACTTGAGATCTACATCCTCCTAAAAATGAAGTCTTTTTTCCTATATTTATAGTCTGCCAAGGATTTTGCTTCCTCTATTTCGTCCTCCAGTTCCGTAACGAGGGGCTCCTCATTGAGCAGTTCAGAGAAGGACTTCACTAGGCTAGGATAAAGTTCACTCATATCGATCCCAAGCATTTCCTTCAAATTGGCCACCCTATACTTCACCATGTCCACATTACTTCGTATGTTATGGGGTGGAATCACGAGAACCTTGTGAAGTTCCTCCAGGTCTGAACTAACTAGAACCGTGCCGTGAAGAAGATGTAAATCCCTTGAAATGTAGCCCGCGTTCCCAGATACCTTTCTCCCGTTTACCACTACGTCCGTATCGTTTCTAATCTCAGGGGATGCGCCCAATTCCCTTAGGGCGTTAGTGACACCTCTTAAAAGGTAGCCGTAAAGCACCTCCGGTCCTCTTCCACTGACCTTGGCCACTATGGTGTAATTTAAGTTTCCTTGGTCGTGGTAAACTGTTCCTCCACCTGTGAATCTCCTGGCTATTGCTACTCCTCTAGCTTCCGCCTCCCTTAAGTTGACCTCGTTAAATGTTGAGCTATTTATCCCCATGACCACAGTCCTGGGATTGGTCCAGATTCTTAGGAAAGGATCTTTCCCTCCTCTTCTAAGGATCGCCTCATCCAACGCTAAATTAAGGAAGGGATCGTTAAAGTGAGTGAACGTGACCTTGAGGACCACTGAGGAGTATAGTAGAGCTCTCTATTATCTTTTGGACTTAGCAACAACTTTCAGCAGACTACATGGTCTTCCGACAATGGGGGCGATTAAGATGGAACATCAATGGGTTACCGAGACCTGAGGCCTTGTCGCTCATGAAAAAGAGTAAGCAAGAATGGACTCCTTCAAAACTCCAGTAAGTAGGCTTCTTATAATGCTTCACCCAAAGAGAATACTGTGACGGAGAAGCAAGTAGAGATCTGCCCCATAGTAAGGGCCATAAGGATGATCGGCTCCGAACCAAAGCTATTGGTGGTGAGGTACTTAATGGAGGAGGGAAGAGGGTTCAACCAATTGGTGAGAATGACCAAGTTGAGTTCAAAGACCGTGAGCGCTGTCCTCAAGTCTCTGGAGGAGGAAGGCATCGTAAAGAGGGAGGTGATAAGTACAAGGCCTTTCGCGGTTAGGTACTCTTTAACGGAAAAGGGAAGAGACCTTAGTGATGCGTTAAAGGAACTGGGAGCGTGGATGGAGAGATGGGAGACAACCGTAAAAGCGACCGGCCTTACGAATCATCATGGAGAAGAAGACTTGGCGCGATATAGTTAAAAAGAAAGGAAAGGAGAAGATTACTGTCCTTACGGCATACGATTATCCCACTTCCAGACTGATGGCCAGGACTGAATTGGATGCCATACTGGTGGGAGATTCAGGTGGGATGAACGTTCTCGGATATGAGTCGACCCTAAACGTCTCCATGGAAGACATGGAGACGTTCGTAAGGGCAGTGGCAAGGGCTAGACCCCCACAGTTGGTAATTGCGGACATGCCGTTCCTAAGCTATGAGATCTCCCAAGAAAAGGCCCTAGAGAACGCTGGAAGGTTGGTGAGGGATGGGGCAAATGCAGTGAAACTGGAAGGCGGGAGAGAGATGGTGGACATTGTCAGCGCCTTGGTTAAAGCTGGAATTCCGGTGATGGGGCACATAGGTTTAACCCCTCAGAGGTTTTTGAGAATAGGGGGTTATAGGACAATGGGAGCTAACGTTGAAGAGCTCATAGAGGACGCCAAAGCGCTGGAGAGGGCAGGGGTCTTCGCGGTGGTTCTGGAGAACGTTTACGCGGAGTCGGCTGAGGAGGTGACTAAGGCCATAGGAGTCCCGACCATATGTATAGGGGCGGGACTGTGGTGTGATGGACAGGTGCTGGTGATCCATGACATATTGGGACTATCGGAGATCAGGCCCTACTTCTCTAAGGTATACAGGAATGTTGGCGAGATCATTGAGTCCGCTGTGAGGGATTACGTAAAGGAGGTAAAGGAAGGAACGTTCCCCTCAAGGGAGAACTACAAGAGGAAAGACAAATAGAAAAGAGTCTCCTAGGCTGTCAATCTTGACTTTGAAGTGTGAGTAGAGGCTAGTTAACTGATTACCCAACGCTTATCCCATTTGTCTTCTCCGAAATCTCTCATCTCGTCTTTACGATTAAGGAGAGCGAAACTAGAATAACGTAGACCAACATTAATTCAACGGCCTCCCTTAAACTTATTTTACCGTCAAGAAGAATAACTGTAAAGATCAGGTTCGCCAAGAGAACCGTGGTGAGATAGAGCCAATATCCTCCGACTCCAATTCCAGCCAATCCAACGATAGCCAAAAGGATCGTCATGTTCTCTATCTTACTTCCCATGAAGCTAACTAGAGCGATGGATCCTCCCCTCTCAAACTTGGATGCCATTATGAGGGCGCTGAGGTTCTCCTCCAACTCTGCCGCCAGAGGAGATACTAACATTGCCAATACCAGGGGAGGGACGCCCAAGGAGAGAGAGGATTCCTCAATCTGTTGGACGAAACCTCCTGAAATAAACACAAGGACTAAGGCGGCCACCCCCATTATTAGTCCTGCCTTTATTAAAACAGAAGGGGGTATGGGCTTTCCTGTGGTCTTAACTTTCCTTGCTCTCTCCCAAAGGTAGATGGCGTACACCGATGCGAAAGCAATTGAAAACCAGACGTTTAGGACGCGAGCAACTACAACACCTAGTAGGATAGCTGAGCTTATTCCCATGAATGAAAGTTCAGTCCTGTAGTCCTCCCTCATGGTTATGGGGCGCCTCCATCTCGCGAAGTAAACTATGACTACTAAGGAGGCCCCTAAGGTTAGCAGGATTAGATTTCCTCCAAGGGCGGACCCTAACGCCACCTGAAAGTCTCCTCTCAGTGTGGCCAATGAGACGAAAACTGTTTCTGGGAGGGATGTAAGGATTCCCAGTAATACTCCGCCCGTGAAGCCCTGTCCCAGGTAATCCTGGAGCATGTCTGAAGCCATGGCGACAGCCATTGATGCCACACCAAAGGCCGCCAGATAGGCCAGAAGGACGGCCAGCAACTTACGATATATTCTTAATGGCCCTCTTATTAAGCCTTATCGACAGTATTAAGGTGTGGAGTACCCTTACTTTGACGTGGAGACGGCGAGAGAGCTTTTACCTTGGGTGAGGGAAACCTTGGAGAAGGCAAGGAGAATTAAGAGGGAAATCGAGAGACGGATGATCGCGGGAGATAGCTCATTGATACTTTCATACTCCATGGAGATGGATAAGTCCCTTAGGGAGCTCGTATCCAAGGGGATAGTGGTTAGGGACCTTGAGAGAGGATTGGTGGATTTCCCAGCGGTGATCAACGGAAGGCCAGCCTACCTATGTTGGACGCTCCAGGAAGACGACTTAGAATTCTGGCACTACGCGGAGGACGGTTTTAGAGGGAGGAAGAGGTTGACTGGAAAGGAGGATGTGCTCAGCTTAAGGTAGGGGCACCAACTCAGGCTAAAAAAGGGGAAGGATAATCTACGACCCATGCAGATCGAGGATCTAAAGTTCATTAAGGGACAAGGGAAATACCTTGATGACCTGAGACTTCCAGGTGAGTTGAGCCTTCATGTCGTTAGGTCACCATACGCCAGGGCCAACGTGATCTCCTTAAGTAATCCCCAGAGGGCCCTCCTTTTCCTTAAGTGGGAGGACGTGAAGACATACATGCCTGCGGTCTCCTCCCCTGGAGCCAAAATAAAGAGGATGCCGGTTCTGGCTGATGGGAGGGCCAACTTCTACGGACAGCCTGTGGCCGCAGTGGTGACAGAGGATAGGTATGAGGGGGAAGACGTTTTAGAGGACGTGGCAGCTGACTACGAACCTCTTGAGCCCTCATTGGAACTCGAGACCCCCAAGGTGAGCATTTATGACGATGTTCCAGGAAACGTAAGTAACGAAGTGTTCCTTAAGGGTGGTGAACAGTCGGTCTTCAAGGAGGCAGAGATACAGGTGCAGAGAAGGATAGAGATGGCAAGAGTGGTGGCCAACCCCACCGAGCCCAAGGGAGTATTGGTGAACTACCATGACGACATGCTCGATGTATATGTCTCCACCCAGTCCCCCTTCAGGGTCAGGAACGATTTAACGGAGGTGCTAGGGCTTCCACCTGAAAGAGTAAGGGTGTTTTCCTCGGACGTGGGGGGCGCCTTTGGGAACAAGACACCTGCGTACCCGGAATATGTGCTGGCAGCAGTTGCCTCAATGAAACTCCACAGACCAGTTAAGTGGGTGGAGACAAGGAGGGAGCATCTAATTAACCCGACTCAAGGAAAAGGGATGATAATTGACGCTACCCTTTACGCCAAACGCGACGGAACATTTCTTGGAATAAAGGGGAGGGTAATACATGACGTTGGCGCCTACAACTTCACCATAAACGCCGTAATGGCCTCCTTCCCAGCCAGACTAATAACTGGACCCTACACGATCAGGGCTGCAGAAATGAGGGCCACCTCAATTTTCACCAACCTTCCTCCCACCGGTCCCTATAGGGGAGCGGGAAGGCCTGAGGCAGCCCTGGCCCACGAGGCCCTGGTGGAGGAGCTTGCCCACGAGCTAGGCATGGATCCGGTGGAAATAAGGAGAAAGAACTTGGTAAAGGGTGAGTATATTACACCTTTGGGGAACAGGATAGATCCGGCAGGTTACGAGGAGGTGTTAAGGAGGGCGGAGTCAGTGTACAGGGAAAGGCAGGAAAGATCCGTGATTTTGATGTTCTCAGCCTTCAACTCAACCGCACCAGGTGAGAGTGCCAAAGCTAGGATTGTGGGAGACGAAGTCGAAGTGATCGTTGGCTCCAGGCCCCAGGGTCAGGCCCACCTCACAGCATTCACCAAGTTAGCAGCGGAGACCCTGGGAGTGGAGGAATCCAAGGTCAAGATTAAGTTCGCCGATACACAAGACCTCAAGGAAGCCATAGGTACCTTTGGGAGTAGAAGTGCCTCAGTTGCTGGAGCAGCGGTGATGGAGGTGGTGAAGAAATTGAAGGAGTTAAAGGGAGGCTCCGGTGAAGTAGAGACGTTCTACAGGGCCGACCCCATCTTCGCTCCAGGAGCCTACGTGGTTACCGTCGATTTGGATAAGGAGACCTGTGTCCCAAAAATTCAGGTGTTTGCGGTGGACGATGTGGGTAGAGCATTGAATCCACAGGATGTGGAGGCTCAAGTTAAGGGAGGAGTGCTGCAGGGCATAGCTGAGGCTCTATGGGAGGAGGCGAAGTACTCCAGTGACGGAATTCCAACCTTTGGCACGATCGTGGATTCAGGCTTTGCCAAGGCATATCAATCCCCTAGAGTTAACACGCAAATCGTTGAGTTCCCCTCGACCTTGCCTCACGGAGCCAGAGGGGTCGGGGAGAGCGGCACCATAGGAGGGATGGCTGGGACCTTTTTAGCCTTAGAGAAGGTAACAGGTAGAAAGATCTCCAGGATTCCTGTTGATCCAAGGGAAGTTTGTGGTTCTTAATTTTTTAGCCAGTGAATGATCTCCAACAGGTGGAGTATAGAGTTGTCGGACCTATCCCACTGAACAAGATGAGTGATATAACCCTCGCCACCGCGAAACTGGATGAGGAATACGCGAACATGTTACTTCTCAGGGCGGCAAGCGGAGTGAGGATCAGGCTGATTACCTGTGATAGGGAGTGGGGACCATGGCTCCAGAACCAGAGAAGATCCTATAGGCTCGTTGAAGAGAACAACGCTAGGAGAGCGTTGGAAAGATGCAAGGAGAAAAATGTACTTTCGTATAGGCTCTCAGTGTTGATACCTTTCGTGGTGGCGGTCCTCATACCTGTAGCATACTTGAGGTTACCCATACACCTCTTGATCGTTCCACCAATGGCTGCTCTAGTCATTACCCTCTTCTATCTGCTGAGAAGGATCAATAGGGAGTTGAGATTGGAGCTCCAGTTGAAGGCGGAGGAGCTGGAGAGACTCAAGGTTGAGATTGAAGGACAAAGAGGAGAAATAGAGAAGAACATGCATGTTGATCAGGTAGATGATTTCAGCGGTACGGTGGTGGCACATGCGGAAGGAGCATTCATGACCTCCGCCGTCCTTACTAAAGAATCTCTAAGTCACACCTCATTATATGAGGACCTAAATCGAGAGGAAGCGTTCCTTGTGATCGATTCATTATTTAGAGAAAAGGAGGTTAAATCCACTGAGGTACGGTAATTGAACTACTCCCCATCGAAAAGGTAATCCATAAAAAAGGTCTCAAGGATTACTCCCTTTGGATGCTACCGGCTTGACCTCCTCTGATTGATCATGTGTAGGAAATCTATTCCTGCTCCTAGGAAGTTAACCAAGGACCTATACAGACTTGATGGGGTAGGTGTACATAATCTCGATGACCCTTACACCATTAGTATGAGATTAAGAGGAGAGCGCTATCTAAATCAATCAATTAAAACGGAGTCCACATACTTCCTCCCTTTTTCATACTGTCCCCTATCACCGGTCAGAAGGCCAACCCCCAGATTCTCCGCTAACGCAATGTAAAGGGAATCATATATGGTTATTCCTTCTTTTAATGAGATCTCAAGGGCTCTATCAAGTTGGTTTCTGCTGTCATATATTTTTAATAATCTTGGCATATAATTTTTTATTACGTCTACTATTACATTCATATCTACCTTGTTCAATTCCTTTAACAAATGTGCTTTCTTCCAAACCGCATTTGTGGACTCGATGAGGGCTAGATCAAGAGTTTCACTTTCCTTCAAATAGATTCTTACCTTCTCCCACCCTTCTTCCTTTGTGACATATTTTATTAATATTGAAGAATCAATTACTATTCCTATCTTCCCTCACCAGTCTCACTGCCTCCCCACGTTTAGCTCCCTTAATATTCTTCAGTTTATCTTCAATTTCATTTAGAATTCTCTCTTTCTCGAGCTCTTCAATTCTTTTAGAAATATAGGTTTCAATCTCCTCGTTCCATTTCACGTTATATTTATCCATTTCTTCCCGTAATTTCTTGTCCAGTCTTATACTGTAAACGACTCTCATAGATAATAAAGTGTCTATGATAACTTTATGCTTTACGACTACGTCTACAACCCTGATCTCGTCAACAGAAGTTTCTGCGTTAGGTGATTACGGTCACGGCTTGGTATTATTCTTTGCTTCATTATTGATACCGCTTCGCTTGGCTAAGTTATTAGATCCTTCTATACATTGCTTTCACATCCTGATTAAGGACCTCTTTAAATCCTGCTCAATTTCCTTAACTTGTCCATATATTTCCTTGAACCTTCTCAACTTTTCCATGAACCCCCTTCCCTTCTCACTAAGAAAATAGAGGTTGTCCTTCCTTACAACTAAACCGTTGCGTTGGGCCAAATCAAGATATTTATTAGTTAGGTCATAGCTCAGGTTTGCCGAATACATGATTCTGGTTTTCCTGGCACCTGAGGAACAGACCATTAGTACAGCGAGAAGTATATCATAATGGCATCTTTTCTTGGCCATCGAATAGCAATCATCACACTAACTCATAGAGTTTTCAATTAAACAGTAAGTTCCAGAGCTGAATTCAGGAATAGGATAGTTTGGTAGGATCGCTGTTTCAATGGCTGAAACTAGAACCATACCGTTGCGACTAACTGGAGAAACTGTTTCTTCTTTCAACACACTCATACTTAAAAGTAAAAGCCCCAGCTTCTGAATGATGGACAAAGGCTTAAAATATTTGCGATCGAAGAGGTGATGAATAACTACCTCCCCCTTGCGGAAGGAGCTTCCTAACTTCAATGGATCACTCTGCCCACGTTTCGAGACATGCTCCACAATGACAATTACCGCACCCTTATTTATTGACGCGTCTAAATTATCCATAAAAGCTGAGGGGGTAGAGGCTGCACTCTAAGGACCATATCTTTAACAGTTTCTGGGTGACACTTATTCCTTATGTAGCTACATAGGGTGAACTATTCCACCCTTGCAGGCGTAGTATACTGATCTACCATGAAGCTTTCCTACTTCTTGGAAGAACCTCGATCCTCCTTCATATACAATGGATTATCACATGGAAACGTTCTTTCATATTCGTTACGGAAGAGGAGTTATGGAGGATACCCTATCACAGTTGAATCCCTGTATAGGGTATACCTAGCTCTGTCAGCAGAGGTCTACTTAGGATTTTTCATATATACCTAAGGAGGTTTCCATAAGGAGTTATCCTTTTCCCATCTCATGGAAGGGATCTTACACTCCCAAAAGGGATGAGACATGGGCCCGCTGGGACTTGAACCCAGGACCTCCGCCATGTCAGGGCGGCGTCCTAACCGAGCTAGACGACGGGCCCTCTCGTATCTTAAATGACAAAGATATATATGTTCTACGCTACCCTCCTTGAGTGTGTCCATAGTGCCCTCATTGAGGTACAAAATTTTCTTCTACTTGAGGAGAATAGTTGGCAAAGGATGAATAACGCCACACCCTTAAGCAGAACGCCATAATCCTATGATTTATAGGTTAATGACGATACTACGGACACACTGGGAGACGGCAGGATTAACTTTATAGCCAAATGAAGGGATATGAGAAACGAGGAGCGGGTCGGTCAGTTGCCACGTGTGTCATGCTCAGCCCTAACCTGTTCAATCGTCCTTCATCCCCACCCCTTCAACTTCTTATAGCAGATTAAAAACTAGGATCCGGAATCGTGTGGCAGATGGAATTAGAAAAGGGACGGAGGACCCAATCAGTAAATCGCGGTAGTTAATTGCCAATGGTGGACCGCTATCCAACTGTAGTGAACTACCCCGCCCTCACGGACGGGGCATCTCCACCTCGCGATGGAGATTTCCTGCTTCTCAGAGCAACCTCGATCCCCCTTCACCCACAGCGGAGGTTCCATCGAACTGAACCGTTCTGTAA
>Ga0208559_100266_pt1 | contig 14942 bp, 15 predicted proteins | sample BED_Mat_host_6_1_FD_187138 | JGI IMG/M metagenome (GOLD analysis project Ga0208559, IMG submission 187138) | Extremophilic microbial mat communities from Yellowstone National Park, USA - BED_Mat_host_6_15 (SPAdes) (version 2) | ecosystem: Environmental > Aquatic > Thermal springs > Hot (42-90C) >...
GTTAGATATAAGTGAGGGTAGTGAAATAGAGTGGGTGTTAAACGAGGACGGGAGCGTGCAGGTGAGGAAAGTTGGTTGACTACGCACGTGTTAAGGTCAAGGTCTGGGAGTTCATAGACAAGTTCAGGGGTAAAGGCTTCAGTATGGGCGACGCTAGGGCCTACGTCTCGTTACTTGTTTATGTCGGCGGGCCCGCTCTTCACAGACACTACCCTCCCCCTAAACGTCGTGCCGTCCTCCCTGTACTCCCCCTCTATGACTATGTCCCACCAGCATATCCACCCCTTTGCGCCCCGCCCCTTACAGCCAGGGTATTCTTTCCCGCTTTTACCACTTAACAGCTCCCTCAGGAACTCCTCTATTACAGAGCCGAAACTAGTCCCTAGAGACCTCTCTACCCTTTTCTGGACGAAGAAGTACGCCACGTCTTCGAAGTCCTTTACGCCTAAAGACGCGAACAAGTAGGGGTTTACCCCGCCTTCTAATATGTCGTCCACTTTTATGCCCTTTACTTTGTCTGCCACTTTCGCCGAGAACTCCCTAAAAGCTACTAGGGCCCTTTCTACCCTTTCCTTGACCTCTGGGGGCGGTTCCTTTACTGCCATGTAGATTAATACGCGCTCTGTTAAATAAACTCCCCGGTTAACATCACTAAGTACTGAGAACCGGCTATTTAAGAGTACATTACCTACGCAATCTCTGTAATAATACACTATGAATTGGAGGATTTTCGAAAGGATGCGGTGTCCTGTACTTCTAAAAATGAGAGCTTACAAGATATCCTTAGATCATTTTCAGGTTTTGAAATGTTTTAGTTAAGAAGCTTAACAATAGTTAAGAGTATATGAGTAATCTATTTAACTTAAAGTTTAGGACATTCAATTTCCTTAAAGAAGTCACTCACGTTATTGCCGTTTACAACATCGTAGTCTGGATCCTTTAATACTTCTAAACAGATAGGTTTCGATGTTATGTTATCACAGTACACATTAACCCTTATTATGTCCCTTGCTCTCACTCTTGCTCTATCATCTATGGGTCCCAGTGCGGGATTCCTATTGCATCGTATTACAGAATATTTGCCATTTAGTGTTGTTTTACCTATAACTACTAAATCCGCTATTTCATAATCTCCCTTTGCTATATCCAGCGGTCTAAATTGATCCTTTATATCAGTATACACTCCTTCCCATCTAATCCAGTGGAGCAAAACTCCGCCAAAAGTTTCCGGCACGGAATTTCTGATAATCTCCGCCTTAGCTATGCACTCTCTTGCAGCAGTATCACCGTTATTGGAAACTTTAATTCTAATCAGTTTCGCCTCCCCAACCGGCTTGTCAATTATGGAATACTCGAATTCTACATCTAGCTTAGGCTTAACCTTCATAATCCTTACTTGCTCCTGTAATGAGTCCGTTTGCTTCTTCATCTCTTCAATTTGCTGCTTTAATGTTTCGTTCTGCTTACTCATCTCCTTATACTGCTTATAGTAGATAACTATGCTGGCTATCAGTGCTGCAGTTGTAATAATGCTTATAGTAACCGATATACTTACCATAATAGACCTATTTCCTGATGCATAGCTTTAAAAAGATATTAGGTAAACAATGTAACCTCCGCAGTTTACTGTTTTAGTTTAGAAAAATTTATACAACTAGGAATAGGAAAGGCTCCTCTGTCCACTTTTACTTTCGACTCTTTTTACAGCTTCGGTAGTAGCTATTACTATCTATTTGAGTACAATACAAGTTTTAATGAAGATTTAAATTATAACGTGCTCAAATGCATTTGTGGAATATAAGGAAGTACTCATGGAACATTTAAGTCCGTTTAGGATCTTATATTTTAAAGATAAGACTATTTTGTGGAATGAAATGTTGAAAAATGATTTAGTAATAATTAAACTAGCATTGTTAAGCGACTATAATAAGATACCGCCTAGATTGTTAAAAGTCTTGAGTAATCCACCGTTTGAACAGTTTATTTCGAGAATAGGTGTTTTGAATATTGAAGAGATTAGATATAAGAATTGGAGGTTTTTCTCAATTTTACCACCTCTTTCTGAAGAACTTAAGAAGACATATAACATAGAAAAATTTGCAATATACGGAATAAGGAAGCATTACAACCCCGAAACGAGATTATTTGACCCAGACACGCCAGATACCATAATTATAAAGCCCGTGAGTTTGGAGGAGGCGTATAGATTTGTTCAATCTCTTTAACAATAAGAAGAGAATAAAGAAGAATATAGATAAATTACAGAAGATACTTAAAGAGTATAAAGTTAAGATAGTTTTCACTTATAGTCCAAGTAGCTTGCTTGGTCCTTATAGTAAGTCTATTATAGCATGCGATTGGAAACTCCATCTTGTAGAGGAACCACCTAAAGAGGTCTGGGAAAGATTTCTTCAATATTTCGGGATTGACAGCAAACCAGATGTTATTTATGTAGATTACAACAGGAGCAAGTATAAAATAACACTCCTAAAAGAAAATGAGGTTGAAGAATTCTTAGTAAATCAATGCAGCCAACTACTCCATAAAAACCATCAGTATAGTTAATTTAGCAGCAAATTCAAATTAACGAGATATCATACAGCTAACTCTTCGTAATTTTTCTTTCTTTTACTTTTTGCGCTTCTTCATAGTTCTCTAAAAATTCCTTCCAACGGTTCTTTCCCTCAATTCTTATATTCTCGTTTTTAGCCACTTCTAATACGAGTTTTAGAATATCAGCAAACTCTTTATCTGAATTCACAGGATATTTTAAAACATACGTATTATACGATATTTCGTATAGTTCAGGTAGTAAAATTTTCTTAATCGACGAGCTTATTTTACTACTTAAATTAATTAAAAAATTATAATCATTGGATATTATTTCAATAGCGTTACATATTTCTTTTTTATCCTTTCAATCCTTACGTAAGGAGTTTGAGGTAAGGTAGCTTGACGAGTTGCTATCAAATCACTTTTAGCCCTCTCTGGTTGCATTTCGCTTTCTATTATAGGAGGTACTTCATGAACTTCACTATTTCCCTTTTCCTCTTCAGCAGTTATACCCGGTACGGTAACTCTACCGTTTTCTTCTTGTTTATTCTTTGCCATGATTTTAATAATGCACGAAGAGCTAAAAAGGGATTATTCTTGCCCTCTATGGCTATTTAAGAATACATTACCTATGCAATTTATGAACTGTACAAATGATAAAGTCTGCTCGAATCTAATCAAGAAATATTCTAAAAATAAAGATTACTATAAAAATTTATTTAATATCCGTAACCTATAATATCCCGTTTATCCTTAAATTCTGATAAAAACTTCATATCGTTAAGCCAATAGCTTACTTTTCTATTCTTATCCCTCTTTACTAATTTCTCAATTATATTCTCTTTCTTAAGTACAAAAGCCCACGGTTCACTCTTAAGTTCATTCAACAAAACTATAACATAAAATTCTGCAATTAGATTATTCAAATTCGACCCGAAGGGAACCGGATTTCGTTTAAATAGTCCCTTAACTTGAATAGTATGCATTTTCGTTCCATCCTGACTATATATTACAATATCAACGCCTCTTGTATTTCTAGAAGTAGGCAGCACATTCCATCCATGACGAGAAAGAATGTATGCCGTATAATAAAGAGCTATATTACCTATCACCTGGTTGCTATAACTCTTATTAGTTTTAGTCATGGAGAAAATATGTCATCTTCTAAAATTTATTATTTAGCTTCGAGAGTCCAGAGTACCTCGGGTAAATGTTTGACTATGTATAACTTTTTATGAAGAGAAAGAAGGGCTTTTTACACATCAAAAGCACCCTGGGCCTTAAGCTTTTTCACTCTTCTGTTTTTCATTATCAAAACTTCCAGTAGTAGTAAATAATATAGTCTTTAAAAAGAGATTAAAGATGCCATTGAATTTTTTAACCTGTATGCAGGTAGAGTCTCTTGTGAATTTGGAACAAAAAGTAAAATATACTATAGAATTTCTAGTAGAAATTTCTAAGGAATTTGATGAAAGTTTGCCATGGGAGTTAGGATTTAGTGGTGGAAAAGACTCCACTACCACCTTAACCTTGTTAATTGAGGCAATGAAAAAAGGAGCTAATATACCAAAACTTTATGTAGTATATGCTGATACACTTTTAGAACATCCTGTATTAAGAAAGGAAACACTAGATGTTTTAGAAAGTTTAAGAATATTTAAGAACATAGAGCCGGTCAGACTGTCACCAAAGGAAGATTTTATTACTATGATGGTTGAACGTGGCTATCCAGCACCTAATCATCGCTTTAGGTGGTGTATGGCTAGGTTGAAGATAAGGCCTATGCAAGAATTTATGAGAAAGCTAGGAAAATTTGTCCAGGTAAGTGGTGTTAGAATTACTGAAAGTGCTGAAAGAGCAAAGAACATTAAACATTACGGAAAATTTGAAAAGATTGTTAAAATAGGGAACCCAATTATTATACCAATTTTAGACTGGACTACTGAGGATGTATTCAATTTTCTAAGGACGTGGAAGAGGTGGGATGGTAAGGATTTTAGTTATCTGTTAAAATTGTACGAAGTAAAAGAAGAAAATGGTTGTGGGTGTGCATTAACTACTGACGTTAGGTTTGGATGCTGGGTTTGTACTGTAGTAAAGATAGATAAAATGCCAGTGGATCCCATTCTTAAGTGGGCTAGACAAAGAATTTTAGAGATATCAAGGGATCCAGGGCTAAGAAATTATGATAATGTGGGAAGACCGAGAAGCTTAAATGAGGAGGGTAGAAAAGAAGTTGCAAAAGTATTTTTAGAAGTTGCTGAAAAATATCCAGAGGCTTTGGGTTATAATATAGATGAATTAAAGGAAAAATTAAAGAAAATAATTGAAGAATAGTTCTTAAACCATTGTGAGAGTTACTAATTCATATTTGCTAAGTAGGCAAGATTTTAACCAATCTTCAACTTCTTTTATAGGATATAACTCGACTAAATTTCTATAAGGAGTGGAGGATGGTATAGGATACCTCAAGCTGTAGATTGTATTCAATAAAGTAGTAAGGTTATTTCTACCAATATTCTGTACTATTTGTCTAATATTGTTTTTACCTTGGTCACTAACCTCTTCATCGTTGTTAGTTATCCAATTAATCCATTCACTCTCTCTCATGATTACTGGAAGAGGTATATCTACTCTTATTAACCCAGATGTGGGGGAAAATACTGGGTAGTTTTCTGAAAGAAGTTCTCCCCTTAGGCGAAATAAAGCACTTAAGATATATGTTGGCAAATAGTTATCTTCCCTTCCTTCTGCGTCTTGATCTTCTATGAGTCTAGTCCATAAATAGAGATATGCATCTCCTGAAATTGCATTAAAATTTATTGTTAGACTTTCAGGTATTTTAACTACTTTCTTTACTACTCCTACTATGTTTTTCAAGATACGATAAGCAGTTTTAGCGTTTTGAGCATCACGTAAATCTCTTACTACTCCCCTTAAATTTGGATCTATTAACCCAATATATTTAAACAGAGGTGCTATTGGTCCATCAATTATTATTAACTCATTTTTAACACTCTTTGAAGTTTCTATTAATAAATAAAGTTCAAGAGTTCTTAATAATTCTTTTACTCTATTTTTAGCTGTAGATATTATTTTACTAGAAGCTATCATTTCATTTTCACTGATTAAAGGTCTATGAGTAAGTTGTCCATTCTGGTCCCTATATTCACCCAAAGTTATAGTAGTATCTGAAAAGATAATTTCCCTGTTAGAATTTCTGAAAAGACTTCCAAACCTAGAAAATTCTATTATTGGTACTCCAGCAGGCAATATTGAGTGACCTAACCTTTTTGATGCTACTGTAAAAGGAAATACTACAGAAATTAACTCCTTCTTCTGTAAAGGAATTAATTCCCTATTACTTAATTTCATGGCCCCAGCTATTAAATGAGCTATAACCAGTGGTACATAAACGCCTTGTGCTTCTATTGCTCCTACTACTCTGTATCTCATAACACCATCTATAAAAATTAAATCATTTTGTAGGCTAGGAAGTCTTGATCTAGGTTTGGAAGTCTTTTCAGATTCAGATTCAGAAAGTCTTATTATATCTAAAAGCTCTGAATTCCTTACTGAATATTGAGCTATATATTGTTCTTCGGGATCATCATCTGCAAGCCCTAAATTAGGAAACTGATGAACTGTGTTTTTAAACCATTGTTTTAGGTCCTCAACCTTAAAGGTTGAAGATTGAGCCATAACAATCACTGGAGCTCGTGTAGCATTATTGGGAATCTTACTTTTATAGGGGAATTATAAGAAGCAAGCTGATATACGACAACATCACCTTGCGCAAGTTCTGGTATTAAGGTTTTTAAATCACCAAATTTTCTGTACTCATCATTTTTCAGTTCAGCGTCATCAGTATTACCGATTATATACGTTGACGCATTTCCATAAACTTGCTCATCTATTAATGAAGCGAATTGTTGCGCTCCTATTAATCCTATGTTAAGACTTCTTGCTCTAGCTGCAATATCTATTATTGATTCTTTTATTGGTGAATTGGACTTCTTAGGTGCAAATTTATTTAACTCGTCCACAAATACTAGAATATGATCAAAAGGATTATTAGATTGTTGAATTTGTAAAAGCTGATTCAATACATTATTAAATAATAGCCTTTGCATAACCTCACTAGGGAAATTGAGTTGAATTATATGTATACCTTCATGTATGTTAGTGCCAGTTATAGGATTACCTCTCTGTCTGTCCATCCTTAAACCAAAGTCCCTGTTTCCTTGAAGAAAATTTGCTACACGTCTAGCTACAGCCCTTATTGTACGTTCATCATACGTATTTCGAGCACCAGGTACTCCGAAGAATATACCCCTATTCTGCCCTTGTATTACTTCTCTAGCATCTTTTAATAATTGAGTAAATGTTATATTTTGATTTCTTTGGTTTTGAATTTGATCTTCTATATATGAAGCTAGTGCAGTTACATATTGTTGCTGTGGATCTGTAAGGCTATCATAATCTCCTCCAGAAAGCACTTCTTCTAATTCCTTACGACTTAAATCTCCAATGCCATAACTGTATATTCCTGGTTGTGGAGTAATACCCTGAATGCATCTATCAGTAAGGCCGTAAGTCCAGAAATACAATTGAGGTCCGTTAGCATCAGATGGTATAAGGTCAGAAGGTGAATTCAAATTAAATTCTTGCTTTAATCGTCTCCACAATCCTATATTCATGGAAGCTAACTCAGGACGATTTCCAAAATACCTTTTTATAGCATCTTCTACTTGATCCCAAGATCGCATCTGTAAGATGTTTCCTATTCTAAATAAATCACATTGCTTCACATTAAATGCTACTACGGCTACTCTCCTATTATTATTTCTAGCCCATTGCAAGAATGAGAAGATGAGAAATAACGCATATGTAGTTTTGGCAGCTAATCCAGACTTACCAGTTATCATAACATGAGCTCCTTCTGGACCAGCAATATATCTAGCATCATAGTATAATGGAATCCAACTATTAGGGTTTTGCGGATCTGAGAAGCTATATAGAAATCCCGCTACTACCCTGTTTCTAGGACTAATAGTTTGATTTAGAAAATCAATATCTTGTTGATCGGCAAACCTAACTCTCATCCTTGAGGTTGGGGGCTTAGTTATTGCTGGTTCTCTTCTTAAAACTCTTACTTTATATACTGTTATTACTCTGGGTTCTATATGTAACTGAGCTGAAGGATTGCCTACCTCACTACTATAAAATTCAGCTAATGCATTTTCTGCCGATGAAGTAGAATACGAGTCCACTACCAGTCCCACTATTTTATTCTTATCATCTTCTGCAACTAATATTGTGGATCCAACTTCTATGTTTTCGTCTTTTGCTACCCAAACGCAAAATTCATTGTGCTTAGCACGATCACGATCAGATATTATAACCTTACCTATATAATTAGTTTGAGGCGTTTGCGGCTGAACACTTTGCTGAGTGTTTTGCTGCATTTGTAAGCTAGAGATATTATCAGAAGATTGGACTACTTGTTGGCTATCTTGTTGAGCTTGTTGTATTGACAAATTATCTTTTGATAAATCTCTACTACTTTTATTCTCTTCTGACACTTTAAACCACCATCAAATTAATCATTTCCTAATTACTTCTATCATGGATGAGATCATGACTTTTTCATCGCCTTTATGTGGTTCTAATGATACCAATCTAACTCCTAACATTTTTTCTACGAGAGCTGTTTGAATTATTACCTTTGACCTAGGTTTGTTGGTAAGTTTTACGGTTAGATTATCTTTATCAAATATCACGATTCCCATAGCTTCTAATCTACTAAACAATGAAGAGAGTTTTGCAATTTTCTTTATATTGCTACCTATTTCGCTTTCTAAACTTATCTCTTCTTTTACAATTAGTTTTTGTAATATATCTAAATCGTTAGTACTAGATACTTCAGAAAGCTCCTTGTCTGCCCAAACATAAATACCTCTTAACGTTTCATCCTCTTGTTCAAATATTGGGCTAATAGTCCACGCACTATAGTAGCCAGTACCCACGGGCATTATAAATCCTAGTTTTGAGATATCCCATTTTATTTTAGTTATTTGAGATAAATCAGATGTCCCTATCTTATCTTTAATTATCTCATTCATTTCTTGTTCTGATATAAATCCTCTCTTTATAACCTCCAGGATTATTTTTGCTTTATCACCGCCATCTTCTAGAACCTTTGATATTATTTTTTCTGCTTCTTTTAACATACTCTCAGTGTTCCTCTCAGTGTTCTTATGACCAAGATTTCTTAATACATGTCTAGCTACAGTAAGAGATAGAACACGCCTTTCTCCATTTATTTCGAAAATATCAATGGCGCCTAACTCCCTCAAATTCCTTGTCTTCATATGTCTACTTATACCTAGCATATGCTCAGCCCATCTTTCATATCTGTATTCCCCTATATGCTCCAAAAGTAATTTCGTCAAATTACCCTTACCACTTAATATTTCATCTACTGTTGGAAATCTAGATGTAATATCAGCATATATGCTTAATGCAGGCAACCATGCCCTTGAAGGTATGGCAGTTATTACACTAAATCCTTGCTTTATTAACCTCGATACAGCTTCGATTCCAGTACCTGCTATAGGCTCAACCACAGAATCTTTTATATTATTTGGAGAAGAGTACAGCTTTACTATCCCATATGCTTCTCCTTCTTTTACATAATTTATTATATCATTAAGGCTAACTCCTCTAGTCCATACAGAGAAAAGAGATATTTTTTCTTTAATTTTTTCAATATCCATTGGAGTCGCATAAATATGTGGAGGCAAACTAGTATCCAACGTCCTTGAAAGATGTATGGGTACATTAATAATCGTCCTAGTTAAATCAGATAAGATATTTATTTTTTCTTTATTTTCAATTGCATAAATTTGCGCAGCATTTGCAAGTTCAACAGCTACGCCTACTAGTAATTGCTCGCCATTTTTCAGCTCCTTAATAATTTTGTCTACTAAATCTGGTAATTTCAAATTAGGTACTACATAATCAATTGAAATTTTGATTGTAATATCATTCGACTTTATAGTTTTCATCTTAGTATCTTTGTATATCATTTTGTCAAATTCTGGTATTAAATTTCTTGAATCTAATTTAATACCATGCTTCTCTATAGAATTCTTTAATGTGTGATAGACTTCAAGACCTTTTTGCGTCAACATCAACTTTACAGACTTGCCAGACTTCTGAACCTTTATGAGTTCTCTTAATTCCTCATCTTTAAGCATCTCGTTAACTATATTCCTAGCCCTAGATAGTGATCTACCGCTAAGTGCCACTATATCTTCATATGTTGCGTAGCCCATTCCTAAATCTTCTTGATAGTATCCAATTATTAATATCGCTGTACATTTACTTTCTCCTAACTTTAATTCATAGCCGGACATATCCGCCATATGCTTTAATCTTTATCATTTATAAATTTATCCTCGCTGATTTGGGTAATATCATAGTGATAATTTATGTTAATTCCACAAACTCTCTAACAACTACTCACATTAGTTGATTTTTCATCAAACAAGGGAGTTTATTTTGTTTATTTCACTTTATTATTATTATTTCTATTTTTAGAGAACTACTTTATGAAGAGAATATACTTCATCACCGCCCTGGTCCGCTTTCTTTTCCCCTTCATCGGCCCCCCAGTTTTTTGAAAAAAGCAGCTTAGTAGTATCTGAGACAGGTTAAGCAGTCCTGGAATAAGCAGGGTTTTAGGCCCTAAATTAGCAGCTAAGGCTATAGGACCTTGTAAAGCAGTTTTTCTAAAAACATAGTTAGTAGAAAACTCCGGAGCTAGTAGGGATTAGCAGTTTTAGGTTTTGGGTTATAGGGCGTTAGCCCTTATACTGTGATAAATTCTATTTGAAGAGAAGGGAATTAAGGTTTAGAGAATAGGGAAGAATAAGGATTAGCGCAGTTGTAAATAGTTAAGCAGTGTTTAGAATTATTTATATAGAGAAGGGAAAGGGGTTATAATGAAAGCCGTTATGAATAATGGGCTAAAAATTAAGGCCCTGGAGAGGAAGAGGTGCTTAGGGGAAAGGAACCTTATAAAAGTAAGTATCTTGAAAGAGGATTAGAAGCTAGTTTAGCAGTAAGAAGTGTCTAAGTCTGGGCAAATGGAAAGAAGATAGCAAAGAGTTAGTCTAGCAAAGCAGATTTGAAGCAGAGAAGGAAAAAGTAGTAAGATTTGCAGAGCAAAAAGCAGAGTAGTAGAAGTGTTTGTTATAAGCAAAGCAGAAGCAGAGAGAATTAGTAAAGTGAGCAAAGCTGCAGATTAAGAGTAAAAGCAGAAAGCAGCAAAAGTAGAAAGAGTAAGAGAAAGAGAGTTAGAGTGAGCAGAGAGAATAGCAAAGCTGCAGAGTTAGAAACAGAGAGTAAGAATAGACAAAGAGTTAGCTGCTTAGTAAAGAGGAGAGAGAGTAAGAGTTTGGGTTTAGAGTATAAGTTAGATAGCTTAGAAAGAGTTTTTAGAGTCTGGCGATAAGCCAGAAATGGGTATAGAAATTTGTTTAGATTATAAGTAAAAATTAGAGAATGGGGGGTATAGAGATGAAATGCGTACGCTCGGAGGCCTATTATTTGCCTATTAGACGTTCATTCTATCATTATAGAACGCCTATTATATATGCATATTTATTTTAGCATATGTTAGCGTAACAATACTTCTCCATTTATATTCTTGTGAATAAATTTATACTATTATTAACTAAAAAAGATTGAAAAATACTGTAGGGAGTTTTTAAATAGCTATATTTCTGAAGAAGTATGTCTGAGAATCAATACTCTTCAGTAAATCCTAATATAAATGAAAATAAAGTAGTAACTACTAATAAAGATCAAAATAAGATGATAAGTGACAATAATTCTCAGTCTTCTACAGTAAATAACAATTCTAATGAAAAGAAATCGAGAAAGAGTAAGAAAGATGAAAATGTATTATACTTAACTATTGAGGAAGAAGATGAACCGGTTCATATTAAGATTAAACGATTAATCCCCAAGTTAATTGATGAATATGTAACTATTTATAAGAAGCCTATAAGGAGGTCAAAACTACAGGACCTGGTTTTTTCATATGATGATAAATTGGCGAAGTTTTATGAGGAGCAAAAGGAGGCTGCAGTAGCCGTGTTCAGTTTCGCATTAACAAAATTGCTTAGGGAAAAGAAGATAGTAAAAGTGAAGGACCCAGATAAAAAGAGGCCTACTTATTTCATTCTGCCTAAACATATAGAGATGTTCAGGAGAGGGGAGTAATTTCTGACGTAGAGCCGTCAGTATAAGTCACTATAATTTTCTTTTCCTTAGGCACTATTGCAGCAATACTGTCCTTTCTAATAATCAGAGCCCTTAATTCGAATTTAGGTATCTGATACTTCTTCCCGTCGATCTCTAGAGCACCCTCTTCTTTGTATATCGTTACTACCTTACCCTGAAGCTGTAGCTCTATGGCGTTAAACTCCCCAGTTTCAGCCTTAGTTTTCTGTTCTTCTTTAGACTTTTGTTCTATCTCTTTCTTCTTAATTTTAACAGAGAATATCTTAACTTTTTGCTTATAATCAGCAGGGATAGAATTATCATTCATAAATGAATCATAGATCTCTTTCAATTTATCGAATTTCTCCTCAGAGGTCCAGATATGAATCTCATTGAATATATTCTGAATTTGTATATATTTCAGCATATTTCTCTTGACTTGCTCTGGGTGAACTTCTATCTCATTTGGGCTCTCTATCTCGATGGCTATGGCCTCCGTATAATTAACTCTGAATGTTGATTTGTCATATGGAAAAGCGATGAAGTCCGGTCTTACTTCACCTTCCTGTTTGCCTCTAACAGTGATATATCCAGATTTCATATATCTAGCTAGAACCTTTAGAGCAATCTTTTTACCTTCTTCATTTTCAACCACTCCCTTTAGTCTAAAAAGCCCATGATTATATGTTAGCTTTACCTTATTCCCAACTTTTTCTACTGAAATATATCCATCTTCCTTCAGTGCTGCTATAATTTTCCTTAACTCCTCTCTGTCAATCCCTAGGTCTCTTAGGATATCTGTCTGGAAAGCTGTATGATTTTCCCCTTTCCATACATTATAGAGTATTATTTGCTCCAGAGGTCTTGGGATTTCTTCAACATATTTTAAGATAGGATTGAGAATTGCAGTAACATCTGCTTCGCTTACGTCTTGTGCTTCATACTTCTTCATTCTTTCAATTACATTCGTAATTGATTTTGGATCCTTCTTAAAGTCCTCCCAATCAATATTAGTTCTTATAGGAATTATTTTATCGTCAGGCTTCCTCGGGGTTATGATAATAGTAGCCTGACCTACAGATTGAGACGGGAGTATTTTTACGAGCTCGTTCTTGAACTCAGGGAATATTTCGGCAAATTTCTCAGCATCTGAACCTTGCATCTTCATCAAGAACTTTACCCCAGTGTTACTCATCAATGATTTCAGTAAGTTCATATCGATCTGTCCAGTGTGCTGATGTGCTAATAGAAGATGCATCCCGTATTTTCTAGCCTCAGCTAAAACTGTGTCTATCAAGGACAAATCAGCGATGTTCTGGAACTCGTCTATGGCAATGATTACTGGAATTCTTTCCATGTTAAGTTGTGCTCTAGCTAACGCATAGTACCAGATCTTAAACAACCATCCTGCCATGATAAGAAATGATACTTGATCACCTACAGCTCCCTTAGAAGCATTAATGATTATTACGTTCCCTGGAGCAAATAATGTATTATCATCTATCGTATTTTTAGAGAATATCCTCTGCAAAAGCTCATTTGTTGCTAACATTTCGATCCTGCTCAGAGCGGAAACGAACGTAGTATCATCTAAATCCTGGAAAAGTTCCAGTTTCTCTTCCCAATCTTTGCTGTTTATCGGTAAATCTAGCGTGCCGTTTCTTAATCCTATTATAATATTGTACAAATCACGAAATGTTGGCTCAGGGTTCTTCTGATAAAGCAACTGCAACGCGTTCTGAATGATGTACTTTACGTAAACTGCTCCTTCTTTCAGGGCAAATAATTTTTCAAAGATTTCCATAACGTTAGCAAATCCCAAAAGTAGGGCTTGTTGAGCGTTGGGTAACTTCGGTAGTGCTATCGGATTAACTGAAATTGGTGCCTCAACTGGATGAAAGTAAAAGAGTTGTTTATCTGGGTCAAAGTTGTTATGATAATTTGCATAGAACGATAGCATTTCTTCCGCAAAGTCACCGTGAGGATCCATAATCACAGTTATGATTTTTGGATAAGCTTCTCTAATTCTCTTCAGTAAAATCCTCATTGTACTAGTTTTCCCGGCACCAGTCCCTCCAATTATGTAAGCGTGCCTGTAGAAGTCCTCCAGTTCTAGCTGGACTTCTTTCCCACTATAAGTAAGCTTACCAATTCTGAACCCTTTACGATTAGGTACTATATCTGGTAATAACCCTCCTATAGAAAACTGGACTGGAATTACTGATGGATTAGGTATCACTGCAACTTTACTAATTTTCCCTTCATCGACCCATATCCATCTCTTTAGTTTTAATGAATGAAATCTAGGCACCCTGGGGATATTATCTTCCTATCCCTTAGTTTTTCTTATTTCCAGTTTAAGCTTTCTACTTCTAGTTAAGATAAATTGTTGAAGCTCTTTAGAAAGTTCTTTTACTCTCTTCTTATCATCTGAAAGAATGTAAGGCTGCAAATAGTAGATGTTATCCTTAGCAAAACCTTCTAATCTCGAAGCTAAAACTTCCCTCTGCCTCTTCCCGACGATACTCTGATTTCTTTTCAATTTATCAGAATATTTAAGAAATATCTCGTTTAGGCGTGGTTCTAATACAATCCATAAGCGCAATTGATCCCCCAGCTGCAGCTTAGTCAGAAAGCTGCTAAAGTCGTTAAACTCGGCGCCCCAGTAGAAATCTTTCTCGTTCTTGAATGAAATTCTCCCGACAAACTTTGGAACGGGAATGTTAACATTTTCATTCACGCCGAAGTCCTTCCTCAGTACTTCCAGTTGAGAATTAGTATATGCATAAATGTGCATGATATCTTTATCACGCTGGTAAACGATTTCGAAGACATGGCCTAAACTATTAATTATATTAAAGGATTTATCGTACTCGACTTTTGGAAACAACTCATAATATCTTATCTGCTCTTTTTTGCCCCACATCAGAAGAACATTGTTTTAAAAACTCGGGCTCAGCTTCTAAGCCGTTCCTCATTTCCTCATCTCAGCGTTTTTGCTGAATTGTAAAACCCTATGACAGTCCGACCTCTCACACAACAAAAGCTTTAAAGTTTAACTTATAACAAAAGTCTCAATAATGAGAGTTATATTT
>Ga0208559_100279_pt1 | contig 14321 bp, 10 predicted proteins | sample BED_Mat_host_6_1_FD_187138 | JGI IMG/M metagenome (GOLD analysis project Ga0208559, IMG submission 187138) | Extremophilic microbial mat communities from Yellowstone National Park, USA - BED_Mat_host_6_15 (SPAdes) (version 2) | ecosystem: Environmental > Aquatic > Thermal springs > Hot (42-90C) >...
ATTAATTCATCGTATCAAATAGTTAATACCCCTTCAGTAACACAATACAGTGTGGTTTACTCGTATGTGTCCACTAACGGTGGACCGGTATCTCAGTCAAGCGCTGTTGCAAACGGAACAGCTGTGAGCACATCGTTACCCACCGCATCTCATTCTTCAAATCTTTTGAACTACGACGTGTATATTAATGCACAATGGTACGACTATATTTATAAAGAATACAACACATGTACAAAACACTATACTGGAAACGAAAAAGAAGTTTTTGAGGTGCATTTGATGAGCAGCTTTTATCAAAAAGACAGCTCTGCCACGTCTACGAGTGATTACAGCTTTAGTGCGTTTAGAAATGTTGTGAGTCAGAATCTTAATAGTCAAACGTTTTATGTAACTTTTTCCGATATGGGGACACAGGCTACATCTTTTAGCGTCGAGGCGACGCTTGCAATAAGCGCGTCGTTCACGGGTAGAGAGTTTACTGGTTCCTTTAATATTGCGGGTTACACCAGTTTAAACAGTCAAACACAGTCCACACAAGTTATGTACACTCTAACTGCTTACGGAAGTTGCAAGGGGTACATGTTGTACAAAGCAGGTTGGGTTCTTGGATTTAGTAAAGGACCAGGATGCCTTTGAGGTTTTGACAAATGAGTTTTCTTAAGATTTTTGTTCTTGTTTTGTTTGTTACATCATTACTTTTCGCTCTTTTACCCTCTTTTACCCTTTCCTATAACAACGGTTATACGCACTACAAACCACCTCCCATATTGTCTCAAAGTGGCTCCTTTTGGCTCAGCTTTATCTTCGAAAGTGTCTTTGGTCAAAAATTTACTTTTGTTACAGTTCACTTTTATCCAATGGGTTACGCCCAACTTCCTTGGAGTTATCCACACGTTCAAGGGCTACTCGCCAAACTAGGCTCACCCGCGCTTTACTACACCCAGTTTGTCAACGATTCCTCTTTGTACGAAGCAGATCTTTACACAAACGGTTGTTACACATCAAACGGAGGTCATATGGTTCATCATAATGTAGGGCAAGTTTCAAAGGCTCCAAATGAAAGATATCTGTATTATGGTGGAAGCGGCTTTCCTTTTATAGCCAACGGTGTGTACGTGTCGATCAATAGAACTGGTAGTCCACCAAGCTGGATAGCCGCGTGGAGCGATTGGTTCAATGTTTCCAATTTCAGAATAGTGTACACAGACGGGCAGAGTGTGTCTATAAAATTGGACATAGTGGTAAACGTCACTATTTCGCGTGCGCAAAACGCTTGGAAAATTCAGCCAGATATCGCAATCTCTGGCGCTCCTTTTTCAGTGACTCCAACGCTTCAGGGATTGAAATTTACAGTTCACACAGGTGTGCTCTTTTCGCTGTACACTTTTCGTTATCTTTTTGTACCGCGGGTGTTTCAGGCGTGCTTTCGATTTTAGTCTGGCGGAATTTGCCTAAACGCCGAGTCTATGTCGATTCCTAGTTTTGTTTTCACGTACCACCTTCTTACCGCAAAGTAAACAAGCCAGCCCACAAAAATCGCAAGCATAAGAAGTTCTGAAGGTAAGTAAGCCACGCCTAGTGCTGGGACTGTAAGGTAGTAGTAAAGCATCCAAGCTGAGAAAGCCGCGGAAATTGCACCAGCTATCGTGATAAGAGGCACACTTCCAAATCTAAAGCGCGATATTTCAGCCGAGTTGTATATCTCCTTCATTCTGAAAGGAAGAAGCGCTGCGGCTAAACTCGTCGCTATGTACATCACCGTTGCCACAGCGGTCACGGCGAGAGTGAGCGAAATCCACCCAGGCACAAAGTTGTAAATGTACGAGTAAATGATACCACCCAAAACAAAGAACAACAAGTGAGCGTTCACGGGTGTTCCAGTTCTTGAGCTTACGCGAGAAACCCATTCGGGTAAAATTCTGTCCATAGAGCTTGCAAGCGCCATTCTTGTTTGTCCTACATACACGTTGTACACAACCTGTAGCGCATTAAGGAACACGCCTACTGTGGCAAGAAAGATGAGTATGGGGCTACTCGTCATCACAACTACAAGGTTGCTAAACCAGGGTGGAATTGGCATACTAAGGTTTGCCGAAATAAAGCTTGCGTTTGCCGCAGCGGCAAGCCAGTCGTACCCAACCGTTCTTGTAAACGCAAAGGCCAAAAGCGCCATCATGATCGCCGAAGTAACCGCACCGCCCAGATTAATAAAGAGTTGTTTTTTGAGGCTACTAGCCTGTTGTATTTCACCAGCTTGGTACTGAGCGTATCCCACCCACCCTAGACTCGTGAGCGCAATCGGCAAAACGCCTAGTGTCGCAGCCCAGCTAAAGGAAGTGTTCGGATTAAATCCTTGCGACTTTTCGTAGTTTATCACGTAAGAATAGTAATCTGAAGGCGAGTTTGGCGCAATTTTGGAAACCGCGCTGTTAAACTCCGCTATAAACTTTGCGTGTGGTGTTGTGAGTAGCAAACCGATTATCACCGTGTACGAAAGCAAAAAGCCGTACCACATCACCCACTGAATTCTTACGAAAAGCCTGAAACCCTTAATGAGCGTAGCCGTGGCGAGCAACCCAAAGGCAATTGTGGTGATCCAAATACCAAGTGGTGTGGTGAACCATGCGCCTATGTTTAAAAGAGAGCTGCTGTTAAGAGAAAGCCCAAGACCTGTGAACATCGGCGCAAGTCCGAGAACCGCGGTGAGCCACCCCCTAAAGCGTCCCACTGTAGAAACCAAAAGAGAACCATCGTGGCGACGATCGGAAAGCCAATCCAAGGAGAAAGAACACGTGATTCAAAAACGTAGTCTCCACCTGTTCGTGGCATCACGCTTGCGATACCCGAATAAGCAAAAGCAAGAAAAGAAGCAAAAACGCCCGTGATAAGAATTCCTAGCGCTATGTTTGAGCCAGGAAAGGCTCCCGCGGATAGAAGGTAAACCCAAGGAAAGATCACACCTATATTCAAAATGTTGTACGCAAAAGCGGAATAGGGCGACATCACGCGCACCAAACCCGTTGCTTCTCTTACAAAAGTTTGAACCTGCTTTTGAGCAAATTTTGTGCTTTGCTCAGAAGTCATGCAATTTCTAACGCAAATATATTTAAAAAGTTTTCGATTTTTGTTAAATATATAACAATATTTAATTGTATTTCAAAAAATTACAAAAGGTTTCGAATTTAAAGTGTGTACAAGCGAAAAAGGGATGCAGAGTCGATGGCGTAAAATCAGTCTTCAGAATCGACAAACGATCAGGCGTCTTTGACACTTAAACCCTGTTATACGCTTTTCACGCCATTTTTACACACATTCACGCATAGCGAGCAATGTAGAGTGAACGACTTTTAATCCCGTTGAATGCGTTAAAGCTAAAAAGAGCGTGCACAACTCAAGTGAACATGTTTAAACTTCACAGAATTATGAAAGATTCAACGCGATAAACTCAAAAAGCTTTGGCACAAATTGCACTTTAATAACCTTTTTAACTTTTCATGTGTGTTTGAAGGTGTGATAAAACTCAAGAATAGAGGCGTGCACTTATACCCCGAATTAATTCGGTTTTAAGACAAGCGCTTCCTGCGCAAGGCTACAACTTGGTTTACAAAGGCGGAGTCACGTGTAAATCCGACTGGGAGCTCATCCAAGTGATTTTTGGAAAAAATGACGAGGCAACCGACGCGCTTTCTCATGTTCTTTCATTCTCGGATTATTTGGACACGTTGACACAAAACTTTACAAACGTGGGTATCCCCACTTTCTTAGTTGAGGTCACGTCTGATGCACAGCTTCCGAGTTCTATTACCGATAGCGACATCCAAAACCTTCTTGAAAGCATGATATCCCAAGGCAAACTCAAAGACGTGAGAGGAAGTGGAATCTACTCTCTGTTCTTTCCGAGTGGAGTTTCAATTAGTCTCCAAGGAATGGGTTCGTGTTCGTATTTCTTAGGATACCACAACAACAAGGGAAACCTGTACTATATCGTGATACCGTACCCATGCGATGTGAACGTTATTTGTTCACCATCTGACAACACCGCTTTTTACAGCTACGTTTTCAGCCATGAGCTTGTGGAGTGCATCACCGACCCTGTGCCAGGCACGGGTTGGGTTGTGGACGAGGGCTTGGTCGAAGAGGAAATAGGAGATGTGTGTGAAGGGAATTGCTTCTACTCTTCACTCGATGTGCAAAAGAGGTACCCACTCAACCCTTTTTACACCGAAAGCGGGTGCTTACCGAAGCCGAGACGCAACGAAACCATCAGAACACCATCTAAATAAGCTTTTAAGCATGTGTGATTAACCTTTTCCGTGAAACCACTACCCGCAGTTAACAATGGTTTCTCTGGCGCGCTGATAGACGGAACTGAAATAGTGTGGCTTCCACTTCCGAGGTACGACTCTTCCCCGGTGTTTGCGAAACTGCTAGATTACGACCAAGGAGGAACTCTTTCCGTCGACGCAAAGGTGTTGTCACAAAGATACATCGTTCCAAACGTGCTACTCACAAAAATCGAGCAAGGAGAAATTGTGGATCTAATGCCCCAAGGCGAGCACGCTTTAATAAGAAAAATCGTTTGTGAAAGGCTCAAGGTTTTTGTACAACCCACTTTTAACTATGCGCTTTACAAGGCGGTGCCCAAAGTTTTGGATGAGCGCGTGGTTCAGTTTCAAAATCCACAGAGTTCTGAGTCAATAGAGGTGATTTTCGACTTTCCAAGTGTGAGAAGGCTATCCAAAACAACCTGGGAGGTTCAAGGTAGCGGTTACATATACCTCACACATATACCTGATGAGCGCTTTAGCGTGGTCAAAAAGCTAAGCGCTGGACTAAAGCACGACATACAAAGCGGTTTTGAAAAGACGCTAAAATACTGGAAGAACAAGATGCGCTTTTCCCAGAACGGCGATGCCTATTCAACATCGGTGGGCGTGCTTTTAGGACTTCTGTTTCAGCCAACTGGTGCTGTTGTGGCTTCCCCCACAACATCTTTGCCAGAAGTTGAAGGCGGTGAAAGAAACTGGGACTATAGGTTTGCTTGGGTGAGAGACTCTTCCATAGTCGCGGAGGCGCTACTTTCTGCGGGTTATATCGTCGAAGCAAGAAAAATAATCGAGTTCTTTTTGGGCTTGGTGTCTTTTACCGACAAACCCTTTCGGTATCCTCTCTATAGGGTTGACGGCACCTATCCACCTCCTGAAAGGGAGATAGAGTGGCTTTCGGGTTACAGCAATTCGAAACCCGTAAGAGTTGGAAACGCCGCGGCTGGTCAAACGCAACTAGACATTGAAGGCTTTTTTATGAACGCGCTTTACAAGTACTACGAGCTTACGCGTGACAGCGTCTTTATAAAAGAAAATCTTGATGCGATTGAGCACATAGCCAACTGGGAAGCAAAAAACTGGATGCTCAAGGACGCAAGCATTTGGGAAGAAAGAGGAGTGGAAAGACACCACACACACTCAAAAGCGATGGTTTGGGTTTCGCTTGATAGAGCTGGTAAGCTGTTTTCAGCGATAGGAGAAGACGACCCATGGCAAGAAGAAAGGAGCAAACTCAGAGAGTGGATTTTCGAAAACTGCACCAAAGATGGAAGGTTTGTGAGGTACGCGGGTAGTTTTGAAAGCGATGCCGCGCTTCTTTCTCTTCCGCTTTACGAGTTTATAGACGCAAAAAGCGAGCCGTTTCTAAAAACTTTTGAGCACATAACCCAAACGCTTTGTGTGGATGGATTTGTGAAGAGGTACACAGCGGATTTTTTGGGAGAGGCGAAGCACCCGTTCACCCTTACAACGTTGTGGTACGCGCGCGTTTTGATAAGGCTTGGCAAAACAAAAGAAGCGATCGAAACGATCGAAAGAGTTCTCAAACCTTCAAAAGGGTTGTACCTTGTAGGAGAGCATGTGGATGTGCACACAGGCGAATACACGGGAAACTATCCCCAGGCTTTTTCGCAAGCAAACGTCGTTCTTGCGCTTGATGAATTAAGACGTTTAGCGCGCTAGGCTTGGTAAAAAGTTTAATTAAAAACCCATACACCCTAATTGGCTAGCCAAGATTGGGAGCCGATTCATTGCCAAGTACTAAGAAGAAGCGTAAACACAGTCCAACTTTTCACCCTTTTGAGGATGAATTTGAACGTCTTATACAGTTTTCAAAACCTCGCCGGGCGGGGATCCCAAAAGAATAAATACGGGCGCGGGGGAAAATTCGGCGTGCGTGTAAGCGCTTTCAGATTCAGAACTTCTCAAAGAATACGACGTGTTGAAAGTTAGAGGTTGCGTGTAAGCTTTACACCCAGAACGAGCACAAAACGCATGATGAGCAAAAACGAGACAGTTTTAGACCTAAGAACAAATAATTCCAAGCTCTACTCTCTCAAGTTACCCAACAGGTTGCTGAGTTTACTAAGCGCGGAATAGCTTTTTGAAAGACTTTCGAACAAAGAAGCTTCACAAGCTTTTGTGCTTGGTTTACCCATTGGAGGCTTTTTAGCACAAGTCGGTCTTGGGAAAAGCAAAAATTGCGCAACGAATAAACTTAGAAAACAGTTACACAAATTTCGTGGAGTTTGTAAGGAGTAAGGGAGCTTTTAAATCTCCGTGAGTCTTGCGAACCGCATTCCACAACAAATGGATTCATTAAAGCCCGAAGAGCTTATTCAGAGTTTCACTTGTCTCCGCTAAACACGAGTTGTGATAGAAAGCGTAGCACTGATGGAAACAAACCCCTTCGCTTGTTTTGTACGAGTCTCTGCGAGGTGCGATCCTTAACGCCTTTAATGAATCCTCATAGGAAAACTGCGCACAACTCACCAACGAATAGTCACTTTAACCCACTAGTGCGCTAAGTAATGAGAGAGAACGTGGTGATACTCCGCAGGTGTCATCAAGTTTGAGCACGCACGCTGAACAACTTCGCTCAGCGAAGGATGTATGTGCATGCTTTCGAGTAGTGGCAACGCGCTTTGCTCTCTTGTGTACATCAGGTTGATCACTTCTTGAATGAGAATCGAGGCGTAAGGTCCGACGATGTGCGCGCCAAGAATTTTTAGCTGGTTTGTGAGAATTACTTTTACAAAATAGTGTTTCGCATTCATCGCTTCTCCTTTTGCGGTATCCTCGTATCTCTCAAAACCTATGAGCACGTTTTGTTCACCGTAACGCTCTATCGCTTCCCCCTCTTTCAATCCCACAGAGGCCACTTCGGGATAAGTGAAAACCGCGTGCGGAACTGCGTGGTAGTCCACTTTTACGCGCCTTTTTAAAAACGCGTTCTGATAAACCACTTCGGCTTCGTAGTTCGCCACGTGCTTAAAGAGATATCCTCCGTCAGCGTCGCCAAACGCGTAAACGTTGGGTTGAGATGTTTCAAGGTACTCATTCGTTTTGATCCAGCCGTCTTGAGTGAGCTCAATCCCAGCTTTTTCTGGCTCAAGGATGTCGTTGTTAGGCGCCCTTCCTGCGGCAACAAGAATTTCGCTTGTGTCAACCACTAGCTGTTTTCCAGTTTTTATTTGCCTTGCGTAAACGCGCTTTAACCTTCCAGCCTTTTCAACCTTGTACACTTCGTAGCCTGTTAAAATGTTAACATGTTTACCTAGAACCTTTTTTACAACTTGTGAAACTTCTGGTTCTTCGTCAGGCAGAAACTGAGGATTTCTACCTATTATCGTGACTTTTGTGCCACAGGCAGAAAAGAAATGCCCAAACTCCGCGGCGATGTAGCCACCGCCAATTATAACCATGCTTTTTGGCGCTTTTTTGAGCGCCATTCTGATTATCGAATCACTGGTTTGATACCCCGCTTCTTCTAACCCGTGTATTTTTGGAATGTACGGTCTTGAACCGGTTGTAAGAAAGATCATTTTTGCTTTGATGAGCTCACCGTTCACAGAAAGAGTATAGGGTGCGACGAACTTCGCAACCGCTTGGTAGTAGTCTATGTTCTTTGAGCTTGAAAGACCCGCTTTAATCGCGTTGATTTCCTTGTCTATCAAATACCTCATCCTTTTCATGATTTTTTTGTAGCTCACCCTTTCAATTTTAAGCTCCACACCAAGCTCCTTTGCGTTTTCTACGCTTCTTACAAGCTCCGCAGGATAAACCATGATTTTTGACGGAATACACCCACGCGTAAGACATATTCCGCCTGGTTCGTCCTTGTCGATCACAGCGATTTTGATTTTTGGATTTTTCCTAATGACTTCGTCTACCATGTTCATCGCAGAACCTGTGCCTATTATCACAAGGTCGTACTCTTTCATAAACAAAGTAGTGGATGTGAGTTAAAATAGCTTACTCTGGTGGTATTTCTTTAAAGATTTGCGCGAAGTTCACACCTCTTTTTTGGTTCACAAACCTTGAAACAAAGTAAATCGCAAAAAGAACCGCTATTGGGACGAATATTAGCTCAAGTCCAAAAGCGCCCGCAAATCCGAATAGCGCGGGAACAGTCACGTACTCATAAAACACAACAAGCGAATACACAATGGTAAGTATCGCGGAAAGCCAGTAAAGCGCACCTCCCAAAGCGCTGTTTTTAAGCGGAGAAGCTTCAAACTCCTTGCTTTTTCTTATCCTGTAAACGATGAGCGTGATTCCAACCACCGTAATCGGGAACAAAAGAATGATCGCAACCGCAGCAGAAGACATAAGAAATGCAACCGCCGCAGTAGTAGGAAGAACAAAAACCAAACCGGCGATCAAACCAAGCACAAGGCACGTGACCATTCCCTTAATCGGAGCGCGAAAGCGCTCGTTTACATCACCCAAAAACGCTGGTAAAATCCTATCGAGCGAGTAGGAAAGTAGAAGTCTTGAGCCTATGAAGACCGCGTTGGTTTGATACCAAAATAGCTGAATCGTGGCCATTATTATGATGAACGAACCTATTAGCAAGTTGTTGCTAATTGCCGCAGTAAGAAAGTCAAGGTATGGCACCACTGGAAAGGGCGACTGAGAATAGAGAATCGACATCGTGTAAAGGTTTGACAAAAACTGGTAACCAAAAGTTTTGTAGCTCAAAGCGGTAGAACCGTAAAAGATCACAAACGTGATAAGAAGTGTTCCTATGATAGCTAGAGGCATGTTTCTTCTGATTTGTCTTACTTCACCGGCTATGTAAATTGCGGAGATTATGTACGAAAAGCCCACTACGTAAACCGCGTTCAGTGCAAGTATGTTCGAAAAGCTGTAAAGCGCAGGAGGTGGAGAGTTGTGAGATGCGCCGAAGCTTGAAATCGACTGAAGTAGTTGTGGATTTCCAGAAAAGCTAGTAAGCCTTGAAAGCGCAACTGAGGTGGGCGTTACCGCAAGAACAACAAACATCACCGCGACCGCAACAAGAATAAGAGGTAGGATAATGTTACTGAGCACTTTAAAGAGCTTATAACCAAAAATAGGTAACACTCCTGCGACGATCGTCAAAACTGCGCCGACCAAGAATTCGTACTGTGGAGTAAGAAGGGTTGATGCAAGCGAAGTCAAAGATGCGTTGCTTGTCGCAAGGCCCAAGTACGCAAAAAGCGCGGAAAGACCAAAAGATTCGAGTGTGACTATCGTGATTCCCATAAAGAGGGGAACTGTGGCCACAAAGTAACCTGCGTTTCCGACAAACCCGAAAGCGGGACTTAAGTACCTACTCACGAAAACGTAATCTGCCGCAGTCCTTGGTATAATAATCGAAACGATCGAAAAAGCGAGTGCCACAAAAAACATGAAAACAAGCGACATCAAACCGCCAAACAAAGGGTCTCCACCAGTAAGTGGTGCGGTGGACGCGATGAAAGTAAGAGAGAAAAATATTCCAACCAAACCCAAATTTATCCAAATTGCGTCCACGACACCAAACTCTCTTAATAAACCAGTTGCACTTCTAAGAAATGTTCCAGCCATCTCAACTCTCTTTTTGAAGTCGTATATAAAGCTTTTTAATTCATTTAAGATGTTCGGTTAATGTTTGCAGTGGACGTCACACTTTATGATTTGGAAACTCGCTACTTTAAGCTGGACTAAATAGTAGCGCTCTTAGTTTTCCTTGCACACTACAACCATGGTATTATAAGGTTTCCAAAACCTCGCCCAAGCGGGGACCTAAAAGGTGTAAACAGGGAACCGTTGAGGAAAACGAGTACCCATGGTGCGCGGGTAAGCGTGTGCACACCGAAGGCTAACCCTGTAGTGTGGATCAAGCGCGGTGGTTGAAGTAAGAAACTTCGCTAGGCGGGAGTAGCTCACAAAAACACTTACCTCAAAAGCTCTACACGAGTTGGTAAATTACCCAAAAAGTGGAAATCGTTCCAAACACCCACGAGACGTCAGGTTTGGCTTAACACGAAAACCCAAGTCTTGAATGACTACCTTATACTACTTTTACCGCAAAAATAATCTCGGTACTTCAGTTAACTTTCTATGAGCAACTTAAGCGCTTGGTCAAATCCTGAAATATCTTTGTCCATAATGCGATGATGTGTGGATAAGACACTTGCTCGAACTACGCACTAACGCGTCGTCCAAAATGCGAAGTCTTTTGTGTGAACTCGTCAACTCTATAATGAACAAGCGCGCGCCTTTTAACCATGGTAACGTGTTCATAAACGTCTTTAAAATGAGATAGCGAGCGTACAATCCAAGCGCTAAAGCTATTTACACATACACTATTATCCTCATATTCGTAAACTTTATTAACGCAACCGTGTCTTCACTTCTGTGATAACAGAAGTTAAATCTATTGCAGTTGTGATTTCCGACGAAAAGAAGGCGATCGAGTTTTACACTAAAACATTAGGCTTCGAGTTAAGGGACAACGAGGGACACTGGATCACGGTTGCACCAAAGGGAAGCCAGACGCTTTTACACCTCTGTAAGACAAAGCCTCTTGAACCTGGTAACACAGGAATTTGGCTAAAAGTTGATGACGTGGACAAGACCTACGAAGAGCTGTCGAAAAAAGGTGTGAAGTTTCCAAAGCCTCCGCGTGACGATGGCTGGGGAAAATACGCCATAATGAGCGATCCAGACGGTAACGAGTTTTGGTTAATGGAATGAACACAATAGGAAGCCTTTTGAAACATCTTTTCAAGATGTGGAAAACGCACTAGCGCTCATTCGAAGTGTGGCAGTAGACTGGAACTCTTTTTGCTCGATATAACTTGGGAAGATGATGTCTGGATAACCGTTTCACACACTTGGCTGACACGCTCACAAAACTCTAATACGGACACCATTACTTAACACAAATAGCAAAAGATTGTAAAAAACCCTGCTATCCGAGCTACTGTGCTACACTAATAAAAAATCATAACACCGGGTGAGCGCTATACACCGCTTTATCGTTAAAAGCGTTTAACAAAAACTTGATGTGTTCTTTAAGGACAATTCTAACAGGCTGTTTTAAGACTCGGAAGCGGTTGCGATTTTTAAGGTAGGTGGTAATGCAATCAAAAGAACATGATTAAGCACTTTAACAAGCTTTGAACAGAGTTTAGGGACAAACAGTAATCTTACGTAGCACTGGAGTCGAGTATTGAAGTGGCAGGTTACAAAAAGAGGGGTAATAATTGAACACGTTAATCCTGGTATTCTTCAAATCCTAAATGTACGCAAAAGATGGTTGAAGTACCACACAGGTGTTTTAAGTTATGGCTACGAAAGCGATAGAGACATCATCGCGATCACCAATTTGAATGGAAAGGGTTCTCTGAACTCCTCGATTCTCAGATGAAATATGAAGTCCCGAATCGATGGAGGAACCTCCGCTTTGGCGAGAAGTCAGAACACAGGAACAAGATTAAATGCTAGAACTCCGAAATTTCCGTTTGGTTGAGATTCAACCTCGATCTAGCGTTTTGATGAGCCTTTTGGGTGTCAAACAAGCGATTTCTCGCTTTGCGTGCTCATCAATCGGTAAAGAAAGAAAATCCTTGATTTGTTCAATTCCCTTTACCCCTGGTGAACCGTAGTCACTACCATAAAGCGCTTTACTTGAAATCTCTTCTACTCTAGGAACATATTCGAGAAGCTTTTTTGGAGGAATGCCTGAAAGCTCTGCGTAAATGTTTGCCCTGATTCTCACAAGCTGAAACGCTGTCGAAACCCAGTTTGGCCTTCCCATGTGTGCGATTAGTATTTTGAGACGCGGAAAGTCCACCGCCACGTCGTCCACGAAAATTGGGTCGCCAAACTTGTTTCTTGCTTGAGGAAATGCGCTAGTTCCTGTGTGAATTGTGACGGGTAAAGAGTGGTCTTGCGCAAACTCGTAAATCGCTTCAAGTTGCTTTAACGAGCCTTCCTCCTCTCGGTAGGCGTTTGGCTTTACCCATGTGTGCGGTGGGTGAATTTTGAAACCGCTCACGCCGGCTTGGTACTGCCTTTCAAGCGCTTCTTTTGTTTCTTTCAAACTGAGCGCGCTTGGTTCAACTCCTCCAAAAACCGCAAACCTTGAAGGAGAAGCGCTACAGTGCTTTAAAACCTTTAAAGGGAAGTCCTCTTTAGTGCCCCATAGCCTTCTTGAAGGATAAGCCATGATCACAACAAAATCGATGTCAAGCGCGTCCATTTGCTGAATCACTTTTTCGAGTTTGAGCGCCTTTAGCTCTGGATTCGCGATCTGGCAAACCCTTTCCAGAGCTTCTTTATCAAGCGTTTCGGGAAACCAAAGGTGAGTGTGCGCGTCGACGTAACCCATGTATATCACACATCGCGTAAAGCCTCAAAAAGTCACACCCGTGTGCTCCATAATCATCTTTATTCTTTTTGCCGGATGTGGGTGTGTCGCAAGGATGTCGCTTAGCGCGCTTGGCTTTTCGCGTAACCACTCTCTTAGCAACTCTTCTGGGTTTGCACTCTTTATCTTTTGCGGTGGAATGGTGACAACCATTCCGCGAAACGGGTCAAGCCTTACGTTTCTCATGTAAACTTGAATCTTTGCAAGCGCCGTAGCTAGGTTTACGCCTTCTTTTTTGAGTAGCTCAAGCGCGTGATAGTCAGCAAAAGACTCTCTTAGCCTGTTAAACCAAAGCACAAACACGCTCACAAAAAACGCGATCGCTGTGATCACCCAGCCAATTATAAGAAGCGTAAAAGCGAGTGCAAGGTCGAAATCTGTGACGATGAGTCCTAGCCAAGTTGAGCCCACTGCTATCATGCTTGAGCCTATCCAGTTTAAAAGGTTTGGTATGAGCCCAAAAGTCGTCCCAAGCTCGGCGTCGTGGTGTTTGAGGTGACCTAGCTCGTGTCCTGCAACAGCTTTTAGCTCTTCTAGCGTGAGGATTTGTAAAAGAGGTGTTGTGAACGCGACCCCTCTTTTAAAAGAGTTTCCGAAGGCAAAAGCGTTCGGAAAACGCTCCTCGCTAATGTAAATCTTTGGTTTTTTTATCCCCGCTTTGTCGCAAAGCTCTTCCACGACGCGGTGTAGCCAGCCGTAGCTTGAGTCGTTTGGAGAAACTTCTCTAACGTTTCTTGCGATCAAAAAAGGGCCAATCAGCCACTGAAAGAGCCAAAAAACGAAAAGAATCAAAAGAAAATCAAACAGCGGTAAACCCGTAGCAGAAACTATAAGAAAAACCACAAGCGCCTCGACAAAAATTATGAGAATAGCGGAGATCACCATGTTTGTTCTAAGACCCAAAAACCGTCACCTTTTTGTAGCTGTTCATTTTTTATTTAAGCTTTAATGATAGTAAGAGTTTCGAAAGAGTGTAGCGAGCTTGGGATCTTTATAGCGCACACAGAAGTTGTGAACTTGACAAACGGTAGCCTACACTTTGAAGAAGAGATGCAAAAGCTAGAAACGTCTTTTGATTTAGAATCGCTGAGCGTTGACCCAGTTGTTCGCGCTTACAGAGAGTTTTACTGGAGACTAGGAATTGACCCGACAAAGACTCGTCCAAGTGGTGAAGCGTTAAGAAGAAGGGTTGCGCGTGGCTCAAAGCTTCCGAGGATAAACGACATAGTGGACGCGGGTAACATCGTGAGCGTGAAAACTCTTGTTCCGATTGGGTTGTACGACCTTTCAAAACTCGTGGGCTCTCCAACACTTGTTTTGTCAAAAGGAGGGGAGCGCTTTAACCCAATAGGCTCAAAAAGCGAAACTCTAGAAAGTGGCATTCCGATTTTGCAGGACGAGCGTGGCTTGGTGATTCACGTATATCCACATAGAGACGCGCTTGAAAGCTCGGTTACAAACTCAACAACTTCAGTTCTCGTGATAGGAGCTGGTGTACCTCGCATCGAAAGAAAGCTTGTTATAAACGCGGTTGAAATGGTGTGCGACCTTCTAAAAAGAATAGGAGGAGTTAAAACGCACGAAATCGAAGT
>Ga0208559_100283_pt1 | contig 13980 bp, 10 predicted proteins | sample BED_Mat_host_6_1_FD_187138 | JGI IMG/M metagenome (GOLD analysis project Ga0208559, IMG submission 187138) | Extremophilic microbial mat communities from Yellowstone National Park, USA - BED_Mat_host_6_15 (SPAdes) (version 2) | ecosystem: Environmental > Aquatic > Thermal springs > Hot (42-90C) >...
AACCAAACCTGTTACCGTTGAATAAAAAATTTCTGGATTATTAAAAAGACTAAATTTTCCTTTTTCTTTCTCATTTAATTCTATAATCTTTTTATTAATTAAATTCTGTATTTTTTTCGCAGATTCTTTTCCTTTAATCTTAGACATTATTCCAGCGTAAAGAGATAGAGCTCCTATATTTCTTTCTTCCTTTAAAAGATCAGAGATAGAAACTGAATTTATCCATCTTTCGCAAAAGCTTAAAATCTCGTTTAACGTTATTTGATCTTTATTCATATGATTAAATAAGATAAATCCTACCCAAGCATTCTCAAAAAGGCCACCCCATAACTTATTTGGATCTTTCCTTTGCATAAGTTTTTTATGAATCTCTCTATGGTACTCTGAATATATCATAAGAACCAAGCCTTATCCATTAGTTTACCGTTCGTAATTATATCATTCCACTTACTTACATCCTCTAGATTGCCCACGAGTCTTGCAATGAGATGAGGGTAATTAATCGTAATAGGTACTGTTCTTGCATTGAAGCCACGCCAATTTACATATGAAAATCGATAAATTTGCTCAACTAATCGGGGAAACTCCTTAAAGCTCATTGTGGACTCTCTATCCATAGTGATCTCTAACACATGGGGCGTGCCGATGTAAGGCTGCTTAGATGATTGTCTTCTTCCATGTGTTACTAAAATAGCTTGATGGGAACTTATCCGAACTGTTAATCCAGTAAATGGAACATATGTGATGTCAGTAGGATCAAATATTCTGTAGCTAGAGTAGCTATTTAAATGTAAGAGCGCGTACTTTATATCTAAATTTAACCTATTGATGGCATTTTTAACTGCAGCAATTTCTTTTCTTCCTGTCCTTTTATGAAAGTGGAATACTAAGGATGTGGGTGTCGCCTCTTTTCTTTCATACTCCCTAATAGCATCATAAACCAGCCTTTCTAGATCTTCTTCATACTTCTCCCAAGTAGTTACTGGTGATTTTGAATAGAAAAGTATAAAATCTCCATTATGCTTAAAAATAGTAACGAAACCTACAATTACCTTCTTATTCTTATCTATTGCCCTGCTCATTCCAAGTACTATTTCAAAGTTTTCCCTTGAATTTATTACCCAAGGTGTTCCACCAATTTTAGCATAAGAAGAGAGGGCAATATTCGCCACGACCCATTGAAGCTTTTCATCAACTCCGTTAATAGTGTTTGATCGTATTACTTGACATGGAATGCCGTTACCTAATAGGACAGTTTTAATAAGTGAGTACAATTGCGGGCTTCTCGCTTCTTCATCAACAATTACAAAAACTATATCGTAATTTTTTGTGACAACATCTTTCAATTTTTCATCATAGTTTTCTAATGTTGGTGATTTAATACTGTATTCATCAAGCTTTTCTATATTGATCCTAAACCATTTTCTGAAACCAGGAAAAATACCTACACCTTTGATAAAGCTTTCAGCAAATCTTTTAACTTCTTTCTCGAAAATCGAAGGATATATAATAGCTGGGCTAACCTCCTTTTTTAGAAAAATATTCTTATCATAAGGACCAAATTGTGAAATACCTTTCAAAGGATTTTTATTAACTGCTGTTTGTAAAGTGTAATCAAATCGAAGTAGAGGGACCTCCAAAATATTTGCATAAAGCGAAAATGAACTCATAAATTACACCTCTATAATTATTGGAATTGGTTGTAATGAGATTATAGCCTCATTGCCATCTGGCAACTCTATTTTGCTACCGATTTGTTTCATGATATTCAGAATGTTTTCATATCGAAACTTAGAAGCTCGGGTATTTATTTTTCCGCTAGGTGTTAGATCTTCTGTTTTAACTCTTATCTCTCTTATGACCTCTCTAGCTTTAGACTCACCATAACTTAATGAAATAATGTTTCTAATGTCTCTATATGAACATGACCCTCCCTTATATTCGATTTTAAACTTTAAGTCTAGAATTATACCAAAAACTAAACTATTTGTTAAAATATCTTTAAGATAAATTGTTCTAATTACACAACCTTTTAAGAGACGTAATCCTTCTAGTGATAACAAAATCGGATTTTTAACATCAAAAGCTTGGGTCATGAATTTTCTAAATTCTACTTTATAACCTATCAAGGATAATTTATTACAGAACCCTTCAAGTATTATTCTACATGTAGTTTTAGGAATTTCAGCAGGACTTTTAGTAAGAGCTCTAAATCCAATTTTGGTCAACTCTGAAGCGGTTTTTCCGTAAGCATATACTTTTTCTCCGTCAGCATAGAAACTACAGGAATAATTTTCTCTTAATTCTTTTAAAGATTGATACTTTTTCCTTTCATCTTCGAATAGTTTTAAGGGATTGCTAATAGTTACAGGAAAAATATTAATGACAATATCTGACATCCTTGTTCATCCTTAAACTTCTCATGATTAATTATTCAGTTTTCTCTTCTATTATTTTTGCACTGATTTGACGCAGGGTTTCCTTCACTTTTAATTCGTAGGTATCTTTATTTATTCCTTTTTCTGACATCGCTTCAATTCTCATCTTTAAGGAAATTTGAGCTCCTTCACTCTGTAAGGGATTAAACACTCCGCGTATTAAATCAGAAAGTCTATCCCATGGGACTTCCGCTTCTATTATTATTCTTTGAAAGGTTTTCTTACTAACTTCTAAAGGAGCTATAGTTTCTCCAGGTTTTGGTTGAGATATCTCTTTTTTAATCTCTACCCCTAGTTCTCCTTTCATTTTAACTGCTATTTCCTTTCTTAATATGACGATATCATCCCTTATTTCTGGTGGTGAGATGCTTTCTTGATACCAAACTTTATCTCCAATTAAAAGACCAAAAACTCCATCCTGAACCCCCTTCACAACGGTACTCTTAAGAACGTTTTCATTTTCTAATAATGGAAGGTCATAATACTTTAAGAAGGCTTCCCATATTTCAACAAGGTTCTTACGCTCATCCTTTTCGGAAAATGTCTTTTCTATTAAGACTTTAGGTGATAACTTATCTAATAAAACTTCTTGATCCTTAAGATAACGTTTTATCCTCATTGTAAGAGTTGGTCTGTCTCCAACTGTAGGTATTCCTAAGTCAAACTTTTTAAGTCCATCTTTTGAACCTCTTATCAAGTATCTGTAGGTTGAAATGATTTTGAACCATACCTCTGAATCCTTATCCTTAAACCATTGGTTTGCTTTCTCTTTATCTGCCTCTGTTAAAGTTTTCAAAATTTCTTCATCTGAAGTTATCGTTTTTAATGCTAAAAAACGACGTACACTTCCTTTTAAACCATCGTATTCATTAGGATCTAAAACAAGAAACATAAGCGTGTTTTTATAAGTTCTATAACCAGTTGAATAATTTGTAAGCATATCTTGAATAAATTTATCTGTATTAGGTTCACCCATCATTAATTCTAATGGTAAGATGGCCAATTTCACCTTTTTATTATCCGGGATATCAGCATTAGATTCAGGCCAAACATAAACTTCAAAATCCTTTCCAGCAATTTTTTCGATTCTTTTTTTAATCTCATCTTTAATTTCTCCCTCCTTTATTGCTTCTTCCTTATCTAAGATTATTCTGTTCAATCCGACTTGGCTACTGAAATAGTAAAGACCTTTCTCAAAATGAAGATAAAGAGGTCCATCTATATCCTCAAGTTTTTTCAGAGCATCTCCAATTATTGCAGGAGGAATTCCTTCCCTTAGGAAAGCAACTCTAAGTCTCTGGATGCTAATTCCTCTACGTTCAGTAGGAGGAAAAGAATAAAAGAAGATTGATGTTGCCAAACCAGTTGCAACCTTAAACTTTGCATATTCGCTACCCATTTGTCTATCGATTTTAACAGATCTTGCATTATCACCGACAATATCTGAGGCTAGAACGGATTCAAACACTTCACCTATATGCTCTATGAACATTCTTCTTATCCGAGGATTAGAGAGATTAATGTTCGCTGGTTGTATGAGCGGTGATTGATCTTGCCGAGTAAAATTATCATAAACTATCTCTGCCAATATTCTCAACACACCTCTGGTTCTTTGAAAAGTAGGTATTGTTCCCCATCTTTCAAAGAGAACGTCTATAGTTTCAGGATGAAACGGATAAGCCTTCTTAATCCTCTCTTTATATCTAATTTCGCGAAACTCGGGAGGAATTTCTTCTCCAAGCCTTTGATAAAGATCAAAGTATTTGGAAGCTACCATTTCATGTTCTTTTGTATCCCCTAGATCTTCGAACAAACGCTTCCTTATAATTTCGTATATTTCTTCTCCTTCTACAGGAGTATATATTATTTGCATTCTTCCAAAAATTCTTTGAAGCTGATTCAGAACTTTCTCTCCTCTTTCTCCGTAAGGAGCGCTAGAAGGTAGTGTGCATACAAGTACACATTGAGTCAAGGATTTAGATATAGCTTCGGTTAACTCTTGTGAGAAAGCAAAAACTTGATCTTCAAACTCCTTTGCTTTTACAATATACTCTGTCAGCTCATCGATTAAAAGTAAAACTGGCTTGTTATTGTTAAGGATTTTTTCAATAAGATCTCTTCCAGGGGATAGTCTTTTTTCATCATGTTCTTTAACTAGATCATAAGTCCCTAATTGCTCGGCTATCTCTCCCCAAGGCGTTTTACCTTTTAAAGGATCTTGCGCTGTACCGACAAAAACGGCGACTTTAACTTTTGGTATGTTTTTTAAGCCAATTCTATTTATAATCTTCTTTATCTCAAGGATATGTTTAAATCTTTCACCATTCTTGAAAAGATGATAAAGATAAACTAATGTATGTGTCTTACCGCCACCAAAAGGAGTCTGAATTTGAATCACCTTTCCTTTCTCACCTTCCTTAGATAGCGTAATAAGAACATCGCTTACTATATTTTCAAGTCCTTTGGTAAGATGGGTTCTTTTAAAGAAAGTTTCTGGATCAATGTACTCTATTGAGGCTTCACCTTTTATAATGCTGCTTAAATCAGCAGCAAAGTCGCTAATCCTTCCTTCTCTAATATCTCTATGCGGAATAGCAACTTGCCACCAGGGCTTCATGATTTATCACCCATAAATTCCAGTAACGTTTTTCCTTGATGAACTCCTTTAATATATTCTTCTTTTCCATATAGAAATCCTTGAATTAACTGCTTCTCTTTATCGCCTTCGGACAGGATTTCTGATAAAGCTTGAGCTGTTTGCCAAAATATCTCATTTCGTGCATAACCAGTTTCATTAAGAATTTCTTTTATCTTCTCCCTTTCTCCCTTCTCCCACAAGATTAACACATAATGTAAAACATCAACCATAGATGTAAACTTTGTTTTCTTAAGGAACACTTGATCTTGAGCTCTCTCTTTTGGATTAAGGACTTTGACAAATTCTTTTTCTTTCTTCACCAACCCTCCTTTATCCCATAGATCTGTTAACTCAACTCCCAAAGGTCTTGAGAGCTTTATTGCATCATCAAAATGAACTTTAGCGTTTCCAAAAGTCCATCTCCATAAAAGATAAAATCTTGTTTGTGCATCAACCCCTCCCAAATCCACTCTTTTAAGTACTTTTTCAAGTGCAAATTCACTTACAACTTTTCTGACATATTCTAGAAGTTCTTTAACAGAGACCTCTTCACCAGATAACTTTTCTACCCTCGAATATTGACCAAAAACCTCGACCGCAGGGCCAATAGCGCTAACAAAAAAGTCTGCACCACTTATTCCTTGTTCCCAGAACTGTTCAAGTTTTTCTTTAACTCTTTGCTCAATTTTTTCTTTTATCTCATTAAAGTAAGCAACTCCTTCTTTAGTCCTTTTCCTACAAACCATGTAGATAGAAGAGGCTAAAGCAGCTTTTTGTTGAGCTATTAACCTTTCTTTCATCTCAGTATGAATTGGCCATGATGCAGTAAGCACAAGACCTGATCGTAGTAGGCTGTTAATTATTGTTTCCCATGCCTCTGTAGTTTTATAGGCAAAAACTATACATGCGATACCATCTGGCTTTAAGATGCGATTGATTTCTCGAAAAGCTTTAGTAATCATTTCTTCGAAAAATTTCTTCCCTTCCTCTTTATTTCTTCCAGAAGGAAATGCAATAATTTCTTCAGATTTTGGGGTCAATGGTGTAGCGAAAAGATCTGGATATAAGTCTCCGATTATTCTCTTAAGCCAAACATAGAAGAAGTCTGAAAGATAAGAATAAGCTACATTATCATAATAAGGTGGATCTGTAATAACTGCGTCAAAGTAGTTGTCTGTATAAGGAAGCTCTGATGCTGTACCTTGAGTAGTTATTGCAGTAGATAAATGAGTGTGAGAACAATGTTTTATGACTTTCAACATCCATGCCAAGATATTATTCCAATCTCCACGTGACATCCCAAATGGATTTGCCTCACCATAATCCCATACCATTTCAATTGCTTGTCTATCAAAAGATCTTTCAATAGACTGTGTGTCTCCTCTATATCTCGCTAATGATACAAGATAAGAGGCGAGGGTATCAAAATTTAATGCTAAATAAGTTATTATTGCTATTGCATATCCTTTATCATATCCTTCACTAATCATCTTTTTGTAAGCAAGCCTTACTTTTTCAGCGAAAGTAATTAAAGCTAGCTTCTGGCGTGAATTATGATAGTCGCCATATTGATGAAAACAATAACGTGGCCCGATTCCACCGCTGCTACTAAGAGTGCCAGGTGCATTCTCATTCGGCACTGGGTCAAATCCCCATTCTTCCATTAACTTAACTCTTTTCTCTTCGAGATACCTCGTTGCTTCTTTAAATATCTCTAAGTCTTTATCGGTTGCGATTCTATAGTTTTTTCCCGTCTTATTGTGTAAAATTATTACAATCATTCTTTGGCCTGCCTTTCCCTCCTGGAATATTTTTCTTATCTCTTTATCTGAAATACCAGTTCCACAGACTGGACATAAAACTGTTGCTCTTCGTGTCGTGCCCTCAGAAGGATTAAAATCAATTTCTTTATCTTTTACGATTTTGAAATCAATTTTCTTATTTCCTTTATCAATCATCATTTTTAAAGCAATTTTTCTGTTCTCCTTTCTCGCAAGCCAGAATTGTCTCATGAGTGGTATTTCTGCCCCGCAAGAAGGATTATGACATTTAATTGTCCTTGCCCATATATAACCAACTGGGATACTCCCATCAGGATCAGGGGGATAAAACTTACCAACTTCCTTTTTTGCTTCTTCATAAACCCAATTTCCCCATTTTTGAACGTCATATACAAGTTTAGGTATCTCTTTTACTCCAATTCCCCCATAAAGTGTTATTTGTTTGTTTTCTCCGATTTTTACCTTAAGATTTGCATATTTCTGTGGATACTCTAAAACAGCTTTTAAAATCAAGACCGCAACTGGATTATACTCCAAAGCATATGTTTCGCATCCAAGTCTTAAAGCCTCTAAAGGAATAGAGCCGCCGCCAGCAAAGCAATCCAAAACCTTAGGAGCCTTACCACCGAAGAACTCTTTGATGTCTTTTCTTGCCTTTTCAATCAGTTTCTCATTCAAAGAATTCTCCCATTTAGAAAGTTCAGCAATGAACTTAAGTTTCTCCTTTAATTCTTTTTCATCCCTCGACACAGGGACTAATGCGGCATAAGTTGTTGCCCTTGATGCGGCTAATGGGCGTCTAGCCCACCAGATATGTAGTGTAGAAATATGTCCATGCCTAATGTTCTTCTCTCTAACAGATTCTTCACTTACTTCTTTCAGCGGAAAATCGACTTCAATAAGCCTTTTATCGTTTTCAAATGCGCTCATGTCCCTTCACCTATAAACTCTTTTTTCGCAATATTCTTCCAATCATCCTTATCAACAATATAACGAACAATTTCCACTACCTCATTTGGCTTAAGCTTAGTTGCAGGATTCTGAATTGTGTAAAGTTCTGGTTTAGTTGCTACGTTAACAACAACATAAAGCCAATATTCATCTTTCAACCTATTAGCCATTAACCATTCGTTCGGCGTTAAAGCTATTTTGCCTTCTCTAGCTCTTGCTTTGACCTCAATATACCTATAACTTCCATCAAAAGCTTTTGATCTTATATCAAATCCAAGGTTTTGAAGTGAAACATCCTCTGGATTTCTTCCCTGAGAAATTTCAAAACTCATTGCTATTTGCATTCCTATCTTCTCGATCTCTAAATCTTCCTTCAACTCATCTTCTATCGGTGTTTGAGGAATTACTCTAACCACTCCTAGGATTTTTGGAGGCGAAAGCAGAAGATTCGTTTCAGCTATTATTCTTTTTTCAAGTTCAGCTTTCTTTCTCTCAAAATCCTCTTTCTTTCTTCTTTCTGCTTGTATAACAGCCTCTGGGATTTCTATTCCCTTAGCTCTCTTTGTCTCGTATTCGATTAGCTTTTCTTCAGAACGCAATATAAGTTCTTGAAGTGATCTTAAGCCATATTTCCTCTTTATCTCAGCATCATGCTCTCTTTGTCTTTTTATTTCATCGAGATATTTTGTTAGTATATTTTCGACGGCGAAGGTTATTATAGCATTTTCATTCATTACAGGAAGGTTAATGAGTTTAAGTAAAGTAGGGTTAACTGGTTTTAGATCCCAAAGTATTGATGGCGACACTTGTTTAATATGGTTAGTTTGAATATCTTGGTATAATGCAAATATTCTTTTTCCTGCAACTTGACCATTTCCATCATTTATCTGCCCCTCTAGAAACCAAATAAATCCATCTAGTATTCCAGATGGATCAGTAAATGTAGCTCCCCTTTCAAGTTCACCACTATATTTTTCAAAAATTTTCTCTATAATAGCTTCTAAAAGAGGATGTCCTGGGGCTACAAACTCTGCTTGTCCTTTGAAAGCCTTCTCTTTATCGAATGAGAACTTTCCATATTCTTTAAAAACTACTCCATATCTATTCTTAAAATCATAAGATAAATTCCTAAGTTCATTTGGGACGTTTGATATTCTCCAAAAGCCATCTTTTCTTAACTCAACTTTAACTCCAAGTTTTTCAGCAGCCTTTAAAAAGAACTTTTCAATATATTCAGGCACTAAACGGTTTTCTTTAGCGACCCTCATTTCGCCGAGAATACGGCTGAAGTCTATGTATCTTGTTGCGATCCCTTCTAGTGATGCTTCTCTAGCCCTCTTTATTGCTTCTTCATCAGGTATCCTTTCAAAATCTTGCAATATTTCATCGAGAGATCTTCTATTGGTAATAGCTTCAATTATAAGATCTTGAAGAGTTTTTCCAGTAGGTAGATAAGCAGAAATCACATCACCGATAACATCGAAAACCTTGCCTACTTGTTCTCCTATAATTTCAAGCTTTGTTAAGAGCTTCTCAAGAATCATGCCTTCTTTCGTATCCGTGGCTACTAGGTTGTAGATATGAACTTCATATTGCTGCCCATATCTATGTATTCTTCCCATTCTTTGCTCAAGCCTATTTGGATTCCAAGGAATATCGTAATTAACCATGAGCCAACAGAATTGAAGATTAATACCTTCTCCACCAGCTTCAGTAGAAACCATTATTTGTGCTTTTTCCCTAAATTCATGCTCCGCCTGTATCCTCTTATCAAGATTCATTCCACCATGAATATAAGTTACAGTGAATCCCCATTCACGGAACTTTTCGACTAGATAATCGAGAGTGTCTTTAGATTCAGTAAATATTAATAACTTTTCCCCTTTCTCTTTAAGCTTTTCAGTTTCCATGACGTTTCTTAATTCATTAAGCTTTGTTTCTATTTCCTTTTTCTCAACCTCTTTAGCCAATTGAATAAGCACTTCAAGCTTATCTATTTCTTCTTTTAACTCTTCAAGTGTTCTTGATGATGTTAGCTTCTCTAAAAGCTCCTCCTCTCTTTCCCATCTCTCAATTTCAGGCATATCTTCAAGAACTTCTTCACTAACATAGCCAACTTCTTGGATGAGTTCACCTTGCTTTAATAATTCTTCAAGTTTACTCTTTCTTCTTTCCAAGGATTTTCTAACAGCTCTAACACTTGAAGCTAAACGTCTTTGAAGAATTAGCAGAGCAAAAGTAATGTTTCTCCTTCTTCTTTCTTCTTTGATCTCTAAAGCTTTATTATAATATTTTTCTACATATTCAGTTACAGCATTATACAACCTTTTTTCATCAGGACTTAGCCTATATTTGATTGTTTTAACTTTTCTTGGAGGAAATAGCGGTGTGCCATCAAATGTTTTTAAGTCCTCTTTTAATCTCCTCAAAAATAAAGGATTTTCTCTGTTCTTTGTTGCTTCCATAAGTATTTCATTCGTTGCGAAAAAACCCGGCTCAAGTAAGTCTAAGAATAATCGAAAGTTACTTGGATCACCCCTATGAGGAATGGCCGTGAGGAACAAAAGAAAATTAGAATTCTTGGATAGGCGTTCTCCGAGCTTATATCTTTGAGTCTTCGTTATCTTTCCTGTACCATACTCATAGGCTGCAAGTTTATGAGCTTCATCAACTATAACTAAATCCCAAGCAGCTTCAGCCAAGCTTAACATTACGTCTTCCTGCTTAGCAAAATCCATAGAAGTTATAACTTGGTTTTCTTCAAGCCATACATTTCTACCCCATGATGCTTCCATTACAGCTCTGTCTATAACTTTGAAGGTCTCACCAAATTTTTCCTTCATTTCTCTGATCCATTGATCCTTTAAATGACCTGGAATAACTATTAGGACTCTGTTAACAAGTCCCCTTTGCTTTAATTCCTTAAGCAAAAGACCAGCCATGATGGTTTTACCAGCGCCTGGATCATCAGCTAAAAGAAACCTAATTTTCGGTTGTTTCAATATATGGAAATATACTGCATCTATTTGATGGGGTAATGGATCTATCTGTGAGACATTAACTGCATAAAGGGGATCAAATTGATGAGCAAGACGAATTCTTTTTCCTTCGATAACTAGGAAGAAGGATTCTGAATCACATAAAAAATCTTTCTCTTTTAGTTTAACTAAGCGTATCTTTTCTAAATCAGCTACGGTTAATATGTTTGAATAAAAACGCCCTGTATTCAAACCAACACCATCAATTTCAATGTAAGCACCAACATTTCTACATTGTAGAACTCTTATCCGTTCAGGCCAAAAATGTCCTTCTAGAATATCTTCCTCTTTTATTTTAGGGTATTTGATTGAATTTTGAGACATGAGTTTGTATATAAACAATATTTTTATAGAACTTAAAGTTTTGTTATTCAAAATTTTTGTATCATAAAATATCAAATATCACTTAAAAAGAATAAAGGTAAATGTTTACGCTAACAAAGATATTCAGTCAATACTTTTATTTCAAGTACAGAGATTACCAATGCACCTTCACTTGTAGTAATTCCGCTCAAAGTAAAGAAAATATCAATACGCGAAGTTGTAAGGAATACCTTTATAGGCATAATTATATTTAAAAAATACGTTGAATAATTCATAATAATGAACGTTGCAATTGTTAATATTTCAAGCTTCACTCATGAACATGTTGAATCTTTATTTGCCGAAGGACTATGGGGCTTTCCTGACGATAAACCAAAAAATAATAAGCGAAGATGGGAAAAGCTTAACGTTGGCGATTATATTCTACTTTATGGGGAATTCAGAGGTACGAGAGGTATATGGTTTCTCTGCAAACTTAAGGAAAAAAGGAAATATGATAAGACTATAAAATATTGGAAGAAGAATCCTACAGGTTATCCTTGGCAAATAAAGTTAGCACCTTTATTCCCTTCGAATAAATTTGATAGGGAGTTGCTTGATGAATTGTCCCCTCTCACTAAGGAAGATTTGAAACTTTTGGGCATTAAAATTTTCAAACAGAAATATGATCGATGGTCCGTTATGGTTTATGATGAAAATAATCAGCAATATCCACTTGTTATTAAGGCAATTGAAGTTTTTAAAAGCAGAAATACAAAAGTACCCTTAGAAAAGCCTGATCATGAGATGTTAAAGCAAGTTATCTATCAAATTGGAGAATTTCAAAATAGATACCCAGATACTGAATTTAATATAGAAGACAGAAAATTGGACGTAATATGGAAGAAAACTCCTAAAAGTGTACCATATGTAGCTTTTGAAATTCAGATTGGAGGAAATATATTTGAGGCATTAAATAAATTAAAGCATGCATATGATTTATGGAATTCGATTCCAGTATTAGTAACTACCGAAGAGCAAATTCAGGAAGCAAAAATTGGATTGAAGGATCTTTTCATGAAATAAAAGATGCTTTTCGTATTTTGTCCTGGAAAGAAATAAAAGAACTGTATGAAACAAAGCAAAAAATTAAAGAATTCGAAAAAAGGTTAGGAATTATTTGATTATACTTAGAGCTAACATTCAGGCTGGTATTACAAAGAAATCACATACCATACAATTCACCAGAGTAGTTAATACGTTCCTACAAAACATTTAACAGCTGTACATATTGAAAAGGTTCATTATAAGATGATGAGTTTTGCGGAAAAGAATACCAAAATTCTGATGTCTTGATAAAGACTTTAACAGGTGTTTTAAACTGTTGGTATACCTTGCTAACTTATTATTTCAATATAAGAATTAAAAAATTAACTATGCTTTACTAACTTTTCTTACACCTTTTCCTTTAACAGGCATTAGAACAAAGCTTACCTTGTCCTTTAATAGTATTCTCTAAACCATGTTTTACAGTTGGAACAATCATATCTTTTAACGTGGAAAATACCATAATTCCACTCTTTTGATATAGCCCTTACCTCAGCTCCGCAATTGGGACACTTTACCATTCTTTAACTAACTATTATGCAAAAATCTATTTAAGTCTTCAGAGGAACCCAACGTATTAGTTAAAATCAACTCTGTTAAATAATTCGCTAAATTCAAATATAAATTCAAATAGCCTTAATGAAATTTGATTTATTAAAACGTTATTATAAAAATATTCTTCTCATTTAAGAAATTAATATTTTATTTGCTTCAATTATAGTATTCATCTTACTTTGGAGTTAATAATTAATTATATTCAGCTAAACTTAATCACGCGCCTAACTTCTTTCATTGTAAATCCTACTTCTAAAAGAGCATAAACTGCTAAAGCATATTTTGAACCCATCTTTTTTTCTTTTGTCGGATAATTTATGTCTTCTTGAAGCACTATCCATTTAAGCGTTGCCAAAAATTTTCCAATTTCTATTTTTAATTCCACATTAAGATTATTAAAATAATATGAAATATTTCAGGAACATCCCATCTGTGAATTATCAATTTTATAACAGCCTTTATCAAATCCTTTTCTATCTCAGGTTTAGACTTTAGTTTAGTATAATATTCTGCTAAGTTATTGTGCATGGGAACTTTTATATCATCATCCTTTATTTTACTACCTTCAAACAAAGCGCGCCAAACGTAAAAATCATACTTTGATTTTCCATCTGGTATTTGTAAGAAAATTTTATAATCACCATAATCTTCAACTAGTATTATTCTAATAGAGTTTCTCTTAGTAGAAGCTTTAAAATGCTTTTCCATTTCTTCTCTCACTTTATCCGGAGTAGGCAAAGAACCAACTATCTTTCCTATTCCATTTTCGTAGCGATTTTGTGAAATTATCTCGTATACTTTGGTTTTATGATCCAATTCGTACTTTTACCTTTTTTAATCATTTCTAACTCAACTATTCAATATTATCTACATTATTTTCATACTTACCTTAATATAAATAAGCTATAACGACAGATGATAAAAATTCTAGCCATGCATTATTTATTCACAGCTTTACGAATTTATTCTATCTCTTTTTAAAACTAGAGAAATACTTCAAGAAACTGAGGCAAATGTATTTTAATTAATTACTTTTAGTTTTGAAATAACTTTAAAACTATATCGCAACGAATTATTTTGAATTAGATGCTGTTTAATCAATGTTAAATTATACTAAAAATTGAGTTCCTTCTATTTTACCTTTTTAGTTATGATAAATTAAATAACCC
>Ga0208559_100288_pt1 | contig 13778 bp, 15 predicted proteins | sample BED_Mat_host_6_1_FD_187138 | JGI IMG/M metagenome (GOLD analysis project Ga0208559, IMG submission 187138) | Extremophilic microbial mat communities from Yellowstone National Park, USA - BED_Mat_host_6_15 (SPAdes) (version 2) | ecosystem: Environmental > Aquatic > Thermal springs > Hot (42-90C) >...
CAGCTCAGGCTGGTTGCAGGTGGGGGCGCTTGAGCTGGGACCTCGGACTCGACTACGAAAGAACGAAGAAGCTTCTTGTGGAGAGGATTAAGGAGCTTCGGGGAAAGAGGGGGGTGAGGGCTCGCCGCGCTCTCGCGTACTCTGCGGTGCTTCTCATTCAATTGAGGAACGGCTCACGTGTTTCCGAGGCGGCGGACGCTCTCAGGGCTTGGGTTTCAACGAAGAAGAGGGAAGTTGAAGTCGCGGTAAGGAAGCACCGCACGCCTGAGACGAGGAAGATGGTCATCCCCGAGGAGTTGAAGGAAGAGGACAGGCTTGACGCTTCTTCGGTTCTCGAAGCGGTTAAGCCTTCCACGGTGAAGGTTTACGCACGCCGAAGCCTCGGTTTCAACACTCATTCTTTAAGGTATGCGAGGATAACCCACTTGGCGAAAAAAGGTGTTTCTCCTTCTCTAATTGCCAAAATAACCCACCACCGCCGCCTCGACTACGTGTTAAGCTATACCCAACAGAAAACCGCGGATGAGTTGAACCGGGAAATAGACTGATATACTCTCCTCGCCGAAGCTCGGAGGTTCTGGGTCTCCGTCGTTCTCGGAGTTGCCCCTCTCGGTCGGGGGTATCAGTGCTCCCTCCTACAGATTTTGACTACGCTCACCCTAGTTCACACTCTGGAAGAACGTCGATTTGCTCATCGAACACCAGAGACCCCGTCCGTGAGGGCGTGGAGTTAACTATAAATACGAATAAGATTAAAAAGATTTGGGACGTTCCCTCCTAAGGAACACAAGTGTGGGTATGTTACCCACGTTGAAGGAAGGGAATATCACTGTCCTAAGTGCGGCCTCAAGTACAACCGTGACTTGAATCAGTGAACATAGCCCGTGCCTTAACGAGAGGTACGGGTCGGGGGTGCGTAGACACCCTGAAGGGGAAATGAAGGTGCGTCGTGAAGACCACTGGAAACCCCAAAGCCCCGTCCGTGAGGGTGGGGTAGTTTACTATTTTCTAATTTTTCCCGGATTACCGGAAATGGGAGGGAGAGGGAGGGTAGGTGCCCCTAGGCGGCCCTAGGAGGTGGGGGAGTGCTTTCGATAGAGGGGGTTCGTTTAACGCGTTTAACGCGTAAATTTATTTAACGCGTTTAACACGTAAATTTATTTAACGCGTGAAACGCGTCAAAAATCAGGCGTGGGGGGACACCCCCGTCGTTTAACGCGTTTTTGACCAACTGCGCTCGTTTCCGATTAAAAAAAACTAAAAAGCGTGTTGAATACCCTCCCGCTTTTAATGGTGTCCGGATAACGCTTTCCGATGGATACAGAGGTCACCGCGCTCTAATCTGGACACTATCCCGCTTTTAGAGTATTAATTTAAATTATTAAATGACGGGTTTACGTGTTAAATGACGGGGGTGGGTGTCCACGCTCATTTTTTAACGCGTTAAACGAACCCCTACCGTTTCACGCGTTAAACGCGTTAAATGAATTCACGCGTTAAATGAATTCACGTGTTTCACGCGTTAAACGAGTTCGAAAAGGTTAATAGCGTGCTTTCATTTTTTCCCTTATGGAAGACCCGGAGAAGCTCCTTGAAAAGAGCCTCGGAAAGATCAAACAAGAAACAGGAATCATAAAGGACTTTTCGGTGTTCGAGCTCGACGCAAAACCCCGCAGGGTTTTCGTGAGGGAAGAAATGAAGCAGATAATAAACTACCTTGCGTACTATCTGATTTCAAAGGTCCCGGAAAGCGTCCTCGTCCTCGGGTTCAGGGGGACGGGAAAGACAGCAAGCGTCCTGGCTTCCGTCGACGCCGCGAGAAATAAGGGAGGGGGCATGGTTTTCTACGTTAATATGAGGGAGGCGCGCACAATGAACGAAGTGTACGGCGTTTTCACAGGGAAGACAGGGCGGGGCCTTTCTTCGAGTGAACTGCTAACCGAAATCACGAAGCTGTGCGCTTCACCTCCTTCCTTCGTGGTGCTCGACGAAGCGGACTTCGCCTTTCCGAAGATGCTCGACGACTTACTATACTCGCTCACAAGGAGAACGAAGGCGTTCGTGATCATGGTTTCACAAGACCTCCACCTCTTCGAGAAGCTGAGCGACTCGGTGAGAAGCTCCCTTCAACCCCACGTGCTGTTCTTCAGGGAGTACACGCAGGAAGAGCTCTACGAAATACTGAAGCTCAGGGCGGAGGACGGACTCACCGAGTGGGACGACACGGCGCTCAGGCTTCTCTCAGCCCTCGTAACGAAGGATTACAGGGGGGATGCGCGCGTCGCGATCAGGGCGCTCTACTACGCCGCAAAGTGGGGGAAGGGGTGGGGAAGCGACGTCGTGGAAAGCGCGGTGAAGGAGGCGGTGAAGGACATAGAAAGGGACACCGTGAACAGGCTTTCCGTCAGGGACCTGATAACCCTCCTTTCTGTAGTTGAAGCAGAAGACACGGCGAGCGCCTACAGCAAGGCTTCGGAGATGCTTTCGAAAATCGGGTTTTCCAACTCGAAGCCCACGTTCTTCAGGACGCTTTCTTACCTACAGAGCCTCGGGTTGATCGTCCTAGTGAAGAAGAAGGTGAACAAAACGTACACCTTTGAAGCGAAGAGCCTGCTTTCCGACCCCTCCATTGTGAGGGAAGCGCTCGAAAGGGCGCTCGTTTGAAACACTACCAGAAGCGCCACCAGCGCTTTTTCGGAGTCTTCGGAAGCGCCTGCTCAAGCTCCTTTACTCTTTGGCTTAATTCATAGGAAATCGCCTGCTCCCTCGCAAGCGCCTCGTGTAACCTCCTTACTTCCTCCTCAAGCCACGAAACCCTGCGAAGAAGTTCGGCTTCACGAAAGCCGGAAAGCGCTTCCGGAGAAGAAATCAAGAAAGATGGCCGGTCGAAAGCGCTTTTTTCGTTCTGAGAAACCTCGGGTCGGAAAGCGCTTTTCTCTCCATCTCGCACGCCTTTCTGTGTTTCATAAGAGCTCTCAGGGCGGGCGCCGGAAAGCGCTTCCTCGGGATATGAAAGAGGGGCGCTTTCGTGTTTAAGGCCTTTCACGCCCTCTGAAGCTTTCACAGGATGCTGGAAGGCGCTTTCGTGCTTTTCTGAGCCTGCGTCCTCGAAATCGGAAAGCGCTCCCCGGTGATTCGCAAAAGCGCTTTCCTCTTTTCGTGAAGCGCCTTTAAGAGAAGGTCGGAAACCTTCGAGCTCGGCTTCCAGAAAAGCGCTTTCCTGAGTTCTGGAAACGCCCTCTTGAGGTTTGAGAGTTTTCTGCGCTGCGCCTTTTCGCGAACCTTCTCGTTTTAACACGCGCGCGACCGTCGCCTGACTCACATGGAGCATTCTGGAAATCTTACGGTATGAAAGCCCCCTTCTTCTGAGTTCGATAATGAGCGAGCGAGTATCGGTCACGCGTTTTTTACTCATAAAAGAACAAAAAGTGTTTGTCACCATCTCTTAAGAGAGAGGGTTACAGTCTCTGACGTCTCCCCGCCCTGGAAGGGGCGAGGCTTTCAATTGTAAGCACATCATGCGCTCATTTTGCGCAAACGCACAGCTTTTTAAACCTACGGCCGTCGGGAAAAACATGGAAAGAGCGGCTCTGCACGTGCTTTACCTCCTTTCTCCTTTCTGCGAAAGGATAGAGGTGACGGGCGCGCTCAGAAGAAAGGAGAGGGCGAAAGAGGCAGAGGTGATCGCACTTCCCAAGGAAACTGCCGTTTTCGGTTTTTCGAACGGGGTCGAAAAGGCGGTGAAAGCGCTCGGCTTGAAAGTCACGCAGAGGTCGAAGCTTTTCCTCCGCGTTTCGACGGAAGCGGGAGAGTGCGTCGTGTGGGTCGCTCCGGAAAAGGCCGCCTGGTACCCCCTTCTGATTCAGACAACGGGTTGCGAGGACTTCTTCGTCTACTTCACCTACTTTGCGAGAAAGAGGGGTTTTGAGATACAAGACGGCTTTCTGAAAAAGGGCGGAAGGGTCGTCACGCCGCACTCGGAGTACCATATGTTCGAGCTGTGCGGCGTTCCCTGGCTTTCCCCTCAGGAAAGAGGAGAGGACTTCAGGGAGAAGCTCTTCTCAAGGCTCTGACTTCCTCCCCGCCTCTCAAGGGCGAGGGTTCCCCTCATCTGTTCGGGACTACATCCCTCATTTGAGGGGCAGACGAGAGGGCCAGAGACCCCCTCCCGTTTAAATTAACTATTGCAATAAGGGGGCTATCCATCCACGCCTCAGAGAGGCTTTCCGCCCCCTTAACCCCCTATTCTGTAAACTACCGCGTCCTTACGGATGGGGGTCTCTGACAAACTACTCCGCCCTAACGGACGGGTCTCTGGTGTTTAAAGATGAAAAGAGCTCCAAAAGAAAGTTCTCCCTTTTCCTTTTCACCTGCTCCTTTATGTAGTCCGGGACGGGGTAAACAACCCCGCACACCACGGCTTCCGTGAGAGCGGCTTCGAGAAGCTCTTCGGCAAACTCCTCCGGCTTCTTTTCTCCCCTCAGCCTTTCGAAAACCTCCTTGGTCTCTCCTTTTAACGTAACGAGGAACGTCAGTTTGCTGCTCACCTCCTTCGCTGCTTCCTCCAGACTTTTCCCCTCCTTCTTTGCTATGCGCACCGCTTCCTCGACCTTGGCCCTTGTGTCCAGGTTGTACTTTTCGGCAGTCGCCATCGCCTGAGGGACGTCCTTCCTCGGTATCACGCCCTTTCCTGCCGCCCTGACCACAGCCATCGACGGCTTGCTGTTCAGAACCTTCTTGAGGTCTTTTTCGCCGAGCTCTTTAAGAGTCTTTCCCATATTGACGAGCGTTCTCACGGTGCTTTCGGAAAGCCCGAACTCCTTCGCTATCTCCTCTATCTTCTTTCCTCTTTCTTCAACGAAGTCGGCAAGAAGTATCGCATACGCTTGCTTTGCGTCTGCGCGCACCAGGTTCTCCTGAAGTGAAACGAGATACTTTTCGTCTTCGCTCATCGGCCTATAAGCGACGACAACCTTGTCGGCACCGCTAGCCCTGAGCGCTTCAAGCCGCCTGTTTCCCGAAATCACGAGGTACTTTCCTTCCTCCTCGGCATCAGTGACGATAAGAGGGTTGATGAGGCCGAAAGACTTTATCCCTCTTTCCAGGTCCTCATCCTGGTGTTCTGGCTGCTCGTCCTCTTGCTTCTTTGCAGGCGCAAGCTTTCTCGGGTTCTTCTCCCATGGAATGAGAGAGGAAAGAGGGACGATTTTGTACACAAACTTTCCGTATTTGAGTTCGTCCATACCAACGCACAGGACTTTACCTTAAAAAGGTCGCCGGGCGAACAGTTCATGAACTACCGCGGCCGGCCGCGGGTTTCAAATGTCAAATAGGGTTAAGACTGAAAAGGGCTTTTTAAAAGTCTGGTTCATCTTAGAACATTAGAGACCCCGCCCTCACGGACGGGGTAGTTTACACTATTACCTGTTTCCCTGGGATGCTTTGAAAAAATAGCCAGCGTCAAATCACTAGCGGACAAAACCAAAAACATCGGGGAACACGACGCGTATTTGGAATTAGAAAGGGAGAAAAGGAGACTCTTAAAAAAACTGACTGTTGGCTAGCAGGAAACCACGGGGAACTCGATTTCGTGAAGGTTTGTCGAGCCTATGTTTTTCGCTGAGTAAACCACGACCGTGGTGTTTGAAATGAGCGTTATATTGTAACCGAAGTGTGAATAGTATTCTATGAAAGAGGTGAGGGGCACGCGTTCGGTTGAAGGAAAGAGCGGTTCGCCCGCAATCACACACAGCTTTTTGTTATACGCGTTGTAGATTAAATAACCCGACGTGACCATCGCCGCGGCTATAAGAATCACGCTTATCACCACGACGAGTGGAATCGTTTCTTTCACCTTCTTCACCCCAAAGAAAACACTCGGTAGCAAGAAAAGAGCGGCGGCTTTGCGCTCGTCGCAGCGATTACGGTTTTTTTCGACTCTAAAAGAAGTTGGAAGAGGTTTTCATCCAAAAGGGGTTCGTCGAGTGCGACGATTGGTGTTCCTTTGACCCACGTCATCGCAAGCGCAAGGCGCTGGTTGAGGCCCGCTGAAAGCGTTGTTGGGTATTTCTTTTCATAGCCTTTTAAGCCGAAGAGTTCAAGCGTTTCTTCGACGCCTGGTGAGTTGAGGGAGCCACTAAGCCTCTTTATGTATTCGACGTTCATTCTTACGGAAAGCATGGGGTAAGGCGTCGCGGCTTCAGGAAGGTATCCAACAAGTCGTCTCGCTTCGGTTTTGTGAGCTGGTAACCCGTAGATGAGTGCTTCGCCACGCTCAGGTCTGATCAAACCGCTTATCACTTTTAGAAGCGTAGATTTACCCGAACCATTTGGTCCCACTAAAAGCACTTTCACGCCTTCTTCGACTTCGAGATTCACGTCTCTTAAAACTGTGTACCCGTCATACCCAGCCCACACGCCGCGCAGTTCGACCGCGTTCATCTTTCTAAAAGAGTAAAAATGATAAAAGGAAGGGGTGTTCACAGGAAGCCTCTAGGAGCAGGATTGTCATCAAGAAAAGGGGTAAATTCGATAGACTGACTCCTCCCCCCTAAGAGTTGGGCGGAAGCGTTTTTAGCTGACCTCCTCCCCGCTCCTTTAAGCGAGGCTTCTTAGGGCGTCTCTGGTGAAAAAAGAAGAGCATGCGAAAGAAGAGGGAGCGAAGAGCCCTCTTTAGCGTTTCCGTAAGAGGTTCGAGTCTATACCTGTAGGGTTCGACTTCATGGTCGCACTCATAACACACATCCTCTCCTCTTGCGGAAAAGAACATGCAACGGGGACAGGGGCAGGGAACGAGGCAGAGCTCAGTGCACATTCTTGTTACCTTCAAGAAGAAGCAGGAGTTCCTCTTCCTTCTCCTTCTTTCTCATCCTGCACTCCTCTTCGAGCGCCTTGAAATGCCTGATCTCCGATGCGGTTTTTGCGATGATCTCCTTCACCCTTCTTCCTTCTTCCGTGATTTCGAGAAGCCCGTCTGTCTGCCTTACAAGGCCTCTTTTCTCAAGCTTTTCGATGTACCTTCTGAACGGCTCCACTGTGAGATAGGAGAGAAAGAGCACCCTCGTGAAGGGTTTCGGGCCGTCTTCAAGCGCGTTCAGGATACTCTCGACAATTTCGTAGCTCTTCCTTTTTTTCATACAGAAAAAGGTGGAAAAAAGAGAAAAAGGGTCAGCTACTCCTCGCTAAAGCTTCGGAGCTTGCGGCTCCCTTCAAAACAAGCGGGGCCACAATAGGCTGGCTGACGGCACCCGTTACCCTTTTAATACTTTCGCTGTGTGTCAGCCTGAGAAAAATGCCCGGATGGGAAAAATGGGATGAAGTTTCACGGGAGGCGGTTGAGGAGGGTAAGGGCTACTTCGAGCACCCCGACGCACCCTTCGATGTGGGCGCTGTAAAGAAGGTGTACGTGTTCGGACAGAAGTCCCTCTATGATTCTGACCGGCCCGTGGTGGCCGTGTGTGAGCGGGGCGCCGTGCTCGCCCTCGGCGACTATGACTTCGAGGTGGGTGAGGTGCCTGACCCGAGGCCGGGGAGAAAGTACTTCTCCGACCCAAAGGAGGCATTCACAGCCGCACGCAGCCTAAAGGAGAACAGGCTTCAGCTGTACAGGATGCTGGGTAGATGACCGTCCTCCTCGTCCTAGGCGGCCGCTCAACCCAGTCCACCTGCTCCCACACAAGGCATCCGGCTGTTCAACCGCGGTGTTTAAAAAAACTTAAGGCGTTTTCCCTTTGGTGGTTCATGTGAGCGGAGCAGTAGAGCAGGAAGCCCTCTTCGAGTATATCTCGGAGAACGAAGAGAGGAAGATGAGCTCGGTGAGCGGTGTCACGGAGCTAGGGGTCGACGGCCCGGTGAAGGATGATGTGACATATATCCCACTGGACAGGATAGGCACCTTGAAGGGCGGCGTGTACACGCCGAGCGTGGAGAAGGCGGCCGACACAACCTCAGGTTCAAGCCGAGGTTCCGCGCCGTTTAAAAAGCTTCGGAGGGAGTTAACACATGTTCAGAGTCGAAGTAACATCTGATGAGTCGGGTGTGCCAGTAATCAAAATTGTACCGCAGGGGTTCCTGGATCCCCGTGAGCTCCCGGAGCTCATAGCGGAGGTGGAAGCGGAGGCCCTCAGGTTGGATGTGAGTTCCATCGTGCTCTCGGGGAGGCTCCCCGTGTGGGCTTACTCACACATCGTCGCCAAGCTCAGGGAGGACGGCTTCACGGTGGGTGTAGCGGACCCGAAGCTCTCCGCCGCCATCTTCCCCGACGGGAGGACGCACGACCTCGGCGCGAGCGCCTTCTAGGTGGCTACAGGTGCATGTGTTTTTCCTCGGCGGCCCCAGGAAGACGGGGAAGTCCACGCTTTTGCGCCGCCTTCAGGAGGAGCTCCAGTTCACACAGAAAGCTTACTTCATTGAGGCGAACCCCGACGCCGAAGGCTACTGGACGAAGGCGTGGTACTCTAGGTATGGCGTCGACGCGAAGACGAGCGCCCAGCTCGTGAAGAAGAGGGTGGAGTACTCCAGCGCCGTCGGCTTCGCCTTGAAGTCGATACGCAACCTGCTCAGAAACGGGTACACAGTCATATGCGCTCTAGGCGGCCTCCCCTCCGAGGAGAACAGGCGGCTCATCAGCGAGTTCACCGACGAGTGCACGGTGATCCTCCTTATCCCATCCACGATGGAGGGGGACATCGGGGAGGCGTTCGAAGGGTGGCGCTCGATGCTTTCCTCGCTCGGCGTCCGGTTCGTGGAGATGGATGCGGAAAGAGCCTACACATTCATTAAAAACAAGGTGAAGGAAGGTTGCTCCTTGAGCTTGTGAAAACGACTGGCAGAAAAGGGGACCCCGTGGCCGTGTGCTCGTCTCCGGATAGCATGAAGGGGGTGGTGTTCCTTTTCGCCGGCCAGGCGCCGAACGTCCCAGACGGCACCAAAATATACACGCATGACTACGATGTGAGGGAGAAGCAGAGCGAAGACGGGAAGACGAGGAAGTACGGCGTGGTGTACACCTATGCGCTCACGCCAGAGGAGGCGGCGAAGACGCTCGCTTCGAAGCTACTCGCCGAGGCGCTTGCCGAAGCCTCGGCTTCAGCAGGCCCGGATGACGCCAAGGCTATCAGTGAAGCGTTCAACGGCAGGTACGCCGAGGGTGTGGCGCTCGTGTTTAAGAGCGTCAACCTCGACAGGGAGACGGCATTCTTCGCCGTGGTGATGGAGGACGGGCGCCTCTACCAGGGCGGGAAGGAAAGCTACGAGGAGAAGCCGGTTTTCATGGGGAGGGCGGTCGACGTGAGCGAGCTACCTGAGAGGCTCACACCGGACGCCGTGGACATCGCTGGTAGGCGCTACGCTGTCGGCGCTAAGGCTAACGCATACCGAAGACTCCTCGAACTCTACAGGCTGAAGAGCGAGGTGTTCGACGATGAGAGGCTGGCGGAGAAGATCCTGGCCGCCGTGTTCGGCGGCTTGAAAAGAGAAGAGGCGCTCGGACTTGACTCTCCGCTCAGTCGTTGAAGCCTCCCGCGGCGTTTTCATCGGGCGGGAAAAGGAAGTTAAGCTACTCATACTTGCACTCATCGCAAAAGAGCACTTCCTCATGGTCTCCGAGCCAGGGACAGCGAAGACGATGCTCGCCGAAACGGCGCGCGCCTTCGGCTACTCCACCTCATACTACCTGCTCACTAGGGACACGACTGTTACAGACGTGCTCGCGGACACGCTCGCAGTGAGGGAGCATGGGGGGAGGGAGGGGGTGGAGAAGATTTCCGTTGAGTACGAGCCGAAGGGGTTCCTGCTCTCCGAGGTGGTGATCGTGGATGAGGTGTTCAAGGCTTCAAGCGACGTGCTCAACGCATTCCTCGGACTCATGAATGAGAGGAGGGTGACGCTCGGCTCACACACGTTCAGCTCGCCCCTGATAACCATGATAGGGGCGTCGAATGAGTACCCGCGCGACGACCCGGTGCTTGCGGCTTTCTCGGACCGCTTCCTCATACGCCACTTTATGTCATACATACCAAAGGACCTGTGGACGCAGTACTTCGTGTCCTACTGGGGCAACCACAGGTTGGGGAGGAGGTCGTTCGAGGTGCCGCCCAGTGTGAGGGCGGAGCTCGAAGACGCCCAGAGGCACCTCTTCGACGTGGACGTGTACGGGATCCTCTCCCCCTATGAGCAGGCGCTCGCCCTGCTCGAAGACAGGGGGATAAAGCTGAGTGATAGGAGGAAGGCGAGGACGCTCAAACTCGTAGCCGCGAGCGCCCTCTACGAGGGAAGAAGCGAGGCTCTGGAAGAGGACCTGGAAGCCCTGCTCTACACCGCCCCAACGTCGCCGGAGGAGTTACCCACAGTGGAGAAGGCGCTCGAAGAGTGCGTGGGCGACGTGATAAAGGCGAAGAGGGAGGTGGAGGCGTTCAACTCAACCCTGGGCACACTCCTACTTGAAAAGGATGAGAGGGGTGTGCTCGAAGCGCTCGCCAAGCTCTCCAGTGTGAAGAGGAAGCTCTCAGCGCTGAAAGGCGACAGGTACAGGGTGATGGAGGCCGAGCTCGAAAAGGCTGAAGACGTGCTGGTTGGCAGGCTTGTCGGCGGCATCGGCGCAGAGGAGGACGCGGAGATGGCCGCCGAGGAGAAAAGAGAGATGGTGCTCGGGCGTTGAGGTCGAAAGAGGAAATCGAAGCCTTCATCCGCGAGCTCGCACCATACGCCGACGTGTCGGCGGCATCGGCGGCCGCTCGTCTCTCCCCTTCATCCGCCTTCGCTGAGTGCGCCCCCCTAGGCCTCGCAACGGCCAAGCTGGCGCGATGGCTCGCCGTGCTGAGAAGGGACTACGGGGACTCCGCCTTCCAAGAGGCGGTTTCGCAACTAGCAGGACAGCGGGCAGCCGCGCCCCCTGTTTTGGAGGAACCGGTGAACAAGGTGAGGGTTAGGCGCCTGCTCAGCCTGGTCAGGGACGCGGACCCTGCTCTCGCCCTCCTCGTGTTCCTCACCCTTTTCTTCGGAAAGAAGATGAACGGACTGCCCGATAAGTTCAGCCGGCTCGCCGAGCTCTTCCCCGAAGCGAAGGGGGACGAACTGCTCAGCACGCTCCTGGCGGCCGCCGCCCTCAGGCAGGGCGACCCGGGCGCTGTTGACTCGGCGGAAGAGAAGAGGAAGGCGGCGTGCTTCAGGTTCATCGAAGCGCTCGGCGTAAAGGCTGGCGTAGGGCACGAGCTTGAGTTCTCAGAGAAGGCGGAGCTCGCGGAGCTCCTCGCAAAAAGTGGCGTGGACATGCACAGGCTTGAACCGTACCTGAGGAGCAGGGAGGAAGGCGGCGCCGGCTCAGGGGTGAGGCGTGGGGGCCTCGAGGAGCTCGGGAGAGCCGTGCCCCAGGAGCGCGCGCTCGGCTTTGACTGGATGATCCTCAAGGCGCTCGACGGTAGCCTAATGGTCAGGGGCGACGAAATCGGGAGGAAGCATGGGAGGGGGAGAAGCGTCGTGTTCCTCCTCGACAAAAGCGGCTCAATGGCTAGGTTCTTCGACGAGGCGAAGGCGGCCGTCCTGAGGTTGCTACTTTCAAGACGCGTGGGAAGCCTCACACTCTGCCTCTTCGACGACACCCCAGTCTTCTATGATATGAAGAGGGAGTTCGGCAGGGGGCTCAAGGCGCTTCTCACAGTGAAAGCCGGCGGGGGAACCGACATCTCGAAGGCACTCAGGGAAGCCGCGAAGAAGCACCCAGGAAGCGACCTCATCCTCATCACCGACGGGGAGGATAAGGTATCGGAGGACGCGGCTGAGGGAGTCAACCTCATAACATTCTTCGTCGGGGGCGGGGAGAACGAAAGCCTCAAGCGGATAAGCAGGGAGTGGTTCACCGCCGACGAATTCAGCGCGGAGAGAGTGTCGCGTCTAGTCGAAGCGGAGAAGCGGGGCGCCGGACTAAAACGCTGAAAGCGTGCGGGTATTGGAACACCCATACGTCTTTGCGGCCCAGCGTGTAACTTACGTGAGCTACCCCGCCTTAAAAGGCAGAGCTTCCTGCTTCTTCCACCAGGCTCGATCCCCATTACAGGGTTACGGAGGGTCGCTCTCCACAGGCGTATATAAAAAGGTTTCTGAAAGGGGGCTCCTTGCGGAGGGGGACTTCCGCCCCCTTTACCCCCAGAAATTTAAAAAGAAAGCGCTCCGGCAGGTGCATGCTCCACAGAGAGATAGACGCGTGTGAAGCCGCAAGGGAGTTCAGGGCGACGGAGCTTCTCAGGATGACCGAGGGAAGAAGCGGGGCGCTCAGGTCGTTCGCCCTTCTCCTCTTCGGTAGAAACGAGGAAGCGCTCGAAGAAGCGAAGAAGGCCGGGGCGAAGCTCCTTGAGGCGGAAGCGCTTCTCAGGCTTGGAAAACCGGAGGAAGTTCTCGAAACACTGGAGGGAGTCGAAGGAGGGGAGGCACACGCCTTCAGGGCGATCGCCTTTTTTTCGATGGGAAGAAGCAGGGAAGCGCAGAAGGAGGCGGAAGCCGCGCTCGAATCCGCCGACCTAAGCGACGTCGTCGCTTCATCCCTCTTTCCGATTTTCAATGAAAGGATAGACCTGCTCGAAAAAGCGGTTGAGCGCTTTCCCGAAAGCCCCCTCATCAGGCTCGGAAGGGCGGTCTTTCTGGTCTCGCTCGGTGTGGCGGACGAAATCCCGGTGGTTAAAGCGAAAACCCTCTTCGAACTGCTCAGCATCGTAAGGGCGAACGAGTTTTTCAAGGGACCAGCGCATGCGCTCGCCGTCCTGAGAAGCGCAAGGGAGTTCCGCGGCGAGGTGCACTACGCGCTCAAGGAAGCGGAGCTTCTCCTCAAACTCGGCTTTCCGGAAGCCGCTGAAAGGGCGCTTGAAGCGTTCGACCGCCGCCTCGTCGAGTGCGCCCTGAAAGGCCTTCCTTCGTTCTACGACGAAGTGGCGGTGCTTCTTCTGGACGCCGGACGCGACCACGACGGGCTATGTGTGAAAAAATGACGAAGCCCGTAAACCGCCCTTACGCATGGAGTCTCTAAAAATCCGGCTTTACCTAACACGGAGCGTGTTAGGTAAGAAAGCTAAGGAAGCCTGTGCGCACGGCCTAAATACCGCCACTTAACACGCCGCGAGGCCGCGGCTTCAGTCGCACTTCGAATAGCCACATGAGAGGCATTTGTGGCATCCGTTTTCCGAAACGAGCGCCTTTTCGCCGCACGACGGACACGCTTCCAGGCGCCAGTCCCCCGCCGACCGCGACGAAGGAGAAAGGACGGCCTTGAGCGCGTAGGCTACCCCATCCGGGACGCTCAGGATGTGCGCCCCTGAATCCCAGGCAGAGTTTCTGCCGTGTATTCCCTTCAGCGTTTCGACCACGTCGTCGACCGAACCCCCGTGCTGCAGGTAAAGGCTGACCAGCCTTCCGAGCGCTTCCGTGTACGCCTTGTCGTCCGTCCCCGATTTTCCGAGCGTCACGAAGACTTCGATGGGTCTACCCCTTTCGTCAGAATTAACCGTGACGTAAAGCGAACCCTGAGGCAGCCTGAGTTTAACAGTTTTTCCAGAAAGTATCCTCGGCCTTTCCCACTTTTTATCGAGCTCCTTTTTCTTTTCCGTGAGTAGCACACCTTCTCTCGAACCTTCTCTGTAAACTGTTATTCCTTTACACCCAAGCTTCCACGCAAGAAAGTATATCCTTTCCACTTCTTCTACGGAAACTTTTTCTGGAAGGTTCACGGTGGAGGATATCGCGCTGTCTATGTGCTTCTGGATCACCGCCTGCATTTTCACGCGGAACTCCGG
>Ga0208559_100290_pt1 | contig 13656 bp, 14 predicted proteins | sample BED_Mat_host_6_1_FD_187138 | JGI IMG/M metagenome (GOLD analysis project Ga0208559, IMG submission 187138) | Extremophilic microbial mat communities from Yellowstone National Park, USA - BED_Mat_host_6_15 (SPAdes) (version 2) | ecosystem: Environmental > Aquatic > Thermal springs > Hot (42-90C) >...
GGAACTTTCATTTAGCTCACCTCGACTGCTACTAGTTTTTCACCTACTAATCTCGCTTTTATTGTGATCGTCGGCTCATTCCAACCATATACTTTGATCAGCATCGTGTTGCCGTCAATGATGAAGTAGTCATATTTATTCCACGTCCTCATGTGTTCGTTTAGGAATGATTCTATTAATTTTTCGACATCATCCCAATCTAGCTTTAATAGGTTTCTATGGGAAACACTTTCTCCTCCTTCTTGGTCATATGAAAATTCCTGAGCCATGCAACTCACTATTTTTATACTATCAAAAACTGGTATATAAACCTCAAACAGCTGTTTGTGAGGGCAGAATACGGGTCTGATCCCCCTGGGAGGGTGAGGTTTTCCGCTCATTAACTTCCATTTAAAACTACGGAAAATATCGTAGTGTTTTGTGCATATATAACTAGAGTATTATCGCATATGTACGATTTTACTTCTCCACCATCATGTGCCACTGTTATGCTTCCATTTATTGGGTAGTATAATGTCTGTTCTATCAGTGCTGTTCCGTTTATCATGATTTTTCCTTTTTGCACTGTTAAATGCCCGTTATATAGTATCTGCCAGCCGTATTCCGATACACCATACGATGAGTTGTATATTACAGTAAAACTAGGATTTACGATAGGATATACCGTACCTGCGGGGGCGAATCCGCTTATGGATAACACAGCAGTTTGAGTATTATACAAATAGAATGTAATTACATAGGCAGAGTTTTGTGAAATGGCAACAGTAGGATCAGGTGCCGTAACGTTTACTATAACATATTCGTGCGGTTTTAGGATTATTATGTTTGGGTACCAACGATGACTGTTAATTACCGGCACCAATACATATGTTTTATTGGTAGGGTTTTGTATGCATATCGCTATTACGTTGTACTTATTTATTTCTCCTACGTCGTAGAAATCCAACACCTTTGCATGCAATTGCGGGTGATAGAAAAAAATAGAAAACGTGAAAAGGGATGGTATTATAACTACTAACATTAGTACGATTTCAAACTTTTGCATCTTTCATCATCCATACTGCATATTGTAACGCAAAATAAAATGTAAAATAAGCTAAATCTCTAAAAGAGAATATCCATATTAACGCCGGAAGACCCCAAGCTAATTCTTTCTTATTATTATATAATAGGATTAATGCGAAAAGAGACACCTCAAGTACAGTATACACGAACGAGGGGATAGGCAACCCGAATGCAGTAAGAAGTGAAAACGAAACGCCCTGTTGTGCAACAGGTTGCGTAATAGTTATAACGGACGCAAGGTATTGCTTTGAAATGAAGGGTATTGATGAGAGCAGTAACGGTAACGTGAATTCTGCTATCTTCCTAAGTTTCTGTCTTTCAAATTTAATTAGAAGAATAGCTACCAGTATCGCAAACTGCTTTACGTCTGCAGAGATTCCTAGGAGCAAGTATCTTAACCTCTCATTAAATATTGCAAGAAACGCAATGGAATATGCGAAAAGGTTCAGTTCTTGTCCTGTCGCAAAATCATATGAAAGTGCAGGAAATAGGAAAAAAGATGCGATGAAAGCGTTTTCGTGTCTTTTGAGGAAGGAATACGTAAAAGCTAAAACAGCTGTTATTACGTTTACTGTTTCAAGGTTATGCAAAACCGCAACGCTGATGAACGATAATGGGGGGTAAATATAGACGGTCGGCAGAAATGAGTTTGACGTAGTGCCGGTAACAACGTTATACGGAACGTGATATATGGAAAACGCTTTAGCCATTGAATAAAGGTACGGGTTTTTTCCGTCGAGGAATAAGTGTGACGCGTATAATATTATTGCTTCTTCATCCGTTAGGATAGGTAATCCTGTGATTATATTCACCACAGCTGTAATAGTAGCAATAGCAAAAGCCGAAACAATGAGTATTCTTTGCCTTACAAATATAGAGAGCATACCTAAAGCGACAACGAGAAATGCTGTAGGCAGTAAATACGGTTTTCCGTCACCTAAAAACGCTGATCCTAGACTGGTTAAACCTAGCCCTGCAAAAAACCATGATATACTATCTTTCAATTTCTCTTCCATAACCGACCCCTGTAAACCCCAATGAAATCCCTATCTCCTACAACCTATCGGTGCTTATAGGAGTAATACCTAACGTCTGTGCTATTTCGAGTGGAGACAGCATTTCTACTCTCATTTTCGATGTACTTACTCCTGCAACTTCCATGATACTCCTTTCAAACGCTAACAAAAGTAACACTACTAGTCTATGTGCCTCATTAAGCTTAGCTATTATATCATCATAGTTCGCATCACTTGCTATCAAACTACGAAGCTCTGCAAACTTTTCAGACAATTCGTCAATGGCAAGGCTTGAAAACCTATCCGTCAAAATCGATAATAAAATCTGGAAATTCTCATCTACGTTATATGGTGTGCCGTAGAACTGCAGAGACCCGCTCTTAAGGTCTTTCGTTAAAATCAATACGTAATTGTTTATGATTTCTTGCACAGTTGTTATTTTGATTGCTTCTTTTTGCGTCACCTGCCTTGTAGGGATTATAGCTTTTTCCCTAATTGCTTGCCTGACTAAGTTCGGGTCAACTTTTACAATATTTCTTCGTCCAAGTGGCGATAACTGAGGCTGTTGTTGGGTTTGTTGTATTTGTGGGAATAGTGGCGTTGGTGGTGGCGTTGCCGTGCTTGCAGATATTTCATACGTGGGTTCTTGTTGCTGTTGTTTTTTATTATTGGGGTTATTTAGGCTCATAATAATTTCTTGCCTCAGAAACCATTTAAAAAGCGGGTTTTAAGTCTCAAACAGATGTTTGAGGAAAATTTTTAAGTTTCTGGAACCAGATGTTTTTATGCAATTACAAGAACAAGAAAAGAACAGTGAAATTTTGTCGCCTTCTGTTGATGTTTCTACCATTGCAAGGCGTTTGAAAGACGAGTTAGATAAATACGTTGTCGGAAATGAAGACATCAAAACAGCTGTAATAACGGGACTTTTGACAGGCTTTCCTACTCTACTCATCGGAGACCCCGGTACTGCAAAAACGTATACTATCGAACTCCTTGCGAAAATGATCGATGGGATTAAACCAGAAGAGCTTTTTATAGTACTCGCTCATGAGGCGATGACGCCAGAGGACATCTTTGGAAATGTAAACCTAAAAAAATTGAGAGAAGAAGGACTACTAGAATATATTACTGAAGGCTTCTTGCCTTCTGCTAAATTAGTTTTCATAGATGAGATTTTTAAGAGCAACAAAGTCCTTGCCGAATCACTGTTCAGAGCGATTAACGAAAAGAAGTTCAGAAATGGAAGTAAAGAGATCTCGTTACCGTGGCTAGCGTTCTTTTCTGCGTCGAACGAGGTAAGGGTAAATACACAAGCGGACAGGGCGTTTCTCGATAGGTTCAAGATATTCGCTACGGTTCTTTCGCCTAATTTGGAAGACATACAAAACCTCAAGTCAGTCGCAGAAAGGTATTATAAAGTTCTTACGGCAACTAAGCCTACTTTCATCCCAATTGTAACGAGTTATGACGAAGTCAGAAAAATACAGGATAAAATCCTTTCAGATTACACCAAATATATAACGCAAGATACTGTACTCGAAGCGGTAAAGCAGGCTAACCTCATCTTAGGTGCAATAGCACAGGCTTTGCAAAACCCAAGAGCGTTTAGTGATACCGGAGTTATAAGGTCGTATTTCAAATCGATGGGCGGATATCTGACAATCAGCGAGAGAAAATTCAAAAGCATAATGCAAGTCGCTAACGCGTTACGTGAAATGTTCGGCAATTCAACAATTACACCAGTGCATACTGCATTAGCGTTCTATCTTACAATCCCGTTCACACCAGAGCTAAAGAATATAATATCTCCCATAGTCTCGTCATTGATCAAATCGTATTTCAACACAAATGCATCGAATAAGTCTTCTATTGATATTATTAGCTTGGTAAAAAGTATTTCCAAAACAGCAGAGAAAATATTGACAGACGAAGACCTAAATAAGTTGCTAGACGAAACGTCTGCTTACGCTGTAAATGTTATTACTAAAACATTTCCAGCGTCGTCACCCGATTTAGCAAAAGATAGAGCAGATCTTGTTAAGAAATTTTTGAAGGTAACAAATAGTTCTGGTGACACGCTGTATAAGTTGAATAATTTTATAAAAGCTGTAGGTACCTTAAACGATGTCGCGACTAGGTACGCCAATAATGTTAAAATCAGGACTTTAGCACAGAAACTGCTTCAAAGTATTGTGTCTACTGTCTCTGACAAGATAGATATAGATCGGATAAAGGCTAATGCGATGACCGAGCTTGATAAAGTTTATAACAAGATAAAAGCTGAAATTGAAAGTAAATTTAATGAACTAATGAAACTAGGAGAGAGCGACGAGAACAGCAAACTCATCGCAGGGATACGAAAATTCTTCCCGCAATTTTCTAACGCATTACCAGAAACAGTGGTAGTCCAAGAGCAAAAAGAAGCAATAATGAAGAGTCTTGACGATACTATACGTGAGGTAAGGACTAAAATACTAGATTTCATAGACACATTAGAAAAAACTAAGAAGATACTTTCACAAATGAAATGAAGTGAGAGTTATGCAAAGCTTCTTTAATAATAATGAAGATGAAGAGAGACAACTAACAGAACTAACAGACACTATCTTTGAAACAGTGATAAAGGATTTAAAATCTAAGTCTCGTTATCTCACAATTACACCAGACCTCAGGGCTAGTTTAAGAGATGCTGTATATAAACTTGTCAAGATAGCGTCAGAACAAAACAAACTTCTGTTGCAATTCCCAGCAGTACTCGCTTATTTTGTTTATAATTTTTTAAAAAATATCGATTTAAATAGAATTAACGACATAAACGAAAAATTAGACGATATCCAGCGTCTGATACAGCGTAAAAACCTGCAAGGTTTATCATTTAGAACTATCAAACAGATGTTGCAACAGGCATTACAAGAGAAAAAATTCAGATCCAACAAAGGAGAAAAACAACAAGAAAAACAGAAGCAAGGCGAAAAAGAAGGAGAAAAACAGGAAGAGGGAGAAGAAGAAAGTGAAAGCGAAGAGAACCAAGAGCAAGAATTAGGAGAAGAAAGCCAGGAGGGTAACGAGCAGGAAAACGGCGAGGAACAAGGGCAACAACAAGGTGGAGAAGAAGGGGAAACTCAACAGGGAGAGGAATCAGAAGGTGAAGAGAAAGGAGAGGAACAACAAAGTGGGGAAGAAGGAAACGAAGGAGAACAGGGCAATGTCCAGGAAGGAGAGGAATCAGAAGGGGAAAGCGGAAATGAAGAGAGTCAAAGCGGGGAAGAGAGTGGAGAACAACAACAAGGAGAGGAATTAGGAGAAGAAGGGCAAAACATGAATCAAGAGGGTGAAGGAGAAGAACAGGAATCAGAAGGTGAAGGTGGAGAAGAAGAAGGAGGGGAAGAAAAAGAAGTGCAACAAGGACAGGAATCAGAAGAAGGAGGACAGGAAAACGAAGGGCAAAATAGTGAGGAAAAGGAAGGACAGGAAGGTGAACAAGGAGGAGAACAAGGAAATGAAAACGAAGAGAACCAAAGTGGGGAAGAAGGGGAAACGCAGGAAGGAGAAGGAGAGAGTGGAGAACAAGAATCAGAAGAAGGGCAGGAAGGTGAAATCGGAGGAAATCAAGAAGAGGGAGAGGAAGGAGAACCACAAGAAGGTGAAGAAGAGGGAGAGGAACAACAGGGTGAAGGTGAAGAGAGCCAGGGTGGGGAAGAAGGAGAGGAAGCCGAATTACAAGGAGAGGAACAACAAAGTGGGGAAGAGAGTGGAGAACAAGAAAGCGGAAACGAAGGAGAACAAGGAGAGGAATTAGGAGAAGAAGAGGGAGAACAAAGCGAAAGTGAAGAACAAAATAGTGAAGAACAGGAAGGACAAAACGGTGAACAGGGTGAGGAAGGAGGAAGCGAAAACGAAGAGGGTCAAAGCGGAGAAGAGGGAGAAGAAAGTGAAGGACAAGGTGAAGGTGTGGAAGAGGGAGAAGAACAAGAATTAGGAGAAGAAGGAGAGGGAGAGGAAAGTGAAAGTGAAGGGAGCCAAAGTGAAGAAGAAGGGGAAGCTCAACAGGGAGAGGAATCAGAAGGTGAAGAAGAGGGAGAAGGACAGAGTGGGGAAGAAGAGCAAGAAGGTGAAGAAGAGGGCGGAGAAGAAGGGGGACAGCAAGGTGAAAGCGAAGAAAACCAAGGTCAAAATAGTGAGCAGGAATCAGAAGGTGGAGAAGGACAGAAAATCGAAGATATTTTGGAAGAACTAGAAACTAACATTGACGAGGAATCAATGATTTTAGATCAGTTGGAAGAAAGCCTTCAAAAATCATTATCGGCACTGTCTATTGGAAAAGGCTCAGGAGGAGGAATATTAAACGAGATCAATCCTAGAATTTTGGAATTATTAGATAGAGCTAACAGGATTCTGGCTCTGGCTAATCAGGTCGATTTAGAGTACGCTAACAGAGGCGTTAAAGACCAAGGAGGGGTGATGAAGGGAATAACGACTGGAAATAATATTAAACATATGTTTAAGAGCCAACTACTTCTACCAGACGAGATTTTCCTAGAACGGTATACTAACAGAGCCTTACTGCAAAGGGCGGTAGAAAATGAGGGCGTTGGTGACTTCTATTTCATAATAGACAAAAGCGGGTCTATGGGAGATGTTATGACGAACGGATACACAGCGTTTGAAAACGTTTCTGCCGTAGCCTTGGCTTCTGCTATGGAAGCTGAAAAGAATAATAAGAAGGTGTTTGTGCAATACTTCGATAATTCGACAACTGAGCCTCTGGATGTTAACAACGTTTTCGAAATAGCTCAGATCCAACCTGGAGGAGGAACGGATATGATGGTTGCACTAAGAAAATTCATGGAATATTATAATAACTATCCAGGGTTAAAGGACATAAAACAGATCTTCATACTATCTGATTTTGGCACGAATTATGATGATATAACGCTTTATGATTTCAAGAACTTTGCAAAGAATAATGGCTTAGTAGTTACATGCATACATGTATATAGTGGTGAAGTGCCTGATGAAATGCAACACATAATAGACGAAATCTGTGATGAATATTATAAATTTAATGATTATGATGCCAGCGAATTATTTTCAGCAGTGTACTCAAAGGTTATTTAGCTCTTTTTATACCTTATGACCCAAGTTAAAGTTATGAAATATTATGTAGTTAATACGAGGGTGTATCTACCTGAGCCTGTAGCAGAATATTTCGTAAAGTGCTTTTCATTAAAGTTGCCGAACAAGTATTATGATGTTAGCAATATAATAACATATAGAGATGAGGAGAACAAAGTAAGCGTCAGCGTGCCAGCAGACCAAGTTGGAAGCGTTACAGACGCATTACTTGCGTCTGCGTTAGATTTTTATATAGCTCTCGCCGTTTGCACCGACAATAACATTTTGCTATACCGTATGATAAAAAAGGCTAGAGAAAAAGTGAAGGAAATGCTAAAAATAGATAATATAAACCTCGACCCTGAGTTTCCAATTTGTTTAAAAGGTGGTGAATGAACTATGCCAACTGAACTCACACCGGCAGATGTGATCTCATTAATATCTGAAGCTTTAGGGGAAAAGGATGAGGAGGGCGAACCAGAGACATTGCTGAAATTATTACTACGCGACGATTTGCCTAAACAAACGAGGCTGATTATCCTTAACTGTATCGTGAAAAACTGCGGGTTACAGAAAAGTTTATCCATCCTAGACCCGTTCGTCCCACTAGACGAAATAGAATCATTAGAGACGCTAAAGATCGACGGGACGAAAGTGCTAGCATGCATCAATTACACAAAAGTTAGGGATTGTTATTTGATAATTTTAGCGAATAGACAGTTCCATATAAAAAGAGTGACTAATCCCAACGAGTTACTGCAAAAGATGAAGCAAGGAGGAGGAAAGAAACAAAATAAGGATCTTATTTTAAGTAAGCTCAGCGGTGAGGATTTATGATATGCGAAGTCGTTGCCAGTTCATTTAAACCACGGGATGGCGACGTTATGAACGCTGACATAACAAACATACGTTTTGCGTACCCTCCGGGCTGTATCTTCTCTTCTCAGTACACACAATTCATTCATGTCGATCATCCTTTGCCGAAGATAAGCCGTCTAAAGTTTAAGAGAGAGAATGGGGAAGAAGTGAGGGACAACAATTACGTAGTAATAGATATGGGAGACGATTTCTTAGTTTTACCAATAGAAGTTTGGAATAAACTGAAGGAGCTTATATCGACTTACCTTAGTGAAGGGACTTTGCACGGAGGCATCCTATTATACGGCGTCCCTGGCACCGGTAAATCATACATTGCTACTAAATTATTTACAAGGATTCTGGGGCTGAAAGTAATTGTCAAACAACCTACCGACTTCTTGACAAAATATGTTGGTGAACCTTACCAATTACTAAACGATTTCATAAATAAACAACTATTTTCCAGCAAACCTTCCATAATAGTTTTTGACGAGGGAGAAAGGTTTCTATTAAAAAGAGGTGGAGGCGGTGAAGCTGAAAAACTGGTTGAGGACAACATGAAGAATATACTATTAGAAAAATTGCAGGAATTTGCGGATTCGCAATATCCTTCGATCCTCGCACTAACTACTAACGCTTCAATAAACGATATGGACGACGCAATGCTGAGGAGATTTCCCTGGAAAGTTTATTTTCCTCCTTATTCGCACACCGTTTACGAGTATATAGCAAGGAGAATAACTACAGAAAGAACTTTCAAAATTGAGGATAAGGAATACGATGTACAGAAACTATCGTTTTATGCGTCTGCTACCGGCATTTCTGTAGCCGAGTTTAGGACTATTATACAGACTGGGACTGTCTCTTTTCTCAGGGCAAAAAGCAACTTCCCGAGGAGACTTGTGCCATTCGAATTACAAGATAAGGAAAGTATTTTAGATATAACGAAATTGCCTCAACTTAGGCGTTTCGACATCAAAAATAAGAACGTAAAAATGCTATGCGAAGGAGCATTATATACTATGACTGCAGTAGTAACAAGCTATTTTCTTACAATTGAGAATAGACCCGTTTACCTTATAGATTTACAGGAGTCCACTTCGCTGAGGTACGGAAGCGACGATATCATTACATTACTCAAGCAGGAAAACAAACCGGTCGGTATAATTCATATGCACGGTAATCTGAACATCAACAAACAGCTGTTAATAGAGCGTCTGCTCGAAGAGGATAACGTTAGTTTTGTGGTAATAACGAGTTTTGATAGTTCATTATTACAAGTACAAACATTGAAGCTTCTACCTAGGATTGATATAACGCAATTACCTGCGACTGACACAGACATTTTGAAAAAAATACTATACACAGTAGACACATTTTACGGGCTAAAACTAGACATGCAAAAAACTATGAACGAATTATATAAAGAAATGGACTTTAGGAAAGCTATGGACGTGCTGGAGAAGATGATTGTCATGGCAATCTAGGCAACGAGCCTCGCTATTAGGGGCGGAAAATTACTAAATTATAGAGTACTATAATTTAGTTAGAAATGAAAATTTGTATTTATGGTACTGTATTTAACAGCGTAAAGAAAGTTGAAAATTCAATAAAGAGTGTATTTAAACCAGATTATGATATAGTAATAGTAGACTCGTATTCTAGTGATGGAACTTGGGAAGAATTACAAAAATTAAGAAAAGAATATAATCTTATACTATTAAGATTTAAATCAAGTAGAGGTAAAGGTAGAGATTATGCATTAAAGTATTGTCCAGATAATTCAATTACAGCATATTTTGATCTTGATGCAGTATATAATGAAAATTTTCATAAACTATTAGAGCTTAACTTAAACTTTACACATGCAGGGGCAATACAATGGACGTACATTGCAGATAAAAGTTATATTATAAGAATGGGTGGTTGGAAGGACTTAAACTCAGCAGAAGATGTAGAGCTTGAAAGTAGACTTAAGATAGATAACTTCTTCCCCCTAATAATAGGATATAATGAAAGGGTAATTGGAGGCAGAGAAAGTAGATACACTAAAAGCAAACTCTCCATTTATAAAAGGTATACTAGATATTTAATTGATAATATAAGGGGAAATGGATTTACGTTAAGTGATCTAATTAATCTATATAAAAAAGAAGGGAAAAAGAAGTGGATTTACAGAATTTTTCTATTTCCTATAGCTAAATTTAAAGGAATTTATAGAAATTGTGGAAATATAAATAATACTACGTGTACTATTTTAAAAGATATAGAAGCAATGAAAGAACCTAAGGATTTCGGATTTTCTGACGATTATACAATATTCGTTTTACCTAAGGATATGGCTCCAGAGAAATATATATTAAAAATTGATTTTAAGATAATAAAGGAATACCATAATTTACTTTTATATGCAAAAAATGAAATGTCATTAAAGAATTTTATTGAATATGTGAGGTAAATATATATAAATAAAAAATTTTATATTATAAAATTCACGGCTTATCGGAAACTGTTGGCAACGGCGGGGCGGGCGGAAGTCAACTAATAGCTTTTTAAACAGCTGTTTGAGAGAGATATGTGATGAGTGAAAACAATAATAGCAACCGCAAGAAGAAGAAGCTCCCCTCGTTTGAAGAGTATGCAGAAGCTATAACGAAAATACTAAACTTAATATATGCAATTGACCAACTTTCGCAATATTACAATCTTAACCAAATCTCTATACAGTACTTTAACCAGCCATTTACCCCTATTTCGCCTAAAACAGTTGCGAATTATTTTGGAGTTCAATACAGCAAAATACCGAGCCTAGTTCAACAAACTCAATATAATCCTGTTGCATTGGTGACGAAGGCATATCAGATTGCACAGCAAATTCAACCAGATGTGTTAAATTCCATCGCGTCAATGTATGACGTCGAACCAGAGATAGTAAAATCGTTACAGGTATATCTACAGCTTGCACAAGTTTTGCCAAAAATAGTTAGTTCCCAGTCCGCTCAAGTCACCAACAATCTACAATACACTGCATCACCTAACGTATTAGAAAATTACTAAGAAAGGGATTAAGGGGGTAGATCTCTTGATGTTAAGATTGCTGAAATTTGCCATAGTAGGAGGGCTAGGCACGTTGATGAATGAACTAGTATTTTTATCTACTACTAAGCTTTTATCCATATCGATATCATTGGCATTAGCAATCGAAATTTCAATAGTTTTCAATTTTATGTTAAACGATGTATGGACATTTAAAGATAAGAGAAAAGGAAACATATGGAAAAGACTACGTGAACTACCCCGTCCTCACGGACGGGGCATCCCCACCTCGCGGTGAGGATTTCCTGTTTCTTCCAGGAAACTTACTATACACCCCCTCTGGGAAGGGGACGTATAGCAGAGGTTTCCTGTCCACAGGCTCTAAGGGCAGTCCCGACCCCGCACGAAGAATATTTAGAGAAGCGTTATAGTCACGATCAGCGACCCAACCGCACTTGGGACAGACAAACACACGGTCAACCAACGTCAAATCCTTCTTAACGTATCCGCATCTAGCACATGTTTTTGAAGTATTCCTCGGATCTACCTTCACCACCCTCCTACCAGCTCTTTCAGCCTTGTAGGAGAGGTGGCTCATGAACCTGGAGAAGTTAGAGTGGAGAATATGCTTTCTCAAAACTTTGCTCTCACTGTCCTCAACCATCTCCCTCACATCGAGATCTTCCACGTATATCTCATCATACTGTTCTACGAGCCATGAAGTTACCTTGTGAATATAATCGTTCATGAGATTCTTCACATATTCGTGTATCTTGGCTAATTTTTCCCTAACCTTCTCGTAGTTTCTAGATCCCTTCTTTTTCCTTGATAATGATTTTTGTAAAATCTTTATCCTCCTCTCTACCTTATCAAAGACCTTAGGATTCTCTATCACTACGCCGTCAGAAGTAGTCACGAGTTTCTCCACTCCTAGATCTACCCCAACTACTTTCCCAGTTCTTTCGAGAGGTCTCTTCTCGACCTCAACTTGGAAGATAGCATACCATCCTTTAACACTCTTCTTTATTATCACTCCTTTTACCTTGCCTTCTAACGGTCTGTGGAAGAGTACTTTTATCTCCCCTATCTTTGAGAGAATTAGTTTATCCCCGACCACCTTGAAACCAGATTGATTGTAGTTTATGATCTTCATGATCTTCTTGTACCTCAGTTTCCCCACTTTCTTCCCTCTCTTCTTCAGTTCGCGAAGAGAGTTAATGTTGTACCACAATTGATTGTTCACCATTTGAAGAACCTTGGAGTAAACTAGTTCCTTCCCTTCTATCTTCAAGTCTTTCAACATGTCTTGGGTATCCTTAGGTGTTATCCTTTTCCCTTCTTTCCTTGCGTTATTCACTGCGTCTAGCAACGCATTGTAAACTTTAGCCTCAACCTGCATCACCTTGAGGAGTTTTTCCTCTACTTCCTTAGTTGGGTAAACCCTGTACTTGAATGATAGCTGGATCTTGTTATTCTTTCCCTTGGCTCTCCACATATTTTTTCAGCACCTCTAGTGTTACTTGTCCACTTGTTGCTAGGAAGTAAGAAGGTGACCAGAAGTGCCCTTTCCACAGTTTTTCCTTTACTTGAGGAAATTTTCTCTGTATTTCCCTAGACGTGATCGTCTTGATTGCGTTTATGTATCTGGGTATATTCAAGGTCGGTTTCGCCTTGAATAACATGTGGAAGTGATCTTTATCTACCCCTATGTCTATGACCTCAACCTCGAACGTTTCGCTTATTTCTTGAATTTGTTCCTTTAGGAAGTTTATAATCTCTTCATTATCGAACACCTTCCTGCGGTACTTCACCACCTGGACGTAGTGGTAATAAAGAGCGTAAACTGAATGTGATCCTCTGTCCAATCTGTACCGCATAGTTATATCTATTTTTTGATAACTATAAAAGGTTTCTGTAAGGGGGCTATCCATCCCCGCCTCAGAGAGGCGAGGCTTTCCGCTCCCTTAACCCCAAAATTATTAAATCTGCAAAACATATGTTTTAATGATGAGAGTTATCAGAAGAAAGACCATATTCCTAATCCTGTTATATTTATTTTTCTTTATCTTACCGTTTTTCATGCTGACAACAAAAGCTAGTCTTATCCAGGAAGAAGTACCTATTTCAGTTAATGTAAACGCGAATATTTCGCAGGGGCTAATTTACATTGCTCCACTCCCACAACAAACCCAAGTGTTCGGTCAAAATTACTATGTATCAAACTCCTTGGGTTATTATGAATATTCCTATTTGTTCTCAGCAACACCGCCGTTGCTGGTATGGTACGAGCCAGCCCCTTCATCACAAACTTATTATTTCGTTTACGGAGGAAGTACTCAAGCTAGTGCCGTGACAACAGGTGTGTTCAGTTTTTACACTCAGTTCTATTATCTCAACTCATCTATCTTCAATGTATCAGGCGTTTCGTTACTTGGCGGGTCATTGGTACTAAACGGGCAAAATAGTCTTGTAACTTTTACAACGACTGCGTTGCGTTATACATCTGCAGTTATACTTTACACCTTACAATCTTCAGCTGTTGTGACGCCACCCGAACTAATAT
>Ga0208559_100292_pt1 | contig 13635 bp, 19 predicted proteins | sample BED_Mat_host_6_1_FD_187138 | JGI IMG/M metagenome (GOLD analysis project Ga0208559, IMG submission 187138) | Extremophilic microbial mat communities from Yellowstone National Park, USA - BED_Mat_host_6_15 (SPAdes) (version 2) | ecosystem: Environmental > Aquatic > Thermal springs > Hot (42-90C) >...
GCTGCGAAAGGAACCTGTTCCTCATCCTATACAGCAACTTATACATCAGGTTAAGTGATAGTGGGAGCGACCTATTATTGGAAGCAAAATACGCGGAGTAGAGGGCTGCCTGTATTCCCCCACCCGTCAGTGGGTTGGTCATATAGGCATCATCACCCAATATTGTAACACGCTCATACCTCCACTTCTGGGGGTAATTCGTGGGTATTATATGGGTCTGCTTTATTACAGGATTAATCTTTATCCCGTTCACTTCCATCCATTTATACAGGTATGGCCACGCTTCCTTTGCATGGGGAAGTGTAACACCAAGCCCCACTTCCCCGCCAAGATGGTGTGGGAACACCCATGCATACCCGGTTGAAGCGTATTTGGTGAGGTATATTTTCACAACGTGTTCCTCTACATTCGGAGTTTCACCTATCAACTGAACACCCGTATGGAAGTCTGTGAGCTTCCTCTTCTCATCCAGACCCATACTCTTCTTGACGAAACCACCCGCTCCTTCAGCAAGCACAAGGTGTTCATCAGGTATCTCAGAGGGGTAGAACGCCTTGTATATTATTTTAGCCCCTTCTTTCTCAGCTTCCTGCTGGAGCCACCTTTCAAAATACCCCCTTTTTAATATGTAAAGTATCGTCCTGTTCCCCCTGTAACTCACAAGCTCCTTCCCCTCAAAATATATGTCGTATCCAGTTACTTCATCAGCTATAACATCCTTTGGAGGCTCGAGCCCTACATGATTCAACCACATGGTCGCACACCCACCCGAGCAAGGCTTGGGACTCTTTTCCTGATTAGGGTTCCTCTCATACAGGACTACTTTTTCACCCTTTTTAGCCTCTAGGTAAGCCATAAAAGAACCAGCTATTCCGCCACCCACAATAATCAATCTACATCCCCTCGATTCCTGACTACACCCATCAAATCAAGTCCCCCTTCAATAGGTATTACGCTTATATCAGCATTTCTAAAGGTCTTCACTAATAGGTTAGTCATACTGGCTTTTGTCCAACTATAAATATGGTTGTCATCGTAGCTATCAGCTTCATTCACCTTAGAATTAGGAACAACTATAACAACTAGTCTGGCTCTCACAAGATTTTTCAGGATGAAAGCTGGACAAAATGTATGTTCAAGCACATGGCTGAGGAGCACATGTGAACCCACAACTTCATCTCCATTCATCGCTAGGTATTCTTCGATACTCATCTTTACTATTTCCGCATTAGGGTTATAAACAAACCCGTAATGCACAAAATATTTATCAAGGTGCACATGTTCCTGATCCAGTGAGTTGTCGTCTAATGTAACACCCACATCCCCCCTACACCTCTTACCGCAACCCAAATCTATCCTCAGACTTTTAGCAACCCCCATGCTACACCAGCCCCCAACACGTAGAACGACCAATCAATTACCCCACTAGGCCACAGTGGGTTCTTTTCCACTATTTGGTCAAATAAACCTTCCTTTAAAACCAACTCCAAGAGGAGTATAACAGGTATAAACCAGTGTTCGAGGTGTCCTGCGTACACACCGAAAGTAATGGCGAGGCCCCACGCGAAGTGTGCGTCCTGGGCGAGCAGCCAGGAAGAAGGAGACCAAACCTTTGGCATCAGTTACTCCTCTGTTTCAAGAGCGCGTGCTGATAACCAAAGTAGTAACCTAGAAGCACTCCTACAATGGTAGTCCACGCGGAAAGAGGTATCCTTCCTAAATAAAGCAGAATAGACGCAACTATGAATATGATTAACCCAATGAAGAGGTTTGGGCTACTGAGTGGTGCTGGTAGACTCATATTTCTCCACCTGCGAATATGGTGGTTCAGCTAAGGGTTCAGGGTTATCGCACAGACACCAATCCGTCGGATCCACCCACTTCTTAACTTCACCTGTAATCGGTCGCACCCACTCCCCACAGTAGCTTTTACCGTATTTCATAAACCCAGACACATGATAATACACATATAACTGTTTATTACCAGCCGTCGAACCGTCCGCATCAGCCATCACAGAATAGAGGTACTCCACGATATTATGTCCACAGTTCTTACAAATCGTACCCATCGCCCCCCTTAACTCTCCCCAAGAACCCATCATCATCAACCTCTGAATTTACGGAATAATATCTGCCTTTCGCCAAGTCCTCGAGACTGGAGAGTATGTCTAAAAGCTCCTCTATTGTGATTTCCTCACTTTTCAACTCAGCGTCACCCCCACGCCGATGAGGAAGTATGCAAGACACACACTTCCAAGAAAAGCATCCATCAACGCTTGGAAGTCGATATTCAAACAATCATAGGAGAAGCAGTTTGCTACATTTAGAGTGGAAGTATACATTGCTGAGAAGAAGTGGTATGTGAAGTAAGCTGATACAACACTGATGATCAAACCCACAATTAAGTTAACCGTCTTCAACCTCAACCACCACATGGGAACAGTTAGCGCAATAATAAAAATCCATTTTCTTCCCCTGCCATTTTCTTCTCCACACGTAAATAACTTTTTTGCATGGACACCTGCACTCCTCAACGAGTTTGGTATCGCACTCAGAACACATGTTTCCTCTTTCTAATTTCAGAAAGAAAAAGTTTATGTGCTCCTTTCCTCTCCATGTCTTGTGGTAACGCAGAAAAAGAAGAAGAAGATAAAGTGGTATATTACAAGTGAGGAAACCGGACTCATACCACAACCCTTCCGCTCCTACATTGACCAGATGCGTCCGATGGCTGTCGTCCCCGCACTGATCTTCGGCTTCTTTACCCCCCTCATCCTCGGCTCTGGTCTTGTAACAGCATTCGCCTTCGCTCTTCTTTTGGGTTTCATGCAAGCTGGAGCGCAGACAATCAACCTTTCATCCCCCTATGAAGCACAGATAGACATAGAAAACAACAAGGGATACCGCCCCACTCCATCAGGTAGGATACCCCCGAAAATGGGCACAATTGTTGGGTTTTCGTATCTCTTCATAGCCACGCTCATCGGTATAACTTTGAATTTTTCTCTCTTACCTTTCCTGATTGTTTACGCCTTCCTAGCGGCATCCTTCACAGTTAAACCCTTCTATTTCAAGAGGATCTTCCCAGCAAACATAATAGTTGAGGGACTTGCAAAAGGATTTTTTACTACATACCTCCTCGGCATGATAACCCACCACAACTTCCTGACTCTCTCCATCTTCATGCTCATATGGGCCACAGCACTGCAATCCACAAAGGATTTTGGCGATGTTCAGGGAGATAGGAAATACGGTATCCAGACCCTTCCCGTGATGATAGGTAAACAGAAGACTCAGGTGGTGATGGCGCTTATTTCGATTTCATCATATATATATGCCTTCTTTGCACACCTTCCCCCCGAAGTCTTCATTACACTTCCATATCCCCTAGTAACAATCTACCTGGTGAACAAAAGGTATAAAGTCATGGAGAACAACCTGGGCTGGTTCATGGCATACATGGGAATCCCCCTCATGGTCATATTCTCCCTCTTCTTCATCTAGAGTATTTATCTATCACACTCAGCAGGAAGTCCACGTCTTCTTTTGTTTTTGAAAGTCTTGCAATTCTCACCGCTTCCCTCACAGAATTGGTGTTCCGTGAAAGCTTATCGGCTATGTACTCCGCAAGTTCCTTATCCTTCTTCTCCCTTGTCGTAAGATACGAAACGACCACACGTCTGTAGGTCTCTTCATCATACGGCTTAAGCGTGAATATCTCAAACCTATCCTTTAACTCTGGCGGCAGCTTGTAATCCGAGTTACACGCGGCGAACACCCACCCTTTACCGCTTCTCTCATCATACATATTGTGTGTAGCCACTATAACCCTTCCCGACTCCATCCACGTGAGGAGCACAGACAGGTCATTCACATTCTCTATCTTCTCCAGTTCATCTATTATCAGGTATCTCGGGAGCTCATAGAAGAGCACATCCCTGAGACCCACCTTCGTCGAGCTCCCAGCTGTTACAAAGTAGGCGCCTTTCAATCTCTGAAGCTCCAGCAGGAAGAGGGTTTTCGCAGTTCCAGGTGGGCCCACAAGGAGTATGTGTATTGGCTTATCCGCCTTCAGGCTCATCATTATAACTCTCTTTATGTCATCATAGCCCTCAATCATGTTGAACAGGTCATCAGGAATCGTGTCTTCGACTTCATTATCGTCGTTTTCAAGCAGTTTCTTCGCTTCCTTCAGACTCTTCAGCCTGTAGTTTTTTCTCCCAACCTTCTGCACTATTCCAGCATAAACCAGGTCTTTTACATCGTGCCATGATACCCCCGCTTCCGTGAGCGACCACACCACACTATCAGGATTCAAATTGTATGACTGGTACTCCTTTGCTATTTCATCCTGAACCTCAATCAGCTTCGCTAGGATGAATTTGTGCTTTGGGGACAGCTTCATACAAACACGGTGGTGTATGGTGGAATGTTAGTTTTACGATATTTTTAATTACCACGCTTCCTTAGATTATTCATGCAAAAATTCGTGAGACCAAGTCAGTCGAGTGGTGCCGCGGAAATCTTCGACCTTTATCATATACCTTCATCTGACAGGGGGACTGTCTTTCAGGTGATAGATAAGAACACCGATATAGGGAGGGCGATAACAGAAGACCCAGAGTTTATTCGGATTTTCGTAAAGCAGTGGGATCTCATCCAGTTTTCGGGTATGAGCGTGAGCTATGTTGCAAACAGGGGGTGGGATGGTTGGATGGCCCTCCGTGAGTTCATACAGAACGCGCTTGACGCTGAAGATGAGCCGAATGGAAAGATTGACCTGGATGTCAACCTTGAATATGTAACCGCAAGTGATGGAAAACCCATCATCGTGATAGAGAACACACATGGAGAGATACCTTATAATGCCATGATTCTGGGCGTGAGTGAGAAACCCTGTTGGGCACGTGGTCGTTTCGGTGAAGGCTTAAAGCTCGGTATGGCCTGGTTTGCATCCACATATGCAACCCCATACATATTTTCAAAGCGCTACGCATTCAAGGCTGTCTTGATAAACAACAACGTCTACTTCCTGCTTGGTCTTTCAAGAACCTACGATAGGAACGTAGTGCTGATTTACAATTCAGCCGTGAAACCTCCTCAGGATGCGATTGTCAACCCCAGCAGGATGCCTGTGGTTCAAGTGTTTCGCATGGGTGATATAATTTTCGGTGGCTCCTGTGGGCAGAAGAGACCCTTCTACATCTACCGTAAACCAAGCATTGACGCAATTGGGAAGCTCTACTCATCCCAGATATTGGTGAACGACATGGTGAACATAACATCCAACAACTCACTTTACAGCTACGATATACCCTACATAAGGTTGACACCTGACAGGAACAGTGTCCAGTCGGTGTATGAGCTCAAAAAAGCGATATCCCTCTCCCTATCCCATGAAAGCATCGCATACAAATTTTTCGATGACCTGCTCGAATACGCGAAATATGAAGGTCACCCCTACGACCTTTCACGTGGAGGCCTCTTTGAACTCTATCTCAACTATAACCCTAATGATACCGCAAAAGCGGCGATTGCGACATACATGAATAAACTCAATATGACCTGGACTCAGAACGCTTCTGTTATTGATAAACTCAGATATTACGGTGCCGAAAACATAGTACTGGTGAACCAGTATGTATCAACCCTTTTACCTGAGAGCACATCTGACAAAGCCTTCTTCAGGATGAAAGGGGATGTGCTCGAACAGAACATGAAAGGAAGGATCCCCCTGAATGAACTCACCATGATGAAGAGGTCGGTTATGGAAGAGGTGATGGCTTTATCTTACTTCGTAATGGATGCATTATACCTCGACCCAAGAAACATGGACGTATACCCTGTTCAAGAATTGCAGGATGCCCTCGGCGTCCATAAAGGGAAGGAGATAGCCATAAGTCAGGATGTGCTGACAGATCCAACACACGCGATTGAAGTTGTAGCCCATGAGATAGCACACGCACTTGGGGGTGGGGACATATCTGAAACTTTCGAGCGCTCCCTATCCAGGGTGGCGTCGGCAATATACTCGCTGGATAGTGAAAAGAGAGATATTTTGAGGAGGAAGCTATCCGGCTACTGGGCTGCCCGCGGGCGGTTATACAACCTTGCGCATGAAGAAGTTATTTACAGGATCATACAGGAAGATATGAATGTTAACCCTTTTCAGGCATTCATGCTAATAGGACAGGAGTTATCCAGCTATGAAACAATGATAGTTATAGAAAAGGTGCGCGACAATGCGTGGGTTTCATCCATGCGCCTTGACGCAGATACGTCAGAGGTGGGAAGCGTTGACACAATATACAGGCAGTACCTCCTCATGTATGATCGTCTTGTGAAAGGTCGTGAGAATTCCCAAAACATGTGTATCGTGATGTACAACTGGATCGGTGATTACTGGGAAATATTCTTCAATAAAAAGGGATTTAAACCGTTGTCAAGTATTAGAGATGTAATCGACACCATGTATAAGTCGATGGTTCAATGGGAAAAGACGAGACTTGCCGACCCATTCGCCTCAGTAGTAGAGGAACTCAGAAATACAGACTGAGGCGTGGTTCATGCCCTTTGACCCTTATTCGCTGAACAGCATGCTGGAAAGAAATGGCTTACGGCTTGAACCCGTTGCCCCACCCTATATCTTCAGGGTCTACATGTTCATGATTGAATTGAAGGATCGAGGTATCGATGTGTCCTATGGTGGCTACGAGGTCTGGAAGCGTCGTTTACCCTTCGACACGAAGGCTGTGTATGACGTCGTGATAAGTGGGGTGAATACACTCAAAACAAACGTAATAGAACCCTACCGCTTCCTGCAACTCACGTATGAGTCCTACACCGCACTGGGAGATGGAAGGGCACCCATTATCCCTGTAATGAATGGATTTGTTTCCCGCTACCCTCTTCCTTACCCACGTATAACTTTCAGTTATAATCTGTATAAACTTGATGGGAATCGTTCCTACAACGGTAAGTGGCTTAACCTCATCACTGCGACAGTAAGTGAGTCGAAGGATCCGTCGAAGTGGCTGTGGGTTCCCCGTAATGACAAGAGTGAAGGAAACCTCTTCTCTTATGTTGTTTTCTTTTGAGTGTTCCGAAAACTTGAAAAGGGAAGGGGAGATGATATATTCATGGATCTGGTTGTTTCCTTCGATGGTTCCCTTCACGCATACACAAAGAAGGGTGGCGAAGGATATCTGCTTGCCAACAGGAAGGGAGTTAGTTTTTCCCCTTATAATTACAGGGTTCTTGAAGACCTGGAACTCGCTGTATCTTCACTTTTGGTTGCACCCCCATCTCCATCCCTTGTCGAGTTCAGAGGGTTCGAGACGACACCCGAAACTGAGAAACCGCTTGCTGTGGCGGTATCAGAGTTCATTTCATCCCACCCCAACCTACCAGAGAGTAATATGACACGCTTCATTATGGCGCTGGGTATGCTGGGTATCGAATACACGAGACACAGGGGTTTCGTCGTAACACCCTCATCCGTGATCACACCCCTGCTCCTCAAGACCGCCAAACAGATGAAAGTTAAACCAGAAACTTTATATGATTGGACTTTCTGGTATCCAGAGGGGGAAGAAAATGGAGGGTAAAATGATGGGTGTGTGCGCCGTTTGTGGACAGTTCAAACTGGTATACTACTGTCCTACATGTAAGAAGTGGATGTGTGAAAACTGTAAAAACAACATCCCAAGAAGGTTTGGAGCGCTTCTAAGGCAAATTCTTTCCTAAGTATTATTCGGGTTATCTGCCACATCAACCTGATAGGTTCCAGGTTGATTGAATGTCGTGCTCCAAGACGCCACACCAGATGAATTGGTCGTAGCCGTCGAAATCTCCGAGTTATTAACGAAGAGATACAGCGTAGCATTGGGTATGGGGTTACCCTGTGGGTCTAGATATGTAGCGGTAAAAGTAACACTCTGTCCCACGTCGACCTGCGTCGCTGAAGCAGTAAGAGATATACTCGCCGTCCCCGTTGTCTGTTGGGGAACACACTGACCATTAACACACACGTAACCTGAGGGACACTGTGAATCCGATGTACACCCTGTCGTAGTTGTTGGGGGTGTAGTCGTAGTAGTCGTAGTGCAGAAGTGACCCAGAAGACGGGCTGTACGGGGGAAGCGCTGACTTATCCTACAAAGGATGAGAGGTAAAATACGCTCTCTTTCGGTCTGGGCAGCGCATGCCGAACAACCCAAAAATCACTCGCCCGTTAATAGTCTAACCTTCAATCCACTAGGAGTTGTTGAGACATAGGCGCTCTGGGATACGGACCCTGAATGGGACGCACCGCTAATTGGTCTAGAAACCACGACGGGTACAGCAGCAGCCGTAGTGGTACCAGTCATTGTACCAGTCGATGGCATTGGTGCGAACAGTCTTTGCTTAGCCGCGAGTATAACCGAAAAGTCAACCAGGTTCCTGTTCTTTATAGCACCCAGGACTCCACCTTCAGACCTTATGGTGTTTATTTTGTGGTTGAGTGCGGGGAACCTTGAAAGCAAGTTACCCTGGTGTCCGCCAAGGGTTGATGTAGCTGAACCCATTACCCTACTTCTGAGTCTCTGCATATAACTCATTCACTTCACCATCCTTCTGAACCTATCATTCTCCTTCTTGGTGTTGGACTGGGGTGTGGGTATTCAAAGCTTCCCTTTGGAACCCTTGCCCTATTACCCATCAAAAGCTTCCTGTTGTTTTCACCGAACCCATAGAGCGCGTCTATGATCGCTGGAACCAGACCGACTTCAACGAGTTCATTAACGGCATTTCTCAGGTTCTGTATCCTGTCCTGATAGACCAACCTATCACGTAGTGGCATAATCTCTAATACATGAACTCGTAAATAAAGTTATCCTTAACTGACTAGGGGGTAGCTGACCCACTCACCCAGCTCCACTGTCCGCCACAGTTTGGTGGTGTTGAAGATATACAGTATATTGAAGTCTTGGCTCCCACCCTGCCCGTGGTGGTAGACTATTGCGACTTCTGTCAATGGAACCAGTACGAGTTGCTCTTTCAGTAAGCAATGCGACCTCTTCTTCTCCATAAGGATCGCCCGCACTTCACCGACCAGCACACTCCAGAACTCGCTGTGTTTAACACCTGGCTTACAATGCTCCTGAGTAACTGTGATCCACTGGAAAAACCTGTGCAGGGCGGGGTTCGTTATTCTGGTTACTTCAATCGTTTGTTTTAATTGCTCATCAGTTAGATACCTGAATAAATCGTAAAAGGGGCGGATGCGGGACATATAGCAAACCCCTTCGGTATGTTTATGCCTCTCCACCATTCATTAGGCGTCTCAGCATTGTTATAACTGGCCCTTCTCCTCGCAGTGAACGTTGCAGCACATCACTCAACCTCTGCTGGTTTGGACATATCAGGTAGCATATCGACCCAGTTGTTATCAAGGTATAAATGGAACCCAGGTCTTCCATTGAAAGCTTCTCCCAGTGTATCTTTGTTTTGAGTATCGCGTTTATCTCATCCGCCATCCTCTGTTTGTTCTCGTTTATAGACGGAGCCATGCTTTAACCACTTCCCTTACCTTATTAACATCCCACTTAATAACTACATCTATAACTTCCTCTGTGGATATGACGTCCCTTCTCAGCATCTGCTGTATGAGTGATGCTGGAGTCATGCCCAGAGTGTCAAGGATGCACTCTATCCCATTTATCAGGTCTGTTACAGCCTGCTGTGGATTCACCTGATACTCCTTTATCGCATTGAGTATATCATCGATGCACTGCGTTGGATTTGGAGAAGGCTGTGGTTGAGGTGAGGGTTGTGGACTAGGCTGTGTGCATTCCCCTTTACTGATATTATCCTCAAAGGATAGAACATCGTATGGCGCATCTGGCTCTGGTGTGAAGGTTACAAGCCCATTGAAGCTCTGAGGATTAGGCGTATATCCTTGCAGGTTTGTCCCTGTCTGTGTATCCCAGTCCTTCACTCTTTGAGGATCATACCCTAGACACACTGTACCCGTGTATCCAACATTAACAGTGAAGACGCCCTGCGGTTGAGGCGGCATTATCTGTGAAAATCCACCCTCAAGCATACTCCACGTCTCGTCTGGATTTAGGGTGAAAATGAACACAACCTGCCACCCCTTTCCGTAGAGTGAGGTTGAACCATTCTCGAAGTAGACGGGAGCCATTGGGGGAGAGTTATTTTCAACACCGTTATCTACTAATGAAGGTGGTTGACCATTTACCAGTTCACTCTGTGTTAAGAGGTGTGTCCCAAACCCATTCTGACCAGTACAGGTCGGACAGAGAGGTGGACTGTTAGCTAGATAGACAGGCCAAAAGGCGCCACCGAAGTAGTATCCATTCCTGAGAAGGATAACCGACTCAGTTTGTTTTCCAAGGTTGTGGAATGTCCACTCAACGATTCCCTGATTTTCATCATACCAGCTCCATGTAACACTGATGTTCTGACTGACCCTATACCCTTTAACCCTCGTATCCAGGTCGATTATGGGTTTACTGGGATGAATGTCTCTTATTATCACTTTCTAACTCCTTCCTTATTTTTTCAAGCTCCTCGAGTATCCTTTCGAGGCGTATATTCGCTAATCTAAGTTGTTCCGCTATTTCATTAAATTTTCTATCTGCATCCCTGAACATTACGCGAACACATCCAGTAGGGAAGAATATTTAGACCTTATCCTATCCATAACTTCCGCATTGGCGAACACGCTCTGGTACAGCTGTATTATCTTTATCAGGGAACCGTAACCCCTGACCTTCACTTTACCCATGAACACGGCATCTGTTATGCTTATTGGAACACGCACACCCTTATCATTCTTTTTATACCCAAGTATCACCCAAGCCAGGGACTGAGGGGTAACAATAAGTTCATAATGCACCACTTCAGGTGGCTGCTTGAGGAAGTATAGTTTATCTTTCGCTCTCAAATACACTTCACCCAGTTCTTCCTTAAAGTCGTAATCCATCAGCACCACCTTGAACACCGCGTGCTCCACGAAACCATATTGTTGTTTTATCGCTTCGATGTCCACTTCACTGTTCACATAGCGCACAAGCTCGACAAGGATTGGAAGGAGAGATTCTATCAACCCTTCCTTAACATTCTTCTTTATCCTGCTCATAATCGAAGTCCCGGTCTTCGCACGTTCAACCTGTTCCGCTATCGCTTCAAACACGCTCATATCGTTGAACAGGGGGTTCGACTCCATGATTTTCTGTGGCATCATCGGGTCAAGGGGTAGTTCATAGTAATTCTCTATTCCCTTCTGCTTAACATACTCCGATAAGTCCCTTGAACCATACATCCTGTTCCCATCGAGGTATGCAAAATTCTGTATCACGCCCAGGATGGGGATTTCCGCATACTCCATTACCTTCACAGTCCTTGAAAGGTCGACCTCAGCTGTTACGGGGTGAAGCACGATTACAGCACCCGCCATCTTATCCTTAAAATTATTGGCTATCATCTTCAAAACATCCCCCGCGCCACCCGGCGTATCTATAACAATATAATCCATGTTGCCCAGGTTTTCAAGGCTCTCCAGATAATCCTTGAGCAGATACTGGATGTCGGTACCTATGAGATATGTAGCCTGATCCCTGTACGTTATGAGGGAAAGGGAGAACACATTTATATCATTCCACACGACTGGTTTTATCACCTTCGCTTCATAGTCTATCTTGCTGTTCTCACTCAGGTTGAGCAGTATCCCGATGTTCGAGGACTCGAAATCCGTGTCAACGAGGGCGGTTTTACCCTTTTTGGAGAGCGCCTTCGCAAGGTTTATCGCGACGATCGACTTCCCAGTACCCCCTTTCGTCGCCACACTCAGGACAACCTTCACTTATATCACTCCTTGAATTCTTCAGGAATATACTGGGATAAGTTCTTTGATGGGTTGGGTGGAGATGGAACTCCCCTGTTTTTCACTATTTCAGCAATATTCTTCAGGGGTTCCTTCGACTTCAGCACATCCGTGAAACCTCTTATGGCTTCCGATACCACCGTCGCTTCATCACTCAACCCCTCGACCTGTGGTCTTGAAACCATCTGTCTCAGAGCCGCTATTTCATTTTTGAGCTCTTCCTTCTCCTTTTCCGAGAGCTGGTTCTGGAGCATTGTTACCTTTTTCTCCATCTCTTCAAGTTTCATCACTATAACATCCTTCTCGGGGGATGATGACCTTTCCTTCAACTCGTTTTTTATCTGCTCCATCGCAAGGTTGAGCTGTTCCAAGAGGAAGTCCTTTGTCTGTGCCACCGATTCTTCTAGTTTTCTTAGCCTCTCTTCCTCTCTCCTCTTTTCTTCTTTTTCTTCATACTCCCGTCTGAGCTTCTCCATTTCTTCCCTGTGCCTCCTCTCCATATCCTCGATTATCGACCTTATATCGTAGGGTTGAGGTGGAGGTGGATACATTGGTGGACGACCTGGGTACTGTGGGTACTGTGGATATGGTGCACCTTCCTCTTTGTGCATCCTCGGCTGGTAATACCCGTAGTCGGTTGACGTCGGATAATCGTATGAATACCAGTTATAGTTCGCCTGTACTCGTGCCTTGTTTTTCTCTTCTTCCAACGCACGTATGTAGTCCTGAACAATCAGGTTGGCAGCCTTTTCGTTTTTCTGAAGCGGGGAATTATATGAAGTTGTAAGCAAATCCATGAGTTCACTGGGGTGAAGCGCAACACCTGACGACCTGCTTCTGGCAACAAGGAAGTCGATCAGTTTACTTGGGAGTTGCCACGCTGTTAAAACCTGCTGGAGAATCTGCCAGGGCTGTCTTGGTGAACCTATATCAATCGGTAGCTCTTCTCTGGTTTCTTCCCGTCTCTTCTTAACTATGTTTTCCACGTCTTCTTCTATTTTCTGTTCTTCTATAACGTCTTCTTCCTGTTTGGGTTCCTCTCCATCCACCGCGTTGGCCTTACAGTTATCGGGAAGCATGGATGACCTTATCGATTTATTACATTTGGGACACTTATACCAGAAATTACCGTTCCGTATGAAGTGGTCGACCACATTTTTACAGTAAGGACACATGCACGTTTCTTCGGACATCTCTGCCATAGATACATAAACATACATACGTTTAAAAAGGTTTTGGGGATAAGTTTTTTAGACCCATACACGTTTAGAGCATGTGTCCCTAATAGAGAATATTGTAGAGAACGTCAGGGGAAGGGAGATACTGAAGCCATATCAGGTCGGAACCCCGCAGCCACCCCAAGGGAAGGAGTACACTGTTTATCAGGTATCTCTGACTGTGCTTCAGCCAGGTGCTAGGACGACTGTACTGGATTATCAACAGGGTCAGGACGTGTATTACATGTCGGGCCTCTTCCTCGGTGAAGACTTGAAGGTATCCATGTATTTCAAGAATAATCAGAAACCCCTAGAGTTCTTCTACTCAGACCTGGTGAATTACAACTTCAAACATCAGTTTAAGATTCCACTCATTGTGAACCGCTTCCCCATTCTTGACAGTCGAACTACGATGTATGCGTGGAATGTGGCTTTCAACCCAGAACCAAACATACCCATATACGATGTCCTCAAAGTGGACATCACAAACATAACACCCTACGACGTATGGTATCAGTTCTACTCGAT
>Ga0208559_100293_pt1 | contig 13629 bp, 25 predicted proteins | sample BED_Mat_host_6_1_FD_187138 | JGI IMG/M metagenome (GOLD analysis project Ga0208559, IMG submission 187138) | Extremophilic microbial mat communities from Yellowstone National Park, USA - BED_Mat_host_6_15 (SPAdes) (version 2) | ecosystem: Environmental > Aquatic > Thermal springs > Hot (42-90C) >...
GATATTTAAGCTTTACTGTTTTTTGGCTTATAAAGGATATATAAAAAGATTGCCCCAAAAAAAATGTATAAAAATGTAGAAAAAATACATTTTAAAAAGTTTTAAAAAATAAAAGTTTATAAACAAGTTTCGCATAAAAAAAGTTTGGTTCAACATGAACCCCAAAACCGAAAACGAAAAAGAAAGCCTTCAAGGGCTTGGCAACCCAATTTTTGAAGTAAGCCAATTAAGGGAAAAAGCAATAAACATAGATAATCGGCTAGTAGATGCTTCCTTTGAACTAGAACATGGCTTACTAGTGTTGAATAACAAAACCACACAGTTATTTGATTTAGCTTATAGGCTAATGCTAGAAGGTGAAATAGGTATAACAATAGATGAAATTTTAGATATAGTAGATGAGCTAAATAGCCTTAAAAGGCGTTTATTGGTTGAATCGTATAAAATTGTGCAAACAAGAAAACTAAACAAGTTAAACGAAAATGACAGCGAAATGGGTGAAAAGCATGAGTGAAAACAATATTGTAAAAAACATACCACAACTCAACCCCATTTTTTCCTTTAAGGTTAAGGGGGGTGGAGACATATACGTATATATAGCTGACACACAAGTATGTAGGTTCGCGGTAATAACTTATGACGATACAAGCACTGAAGTAGCCTATGCGGTTGAAACAATACAAGGTGCATACCAAGTTGAAGCACGGCTATTAGTTACAAAAGCCATCAAAGAATGGGGCGAAAACCCTAACCCATTCAAGCAACTACTAAGAAACAAAAAAGAAATGAAGCGTTTAGCTGATTGTTTTTACGCGCGTATTATGTTGTGGTAATAAAAAATGAGATTAAAATGGATAGTTGTAGGTCAAAGTGCTTATCCTTTATGTAACCGTTGCTCATCTTTCCCCATGATTTTTTGGGGAAAAGACGAATATGGCAACTACCTTTTAGCGTGTCAAACATGTGGTATACTAGTAGCACGAAAGACACCATTAGCTAAACTGAAACAAAAAGCGGTTAAACGCTTTTGGGGTGTGAAAAACGACAACTAAAAATAAACTTAAACTTTTTTTTGTTATACTTTTTTCTTTAGCTTTAGCCTTGTTAATTATTTTTTAACTAATTTTTTTGAGTAGTGAGATAAGGTTATATAACCGTTTTTTGCTTTACTTTTCTCTTTTCTTTTGGCGCTTTTTGTCATTTTTTATTAGCCTTAAATTCCCTTTTTTCCCGTTTTTTGCACAATTTAAAAATTTAAAAATGTGCGGAAAATCGGAAAAAAGACCCATACCCCCCTTTTGTAAAAAATTTTCACATAAAACTTGACCCGAAAAACATCAACCCCAAAAAGTTTATAAGTTTCAAAGTTTTATAGTTTATGGGGTTTAAACATGACCCAAAACCAAAAAACGGGAAAAACGGGTTCAAAAGGGCTTGACAACCCATTTTTGAAGTCTGTCAGTTCAGTGGAAGTAAGGGGGTTGAGAGCATGGTGAAACTAACAGCAAACATAACAAAACCACTACCCGTTTTCCATGAAGGTCTAAGCGGAACTATCAGCAAAGTCGAAGTGATAAAGACCCAATTGCGTGGATATGAAGGCGTTAGAGTAATACTAAGTAACACAAACTGTGAAGAGTGCGGAAAGACTCAAGGGTTAGACACTAATGACCATGCCGATATGCTATGGCTAAGGGATAACGTAGGGCAAAAATCAAAGCTAGGCGCGTTCATACTAACCTTAGGCGATGACACGGATAATTGGGTAGGTAAGAAAATAGTGATAAAGACATGGCAAAGCAAAACTAGAGCGATTCAAGTGCTTGATAATAAGAAGAAGTGATAGCCATGCCTAACCCTACTTTTTCATTTATCACAATAGATAACCCCATGATATTTGGAGCTAGAAAATTAAGGGTAAATAGACATAAAGCATTAACCGTTACACTAGTAACCATAGCTAGACAAGTAATCACAGTTTACGATTACGCTATTAGACAAGACACTAATCAAAATACTCAAGTAAATAGACAAGTGGATGTGATATTTCAGAAAGATAGCTACATCATGGTGGTGAAAGAACAAAATCAGACATATACTAGTTTCGGTAAATTAGCTAGTGTGTTTGTTATGCATCCAATAAGAGGTGAAAAAGTTGCAAAGAAAGTTGAGAAAAATAACTAAGACTGATAAGGGCGCTATGCTGTTAAACATAGCGGGATTCATACCTATGGATGCGGATTATGTTTTTATATCCGCATCTAAGATTGACTCTAGGAAAATTCTTTTAACCCTAGAACTCATTGATGGTGGACAACATGGAAACAAAAAGAATACTAGCAAAGCATCCAAACAAGCTAAAAGTGTTTGAGGCTGTCGAGCAAAGCCATCAAGGTTTAGGGATGTTAAGTATAGTAGAAATATTAGCTGATATGTCGAATAGAGCCATGCTAGTTATAGGTAGTAGTGGAACAGGTAAATCTACGGCTATGAATTTCTTGAAAAAGACATGTCAGCGTAACGTGATGAGTCTAGACGCTATAACAGTTAGTGGACTAAGATACATAGCACCTAGACTATTCAACGCTAATTTGACGATTCTAGTGGATGACCTTAGCAAAGGTGGAACTGAATATAGTCAAGTAGCTACCGCTATGGTCTTAGGCGAACTAGTGTATAGCGGTTTTGTAGCTAAGCTAACTAGTAATCTTAACCTACAAATATACGACTTTAAGGGTAGTGCTATTATGAACGCACAACCACTAATACTAGCTAGACTACTAAGAGAATCCGAATTTGAGACTGATATAAGGGATAAGGTAATACGCTATTATCATATCTATATGCCATTAGAACCGAAACAGGCTATACCGCAAAACGGTATCACGTATAGTTACGATTACAAAAGCGTGGAAATACCCGAAAAAGCGTTAAAATCAAAACTCTATGATGAAGGTCAAAGACTCTTTCAATATGAGTTTAGCAAAGCTAGAGCCAAAGAGCATTATGAGGCTTTGATAAGGGCTAGTGCATTACTAGAAGGTAGGAAAATAGTAGAACAAGAAGATTTAGAGTTCATAAACAAAGCGTTTTCAACTTTCCGCATAGAAATAGAGCTCTTTGACAAGAAACAACTAGAAGGCGCTAGGAAACTCAATGTGAACATATTACCCTTACTAAGTGTTCTAGCAACATACAAAACACCTACTGTGGAACAGATGTGTCAAATATTCCAAGTAAAAGAGAGACGTCTATACGAAATAATACAAACATTAGGCGAATTCGTCATAACTAAGCAAAAACGAATATTCCTTACTAATGAAGGCGTGGAGTTACTTAAAAGAATAGGTGTAAATCATGCCAACACTAGCAATATTGATTGATGAAAGTAGTGGAGAAGAAATAGTCGTCTTCACACGTAAAGGAAAAACATTAGCTTTTCTGCGAAACAAAATAACTAAGCGCTTTATAAGGCGTGTAAGAGCAACAAGGGTAAAAGTAATAGTAACATTCTCTTCACAAGGCGCTAAAGACAATCCACTTTATGTGGATGCTACGGGTATGACAACTATATTAGACACACAAATAGTAGAAAGAGACGAAATAGCTAGACGTCTAAGCTTTGCTCTCTTTGATGCTATACAAGAACGTTTTGGTGAAGTAGTAGCGGATTTAGTAAACGTTGTTGGCGTTGAGTATAAAATAACCGCTGAACTACCAACATATCCCGATGTGGATATCGATATTATTTGGGCGCACAAATACAATAAGAGAGAGGAGACGGTGAGACTCAAACTATGACGAATTGCATAAAAATAGATTTAGACATCAAGCCAAACAAAGAATGGCGGAAATTATGGATAAACACAAGGAAACTAATACTCAAACACATGAAGCTACACCTACTGTATTATAGAGAGTATGAGAGTCGAAAAGGTTATCACTACTATTTTGTAGTCAAAGAAAACTTAGGATACGATAGACTATGTAAGATACAATTCTTGCTAGGTGATGATATTAACAGAGTTAGATTCATGTTGATACGTAGACCCTTCATATCAAGACAAGAATACAACGTCTTATTTAGCGAAAAATACTTTAGGCTAGGTAGAAGTCTCTATAAATTCAATGTAGCGGAAAAGAAAATAGAAAAGGTAGGATGGGGGAAACTATGGAAACAAAAGACAAAGTGAAACTAGCACTAGTTCTTTCTTTATCCTTAACCCTAGCATTACTACTAGTGTGGTGTTAAAACATGTGTTCTAGGTGTCCACCAAAACTATTAAGACGTATAAGCGATTACGACCCGAAAAAATGGGAAACAAACATATATCCATGCTACTGTGATTGTGAATCCAAAACAAGCTATAAAACACTTGACGGCAAACTATATTGTTCCACATGCAAACACACACTGCTAGACGACAACCAATAACCCTTTTTTCCCAATTTCCGCATATTTTTAAAGTTTTAAAAAAAACTACTTCATTACTACAAGCTCGAAAATAAGATTCATGCGGTCTATTTGTTTCATTTTCAGTTTGAATTTCCACCCTTCTCTCTTACTTAGATAATTCTCTTCACATAAAAAATCAGGTGTTCTTTCATCAAGGTGGTGGACATGTGTAATATCTATCCAGCTCTCTGGTTTATTCCAAAGCGGTGTCTCTATGTGTATTATTGCTCCATTCTTACATACTCTATACATCTCTTTGAAGAGTTTAACTAAGTTGTATATGTGTTCGATTACATGAATAGCTCTAATTTCATCCACAGAATTATCGGGAAAAGGTAAACCATTATTTATATCATGTATTAAATCAGGTTCACCATATAAATCGACGGTAAAGTAGCCTTCTACTTTTTTACTTTCACCTAAGGCTACCTTCATTTTAACACCATGTGTTTAATGCTTACATATCCTGTGTGGTCTAGGCTTAGCTTTTTTGTCGTAATATTCTTGGTAACCACTACCAATATAGCACATATAATAGCTGTAATAACCACCTTGACCTATTGCTAAAGAACTAGTAAGCTTACCTAGATAGTCATATTTATTACCACTTTCAGTTTCATAGAACCAATAAGGTGTTACAAAATCACTAACCCATGTATTATCTATTTGATACGTGTATTCTTCGACCGCATCACATATTTCTCTGAAAACGAACTTGGTTAAAAATATACCGCCATCATTAGCGCTAGCATCAACGAATAAATTAACAAAGGGATTAGTTAGCATCTCAAGTAATTCATGGGATGCTACGGCTGAATATGGAAAACCATCATCCATACTAGTTTTAACGAAAACAAAAGCAGTTGGCTTAGCATAGCCTTCATAGACATGGTATCCAAGTGCGCCTACAACATCCGTATTATCCTTTAATATTAAATCCATATCTGAATCGGATACTTCGAGCTCTATTTCCGCTCCAATACCCCATATAGGGGTATAATGCTCATCTAATTGTTTCTGTAACACACTAGCTAGTTGCTGAAGGTCAATATTAAAGCTGGATTCATTAACCAAATTTACCTTGTAAACCATATCAATCAAACTATTAATAATAGTAGAGCTATAATAGTCTTTCCCTTTTTTCCCAATTTCCGCATATTTTAAAACTTTTAAAATATGCAGAAAATCGGAAAAAACAGATAAACGTTTATGTTGCGATGTTGAACTGATAAGTTATTGTTACGGTTCCATTAGGTTGTAGTGTAACAGGTGTTGGTAGTAAATCATGAAGGATGAGATATTTACATGGAGTGCCACCAAATGTTGCAACAACCGCAACTTCTGTTATTGTAATAGATACACTTGATTGATTTATAAATACTCTCTGTATTTGAGTGTAGCCCGTATTATTACTTGAATTTATTACAGGTGATATAGTGGTCATAGCACCATAAGCTAATTGACCCGCACCATTACCATTAGGAATTAAACTTTCAATAGATGTATCAGTTATAGTAGGTGATGATGTTCCACTACCTACTTGAATACCAAAACTATCATTACCACTACCCGCATTTACTGTAATCCAAGAATAATATCCCGGAACACTTTCATTAGCGTTTGCTTGACAACTACCTGTTGAAGGGTAAGCTTGTGTCAGGCTAAAACCGTCATTTACCTGAAAAGTGTTAGATAATATAGTTAAAAAGTTTCCCACGAAACTACGACTCTTAAATCTATATACTTTTGTTCTCTGTTTTGGGTTCTTTACTTTCACTATTACATATATTTTAAATGAATCCATTTTCACCACCTCATGTTTGGATACTGAAAATATAAGTTACCGTTAAAACTTGAGTATTTGCTAGTGTAATTGGTGAAGATAGAATATCATGGATTATGAATATGTCATAAAAACTCCCATTTGAAGCGTAAGTATTAACTACAACCCCAACTTCCGAAACCGTAACACTTCCACCACTATTGTTTGTAAAACTTCTCGATACGCTAAGGCTACCTTGATTAGTTGAAGTATTTATTGTTGGTGATGTAACACTCACAGAGCCATAAGCTAATTGACCCGCACCATTACCATTAGGAATTAAAGAATCCAAAGCCGTATCATTTATGCTTTTCGTTTTTCCACTACCTACTTGAATACCAAAACTTTGGTTACCACTACCTGCATTCATCTTCAAAGGGTTAATGTCAATGTTTTCCGCTGGATAATAATTACCTAAAATGCTTAACTTATTCTGTCCAAACATACCGTAGAGTAGTTCTAACCACTGAGCTACAAAGCTATGACTCTCAAACTGTTTACTGTAAATCACTTTACCTTTATCCTTTACTTCAACTAAACAATAGACTTTAAGGGTATGACCCCTCATTTTGTTATTTTTTCCTCTACCATAACTTGACTTTTGCATTTTAGTTCAAGCCTCACGTTAAGTGTAGATATACTAACACTTGCTTTTATTTTTTGCTCTACCATAATTCATCACGATACACTTGTCGAAACCTGTGTCGTTAGCTGACCTGTTAGGGTAGCATTATTTAAGCTTGATGTAATTGGTGAACCCATGTTTATCTGTATCTCTGAGTTAGTGGTGCTTGATTGTTGTGTTGAGCTTAAAGATATTGCTATGACAGGTGAAGCCGAAGCTGGAACTAATACCAAATTAGGTGGTTGAAGTGGTATAAAAGGCAATTGAATACTTGGCAACTGTGGACGTGGGAATAACTGTGTTATTTGCCTCAAAGTTAGAATCTGTGATATGAATTGTGCAACTATTGTTGCTATAATTGGTGTAGCAAATATACCACCTAGACCAATAAGTAAGCGCTTAGAACTCATTTTACCACCAACAAAACCTTCAAAGATGCCCCTAGCTATCTTTAGTTCAGCTGGTGTAACTAGTGTTGCATATACAACTTCGCTAAGCCTTGTTACTAATGTATTTTGCATGTTCACAAATACGCCTTCTATTCCCTTATATATTGCATCCATACCGCTATTTATTGCATTTACAAGATATGATACTCCATTAGCGATATTCTGCCATAGCCAATTAAAGAAATTAACCAAGTGCTGAACTATCCATTGAACACCTGAAAATATAAAGTTACCAAGTGCTTGTAATCCACTCCATATCCAGCTTAAACCCCTCCATATCCAATTCCCAATAGTGTTAAATGCATTAACTAGTAATTGACCGAATTCGACCGCAAAATTATAGATACTTTGAGCTACGTAGACTAGACCACCAAACAGCCCTTGACCAATACTTGTAATTTGTGATAGAAAACCTGTTACAGCACTGCAAATATCATTGAAGGGAAAAGGTAGACTACTACATGGTGATGAGCTTATAGGTGAACCACTAATTACATTGAAGAATACAGCTATGAAGTCATAGTTCGCTGATGCATTAGTTGTATCCGTCATGGCTACATATTGTAGTCCACCATGTTGTGGTATGTATGCTATTGTCTCTTCCCAAGTTGTCCCACCAATAGTAGCATCAACGTCTCTAGTCCATCCTGATAGTGGACTCCAATCTGGTGTCGTTGTTCCAGATGTATTAGTTGATACTATTGCCTCTATACTAAATAACCCATCAGCATTATTTGTAAACTGAATTTCAGCAACATTATTTGTGCTACTAACCTGACCACTACCACGAACACTAAACGATAATGGTGATAAATAATTGATACCGCTAACATCATAGATAACAATGTAACCAGAAGCCGTATTTGTTAGTGTAGCATATACCGTTACATTACCCGTATTTTTAGCTATTGCATACCATATTTCAATGTCATTAGTGGTATCACTTAATGTTGCACGTATATAGTTATTCCCTTGACTATCCGTTACTGATTGAACCGTGTTAGTGTTGCCTTCAAGTGCTACAACAACTATTATAGCGTCATTCTGATTAACATAACTTTGAAAAGTAGCGCTTAACTGTGTAACATTTAACCCGCTGTTTATTTGTCGTTGAACAACACTAACAATTATTTATCACCCGTTAAATAAGTTACCACCTAAGAAGTTATTAAATTGCTGTGTTGTTCCCATAACCGCATTCATAAGCGCCTCAAAATTTAAGACAAAAATTAAACCATCATTAGTATGTTTAACCTCTATGAATTGCCTGACTTTTGGGTCTAAGTTCGCAAAGAATGTATCAACTATCCATTGATACGATATATCTATTAGTATTTTGTTGCCTTCAGTTCTAGCCTTTATACCCCTTGAGTTTAATGTATTCACAAAATCCTTAGTTGCCTGATTTATATTTGCGCTCATTTTCACACACCTAATAACGCACCTATAACCACAAGGGTAGTTATAGCTTTATCTGGGTCTCTAGTTAGCCAATTTAAGAATTGACGTATATACATAACTGCTTGCCAGATTATTACTTTAATGTATGTCATTAACTCAACTAAAAAACTAGCAAGCGCTCCAGCTATCCCATTACCTAAATCAGCTCCAGCCGTTGCTCCAGCTGAAGCTCCAATTACAGCTGACATATTTATCACTGAATATAACTATTAACTTCAACTTTAATTTTTCTATCCTATCAAATTAACGAATTTTTTATAGACATCTGGAGTATACATTTTTGCCTTTTTTAAAGCGTTTTCACTCATGTTAGCAAATTGGTTATCACTCATATCTAGTGCTTTGTAAATTGCGAAAACCATGTCATCGGTATTATAGATGTGGTGTTCTATGTTTTCCCATCCAAAAGGCTCATACCACGCATCCTTTGTTGGTATAAAAATAGTAAAGCTACTATCCGCATATTCATAAATTGGTAAATAGTATGGCGATATTAATGGCATACCATGAGCCATAGCTTCTAGTGGTGTTAAACCGAAGCCTTCACAATCACTTATATTTAAATACCAGCTGAATTTTTTATAGTAATCCATAATTTGTGTTTCACCAAGCTTATAATCTGTTATAATTGTATCGAAAAGCTTAGTGTAAGGATTATTCTTTGTTGTTAGAACACATGGTTTTATACCACTTCGCTTTATTGCCTCAACACCATATTTTGGGTATTTACGATGCTGATAGCCCCCTATATATAGGAAGTTCTTATTGTTTTGTTTTTTGGGTTCACCGAAATTAAATATAGCGTGTGGTATTATATCATCAACATCAGCACCAATAGCTTCATACTTCTCTTTAACATATTTGCTTGGAACTACATGCGTTATTATTTTACTATATGGCTTAAACCATAGTGCTGGTGTCCTAAGCACACCTTCACACACTGTGTATGCTATTATACGCTTACCAAAGCAATGGCGAATAATTGTAAATAATTCTTGGTCTGGATTACCAATAGCTATTATTACATTGCCTTTTGGTGGAGAGTAGTTATTAGTGCTTATTATAACATCATAGTAGTTTGAGAGATAACGCTTTAAGTCATTAGCTATTTTAACTAAGCTAAATGGTCTGGTATGCCTTATCTCTACAATCATAGATTATTTATGGATAGATGGGTTTATATATTCAATGTTGGGTTTTCTATGTATGGATAGCTTAAGTAGTTTGGTTTTGGCTTTGGGTATTTTTGTGTTCATTGTTTTTATTGTAACAGTGTTGTTTAAGAGGTCTATGCGTGATATTAGAGATAGTGAACAATTCTAGGTAACAAAACCCGTAAAAACAATAAAATCATGATACAAATATAAGCTAAGCTTGGTATAAGCCTTTTTTCCGAAAAAGTGCATATTTTAAAATTTTTAAAATATGCGGAAAACAGGAAAAAAAGGCTTTGGGGAGAATCGGCACTAAGGTAAGCCCTGCCCCTTCTAGGCTTACCTAGAGTCCACCTAGAAGCCCCGTAAAGAACCTACCAACGCTTGAGAACACTCTACGACCAACGGTTACCACAGCGATAGCCAGAGCTCCAAGAACAAGGAGTTCACCTATCACTGAGGCGTTGGCGGCGATAGCCTGTGCTACACTGTCGATTACTGTGCTTATACCGTTCAGGATATCCGTTAGTGCTGTTGCTAAGGTAACAGGACTTGACATGTTACCACCAAATAGTAAACTATAATAGAGAGATATAACCTTTTCGATATGGGTAGAAATGACTCAGAGAAACACACCTTTAAACACGGATAGGAGGCTTTTACAAGTATACAAAAATCTTAGAGCTATGAACTTGAAGTATTACATCGAGCCAATAAGCGATGATGAAATTTTAATAACAATACAACTTAACAGCATCATGAACTTGATAGACTCTAAAATGACTCATTCACCTAGAGAACTAGCATTACTAGATGAAAACGCTAAGCCTATGAATGGTTACTTAGCTATACATTTTTGGCGTGTTGGAACTAAGCCTAAAATTAATCTGAAACAAAACGATGAGAAGGTGGATAGTAAATGAGTTATAATAATGATGATGAGTTTAAAGAGCTGACTTTTGAGGATTACATGACTGCTTTTAAAATCGTAATGCATTTTATGAGGACTTATAACGATGTGCAAAGACGCTTATATAGTGAACTTGGACGTATGGGTTTAAACCGTAATCAGAAAACAATAGGGAACATGACGATGGACGAATGGACTAATTACGTTATGAATAACGTTATAGGTAATACTATGCAGAGTAAACAGGCTAGGTTACCACAACCACAAGAAGAGGAAGAGATACCACAGATTGAGAATGAGGATATTACTAATATGAAGAAATTAACCGAAAAAATTAAAAGAAAAAAGAGCATTAACGTAAATACAAATTCAGGTGATGAGTCATCTCAAAGCCAAAAGAAATAAAATATGTAAGGATAAATAGTAATGTTACAAGTTTCGAGGAACAGAATTTTATTAATAATTGGTTTGATGAGAGGATAAAGAAGCTTGAGCTAGTCGTATATACTACAATTGGAACACAGGCGGTTTTAATCAGTCTAGCAATAGCTATTTTTGTTAAGCTATTTTTAGGTGTATAAAAGTTTATAAATAGCCACTGTGATTTTTCTAGTTGGGTATGGTGGTCTCTTCACCCACGCATAGTAGTCTCCACATGGGTGGTGGATGACTCTATGCATCACCCACTTGTAGAAGTATCCACTTGGGTAGTGGATGACTCTACGCATCAAATATGACCACCATACCCAGATAATCGAAAGATTTAATATTACGATATGCATGTTTATTTTTGGTGTAATGTATGGCTAGAAAGCCTACATTTGTAAAAGAACCAAGAGTAGAGCAGTATGCTCTAAAGCAGTCTCTAATTAGAGAAGCCTACGGCTATCTACCAGAGGAACTTAGGAGACAGGCACAGGCACAGATAGCTAGACAACTTCAGGACTTTAACACGGGTTTCGGTTCTCTACACAGCGCTTGGCTAACAGCTAGTAGAATCCTTGACGCTCGTGGTGTCTCACACTTGGATTATGCTAAATACAAGGCTTTCGTTAATGAATATGTGAGCAAAGTGAGAACAAAGAAAACCGAAACTATGGAAATGGTGGTAGAGAAATACACAGCTCTTGGCGCATCAGAGCCTATTTTACGAGACATAGCTGGTGCCTTAGGCGAAGTTACAACCACATCATAGAAGTGTTCTTTACACTTCTATGTTTTCCCCTTTTTTTTAAATTTTTAAAATATGCGGAAAACAGGAAAAAAGGGTTATACCATGTCATCGGTTCTTAAGGCTCTTAACAGTGATGCATATACTTTTTTGATAGCTGTCATCATCATTATAGTTACCGCTTATCTTAAAGTGAATAATTCAATTTCCGAAAGTGATTTTATGGTTGTTATCGTAGCTATTGTTTCATATTTCTTTGGTAGACGTGTTGGTAGTCTTTCATGAGGAAAGAATGGCATCCTTCTAATTGGCTTTTAGCTCAGGATTGTCATTTTGGTTATGGTTTAGCTATTTCATTTTTTGTTTATGCGGTTCGTTTATCACCATTTTGGATTATTACGCTTCTATTAGCTGAATTACTCTTTAAGGAAGCATTGTTTGACCAATTTGTAGAAAGGAACCCTTTAGTTTGGAGTGGTTTTATTGATTTTAGCTTCTATGTGCTTGGTGCATTAGCTGGTTTTGGTATTATTCACCTATTCAAGGGTCTTTGATTATATTTTCATAATAGTGTATGTCTCTTAATATGCCTTGTAACACGTTATCGGCTATGTGCATCTGAATCATTATTTCTTGTTTATTCTTTGTTCTCCTATCTTCGATTATTTGTTTATATCTGGCGTATCTCTGAGCGATAGCGTAGAAGTTTGTCCTTAAATCAATCAGCTTATAGAATGCTTCATCTTTTCTTATTTTTGTTAGTGCGCACACGTGTCAATCCCCTATTCTGATTTTTCAAGATGGTATTTATACTTTCTGGATACATAACTATGAATCTACGTAGTGTTCTTTGAAGGTCTCTTATTTTTGCTAGTAGTTCTTTTTTAAAGTCCTTTTTTATTCCCTTACTATCCTTTATGAAGGTGGTTATTGAGTTGAATATGGTATCTACTAATTGTGCGTATTGGGTTGAATATATTTTTCTTATTTGTAGGCTTGGTTGTGATGGCTGTATAACGTAGGTGTATGTTGCTATTGCTTCTCTCATTTTCTCTAGTTGTTTTTTTATTTCTGGGTTATTGTCTGTTAGCTCTATTATCCTACCCATTAGGTTCTCTATCTGTCTTAGTGTGAATTCTGTGTATGCATCGTTTAATATAAATGAGCGTGTTGATAGAACTATGATTATTAATTCTTGCTGTATGAAGTTTTCCACTACTTGTTGTAGTAAATTGAATTCATATTTTTTTATTCGCTTACCGAATACTCGTTTTAGTTCTTCTCTTAGTGGTTCATGTATTATTTCTTTTATGTTTTGGGTAAAGGATGCTACTACTGTTCTTAATATTGCTTCTGTTTGCTCTCCTTGTCTTACATATTCTAATGCTCTTTCTGTTATTGTTGGTCTTAGAAGTTCTAAGGCTCGGCTTATGCTTATTTCCTTATAAGCTGATTCTCTTCCTTGAACCATACCTAGAATCATGTTTTGGAATTATATATATCCGCCTTTTTTCCGATTTTCTGCATTTTTTAAAACTTTTAAACTATTGTCAGTGGCAAGGCTTGACATACTACTAATCT
>Ga0208559_100298_pt1 | contig 13463 bp, 16 predicted proteins | sample BED_Mat_host_6_1_FD_187138 | JGI IMG/M metagenome (GOLD analysis project Ga0208559, IMG submission 187138) | Extremophilic microbial mat communities from Yellowstone National Park, USA - BED_Mat_host_6_15 (SPAdes) (version 2) | ecosystem: Environmental > Aquatic > Thermal springs > Hot (42-90C) >...
TTGGTGAGAGGGGTTTGGCTGAGATGTTAAGGGGAGTTAGTGATGTGAAAGAATCGTTGGCTAGAATTAGGGAGTTTAAGGCATTGAAGAGTAGGCAGAGAAAGAAGACAAGATACTATAACAAATACAATTTTATAAAAATTCATATTTTGTTGTTATCATTATTTCTACATCTTTGTCATATTCTCTCTTAAACTTTAATGCAAGGTCTCTAGCTTCATCCATACTATCGACTACATTTACAAATATTCCAGCCTTGTCATCCTCTATTTCAGTGAAAGCGTACTTTGCAAAGAATTTTTTCCCCTCTTCTAGTCTTGATGTAAATACTGCAAATATAGATATTTCAGCCTTATTTAAATCTATAATAGGCATCAATCTGATAAATTTTTTGCTATACAAATATCTTAGATGTCTTCTGATCGTTTTAGACGACACTCCTAATTCTTCTGCAAGTTCAATTGGTTTTATTAGGGGTTTCTCTTTAAGTATGCTTACTACTTTCAAGTCAAACTTAGAGGGGCTATAAGGCATCTGATTTGGGATATATATCATTTTTGGTTCTCCCAACTTCTCGCTCATTTTTCGTATTTTTTCATCAAGTTCAACTCTACTCTTGGAGTCAATTTCATAAACGTTAGTCTCTTCTAGACACTCGATTTTGGCTATGTAATCTCCATCCCAATCGTATAAATTGTTAAAGGCTACATAACCATGATATCTGCCTAGGAAATTTGGATTAACGTAAATTGTAAATCTTTTGATTATATCCCCAAACAACTTCTCCATTCTGTAACTTACTGCTGGTGGAGATATGCCTAGCAGCATTGCAATTCTTCTCTGTGGTGTTCTAGCATCTTTTAGAAGTATCTTTAATATTCCCTTATCTACTGAGTCCATAATTACCTATCTCATTTATGTTTTATATCCTTTTCTTACAATACTGTTTTAAAAGTTTTCACAATATTTCTTCTCTTTCACTTATCTTTTTGAGACCTTCGAATAAGGAGTTTATATTTCTTTCACTAAAAGGTAGTCTTATTATAGTATATTCCCCGGTATATATTCCATACATAAAAAGTATTACATCTCTCTCGTACAAATAAGTGTATATAAGTGCTTGCATTAAGTCGACCTTTTTAAGTTCTGGTTTACTTTTTATTTCTATCACTAAGTCGTCGGAGCAAATATCAGCTTGTCCAATTAGTTTAACATTTCCTATTTTCTCTATTTTCTTATCGCAATAATACAACTTCCTCTCATCAACTATCCCTGAAAGAAGCTCTAGAGCTTTATTCAAATTATAGTAAAATGGAAGATATTTCTCATTAATTTTGTTAATACCATTTATTAGATATTCTTGCAAATATTCATGCAGAAATTGACCTAATTTTCCATTGCTGGGCATTCTCAACTCTAACATATAATATTGGGAAAGGACTTCATATTCTATATCACTATAATTTATGAAATAGCCTAATTTCTTTTTTAGACTATTTTCCAACATACTAATTTTCTTATGAGGGTTTAAATAGATTTTTCCCAAAAATCGAGATACATCTAGTACGAATTTAGTTTGAATATTACCTTAATACGACAGTTTTACAGTTAAGAGTAATTCATGTTCTTCCTCTTCTCCAATCGGTTTTAGGCAGTATTACATGTTTAAACGATTCCAGCCTATTCTTGTAAGGAATTAAGTCCTCTATTATGTTTTTTATTTCTTTCTTCATATTCTTTTTAGGACTGAATCCCAATGATGGTAATATTCTAGTTTCAACTTTATAATAGTGCTCCTCTTTTTCTACTCTAGGATTCTTTACATTTTGTATAGTAACCCCCAATCCCATGGACTCAGCAACTTCTTTAACCATTTCGGCTATTTGACTAACACTATATACTTCATGAATTTGGTTAACTACTCTATACTCTCCTTGATTAGGAGGATGTTCAAGTAAAATGGTTAACGCTTGCATGCTATCCTCAAGTGAGATAAATCCTCTAGTTTGACCTCCTTTTCCATAAGGTGTTAACGGAAGACCCAATACTGCTTCGACACAATACCTATTAACAACCGTTCCCCAAACTTCATCAAAATCGAATCTCGTCCTTAACTTCTCATCTATAATCTCTTCAGTTCTCGTACCATATACTGGACCTTGCATAATATCGGTAATAGTTAAATTCCATACTTTATTCGCCCATAACAAATTATAGCTATCGTAAACTTTACTCCAATGATACCAACTGCTAGCCCATTTGGGAAATGGAATCTTATCTTTTTTGCCGTTTATTTCGACTTCTACGAATGGCGACTCTAGTATATCATAATTTGGTGTTCCGTACTCTCCCATCGTTCCCATCTTTAAAATATGTATACTTGGATCAACTTTAATGATTGAATAGATGAGATTTATCGTACTAGTAAGATTGTTTATGAAGGTGTAATTAGCGTGGTTTACATCAATCATCGAGTAGGGAGCTGATCTTTGTTCGGCGAAATGTACTATGGCATCTGGTTTATGTGTTTGAATAATCTCATGTAATTTATCAAAATCCTTCACATCAACTCTATGAAAGGTTATATTAACATCAAGTAGTTTCCTTGCTGCTACTATCCTTTCCTCTGGATCTGGTAATGGAAACGCAGAATCTGACCCTACTTCCCTTACGGCATTTCTTGTGTATAAGTTATCTACTCCAATAACTTCATGTCCTCTCTTAGCCAATCGTAATGCTAGTGACCATCCTAAATAACCATCAGCACCTAAGATAACTACTTTCATCAATAATCTAGAGATTAAGAGAATAAAAAAGCTTATGGTTAGGGTGACATCTATTTACGGGGATAAAGTTAAATCTGCATCTGCGAGATCAAGAAATCATTGTTTGATTACTTGTAGTAGATGATCTAAATTCTCCTTATAAACTTTGTAAAAATCCTCAACAGATTTATTTAACCTCTCCCTGTCACTCTCTGGTAATACGCCCTCTAAACTTGGTCCTATTTCAGCTCCTACAACTGTTGGAACACTTATATGTATTATTTCGCCTTGATAAGTTCTAGGAGTCGCTATGCTCATTACTCTTCCTTCATTTAAGACTACTGATCTAACTATGTCCTTTATTATAGTTGCAGGTCCCCACGTTGTTCCCCCCATCACTCTTATTATCTCCCCCGGTATTGACTTAACGTAATTTTCAACTTCCTCTTTAGTTAATCCTTTAGCTATTTCCTCAAAGGGTTTCCCGTTAACTTTAACCGTACTCCACAAAACTACTGCGTCTTCTCCATGCTCTCCCGCTACATACCCGGTTACCTTAGTCACTGGGACTTTGAGTTTCTTACTTATATATGATCTCATTCTCATTGTCTCTACCGTGTCTCCAGTGCTTATTGTGAATTGTTTAGAGAATCTCATGAATATTGACGCCATCATGTCAACGGGATTTGCTACCATTATGTATAATGCCCCTGGATTTTTAGGAGGAAGCTGTTTTGCAAGATCTATTTGTATTTTTGCATTATCAACAAATAGATCCCTTCTGCTCATCCCTGGTTTCCTTGGCTTACCCGCCATAATAAGTATGATATCGACATTGGCTACATCATCAAGAGAGTTAGTACCTATTACTTCAGTGGAAAGACCTCTAGTAGCCATTGCATGTCTTAACTCGTGTTCGAACTTTTCTGGTAATTCTGGAATAATATCGTATAATATAACTTCACTTGCTAAACCGTCAAAAATTACAGAATAAGCTATTGTCTGGCCTATTTTTCCTACTCCTATAAAAGCTATTTTTACCATATTATCACAAGTATAAATATGCATTCTAAAGTATATTAAGCTTTTTTCAATGTTCATTATAGTTCGACTTTTATACTCCATTTAACTTTACTCTATTATGGAAATAGCTGAAAAGATTGCTGAATTTATAAATTCAGTCAATTATCAAAAGTTAAGTGAAAAGATTATACATGAGGCAAAAAGGAGGATAATTGATGCAATAGCAGTGGCCCGTGGAGCATTAGATTCCCCACCTCATTTAGTTAACAAAAACGTGGTAATGTATTTCCAGGGTTCTGTTCCCCTACTTTTCGGAGGAAATGCGACTCCAGACTTCGCAGCATTCTACAACACTTTTTTGATTAGATATCTAGACTTCAATGATACTTACCTTTCAAAAGAGCCTCTTCATCCCAGTGATATGATAGGCGCTTTCTTGTCCTTAGGCTCACTATTCGATCTTAAAGGGAGGGATATAATAGAAGCAATTGCTATAGGCTATGAAGTTGGGATAAAACTATGTGACGCAACATCATTGAGAAAAAAAGGTTTTGATCACGTAACTTTTCTTCAAGTAGGAGCAGCTGCAGGTTTAGCTAAAATGTTGAAATTAGACGAGAAATCTACTATTAACGCTATTTCGTTAACAATAGTGCCAAACATTGCACTTAGGGAGACTAGGTCTGGGGAGTTATCGATGTGGAAAGCTGGTGCGGCAGCTGATGCTTCAAGGAAAGCGGCTTTCTCAGCACTTTTGGCGAAATTTGGTATGACTGGTCCTTCAAAGCCTTTTTCAGGTAGATTAGGTTTCATTAATGTTGTAGCTAAAGATTTTGACTCTTCGGTGTTTAATCACCTAGAGGCTGATGGTGTACTTAGGACTAGTCTAAAGAAATATCCAGTGGAGTATCACGCTGAAGCGGTTGTTGAGGCTGGAAAGAGTTTGAACGTTAACGTTGATGATATTGTTAAGATTGAAGTTGAAACCTATGAGGCAGCCAAGACGATAATAGCTGATGAAGAGAAATGGAATCCCACTAATAAGGAGACTGCAGATCACAGTTTGCCTTATATTCTGGCATATACCCTAATTAAGAAGGATTTCTGGCTCGACGCCTATGATCAAGAAATGATATTTAATGAAAAAATAAGGAGTTTGATGAAGAAGATTACTGTTATTGAAGACGAGAAATATACTAGTATATATCCTAAGGAGTTACCCGTTAAAGTAACAGTTTATACCAGTAAGGGTAGAGAGATGGTTGAGGTTAGGAATCCAAGAGGTTATTATAATAATCCAATGACTGATGAAGAAGTTGAGGAGAAGTACTTAAGGTTAAAAGGTAGGAAGGAAGAGTTAAATATTTTGTGGAATATGGAAGAATTAAAGGTGAAGGAAATTGTCTCAAGTATTAAAGGAATCTGACTTCTTAATAGTACCGGGAGTATTTAATCCATTTACTGCAATTCTGGCAAAAAAGGTAGGTTTTAAGGCAGTGTATTTATCGGGTGCAGCTCTTACCTCATCTTATGGTCTACCAGATATAGGTTTAATAACATTAGATGAGGTTGCTGAGATGATAAGAAGGATAAAGGAAGTTGCTGATATTCCGATAATAGTTGATTCAGATACTGGGTTTGGTGAGGCAATAAATGTCTATAGAACGGTAAGGGTTTTAGAAAAAGCCGGTGCTGACGCTATTCAAATAGAGGATCAGAGAATGCCAAAGAAGTGCGGCCATTTAGAGGGTAAAGAGGTTGTAGAGCCTTTAGAAATGGTTCAGAAGATAAAGGCGGCATTAAAGGCTAGAAGAGATGCCTTAATAATTGCAAGAGTCGATTCTCGCGGTGTAATAGGGTTAGACGATGCAATAGAAAGGGCCAAGATTTATTTAGAGGCAGGTGCTGATATAATATTTCCGGAGGCTCTCACTAGTAAGGAGGAGTTCGCCAAGTTCGCTAAAGAGGTAAAAGCTCCGTTACTGGCTAATATGACTGAGTTTGGTAAAACTCCTTACATTAAAGCCCAAGAGTTTAGGGAGATGGGTTATAAATACGTAATATTCCCCGTTACTATATTTAGAGTAGCGGCCAAGGCAATGAAAGATGCCTTAGAAGTACTATTGAAAGAGGGAACGCAAGTTAATTTATTAGATAAGATGATTACTAGGCAGCAACAGTATGAGATAATTGATTACTTCTTCTATGAGAGATTAGATAAGGAATTAGGTAGTATAAAACTCGTTAGAAAGCTTTAAATTTTTATATTCGAAATTTAAATTATGGCAGTAACTTCTAGAAGCTTAATTAAGAGATCCCCTGTGGTTGTTAAGGTAGGTACTAAAGCTATTGAGGCTTGTAAGATTATGTATCAAAATAATATAGGATCTGTAGTAATTGTTGACGAAAAAGGCTATCCAGTCGGAATATTTACGGAGAGAGACGTATTACGTGCTGTAGCGTGTGGAAAGAATTTAAATGACAATGTAGAGAACCTAGGAACTTTTGGGAAATTAATAACAGTTAAGCCTAATTCTCCTATTGGAGAAATAGCAGAGAAAATGGTTAAAAACAATATAAGGCATTTAGTTGTAGTGGATGAAGAAGGTAAGCTTGTTGGTGTTGTATCCATAAAGGATATAGTTAATGAGAAACATGTTCTAGATTTTTTAGTTAGGTCTGAGTTAAGTTGGGAAGGGGGTACTGACTAATGAGTGTTGTAAGTAAAGGTTTGGAGAATGTTATTATAAAGGTTACGAATTTAACATTTATAGATGGAGAAAAGGGAATATTGAGGTATAGGGGGTATAATATTGAAGACCTAGTTAATTACGGCACTTATGAAGAGACTATCTATTTAATGCTCTATGGAAAGTTACCTACGAAGAAAGAGTTAAACGATTTAAGGGAGAAACTTAATGAGGAGTACGAGGTACCTCAAGAAGTATTAGATTCAATATACCTGATGCCTAGAGATGCTGATGCTATAGGTCTTTTAGAAGTGGGAACAGCAGCGCTGGCTTCTATCGATAAGAACTTCAAATGGAAGGAGAATGATAAGGAAAAAGCAATTAGTATCATTGCTAAAATGGCTACTCTAGTATCAAATGTATATAGGAGAAAGGAGGGTAACAAACCAAGAATACCAGAACCTTCAGATAGTTTTGCTAAAAGCTTTCTGCTAGCTAGTTTAGCTAGGGAACCCACTGCAGAGGAAATTAACGCAATGGATAAGGCTCTAATACTCTATACAGACCATGAGGTACCAGCATCGACAACTGCAGCACTTGTAGCTGCATCTACTTTATCAGATATGTATTCCTCTCTTACTGCAGCATTAGCAGCGTTAAAAGGTCCGTTACATGGTGGAGCAGCTGAAGAGGCTTTTAAACAATTCGTTGAGATAGGAGATCCAAATAGAGTAGAAATGTGGTTTAATGATAAGATAATAAATCAAAAGAATAGACTAATGGGATTTGGTCATAGGGTTTACAAGACTTATGATCCTAGAGCAAAAATATTCAAAGAACTAGCCTCAACTCTGATTGAAAGAAATAGTGAGGCTAAGAAATATTTCGAGATAGCTCAAAAACTTGAGGAGTTAGGAATAAAGCAATTTTCTAGCAAGGAAATCTATCCTAATACCGATTTCTATTCCGGAATAGTCTTCTTCGCTTTAGGATTTCCAGTATACATGTTTACCGCATTATTTGCTTTATCGAGAACTTTAGGCTGGTTAGCACATATAATAGAATACGTAGAGGAGCAACACAGACTAATTAGGCCAAGAGCTTTGTATGTTGGACCAGAACATCAAGAGTATGTTCCTATAGACAGGAGATAAGCTTTTTTTTTTAACTTTTTACCTAAGATATATACAGATGCCTTCAATATTAGGTTCGATAGGTGCTATTATCGCTTTTATAATAGCTTGGATAGTGATTTCCATACCTACATGGTTAGCTGGAAAAGTAGTTGCACCACGAACTACCACGTTTGGTAGGGCTATGTTAGCGACGTTGATTGGAGTTTATGCAATTTTCACAGCGTTATTCTCACTCATTTCGCCAATAATTGGAGTAATAATAGGATTTATAGCATTTCTAGGAGTATACAAGGTGGTATTTAACACCGGCTGGATACAGGCTTTAGGTATAGCAATTTTGGCAATAATAGTTGCGATTATAATACTATTTATTCTAGGGCTAATAGGGATTACCTTACCTCATTTCTTTCAATTCTAGAATAGATTAGCTGATATTTTATTAATTTCTTCTAATATCCTTATTTTCTTTCTTTACTTATAAGCTTTACACGAACCTATTGAACGGGCATGGCTACTTCTACGTTCCACTCTTGCAGAGAGGAAATGAATCAACTAAACTAAATTTGCAATGGAGTCTTGAATTGTCTCTTGCCTCATTTAGGTCCTTTAAGATAAAACTCAAAGTAATTTTTCCTTTTTATCTCATAAGGAAATTTTGTTGATAGTAGGTAAATCGTACCATCATCAGCCTTTATTTCCTCAGCATACCCTGAATCGTAAGCCATCGCAGTCATGGCACATAATGCAGCATCAACGTAATCCTTAATCTCATGCAATTCTCTCCAATTCAAACCAATCAACTTCATGGAAGACGTTGGATGAGTCTCGATTACATTATTTAATCTGTCCTTCAATTGGATAGCTCTTTCTACAAGTTTTTTCATAAAGGATGGTGGTAATACTTTCAGCTTTCTCTTTATCAACTCCTTGTCAACGTTTCTGAAACCGTTATGATGAGAAAGAGGTGAATCTATCGCGGTAACTTTTGCTCTATTACAACTTTCTATAATTTCCTCATTTATTGTTAGTTCAATGATTTTTATCTCGTTGTTTATGAGGATACCCACTGCAGTCTTCCTTCTTACTGCTAGATCGATTCCACAATACATATTTATTTCCCCTATTATCTTCTTATTGTGAAACCCCCTATTATTGTGATAAACTTTAAGGCCTACGAAAACTCCTTTGGTAATAAGGCAATTGAGTTAGGTAAAAAGATAGAAAAAATAAGTAAGGAGCATTCAGTTGAAATAATATTATCAGTACCAGCTACTATGATCTACAGAATGGTCCAAGAGGTAGATTTACCAATTTATGCTGAACATGTAGATCCAGTTCCTCTAGGCGCTTATACGGGAGCCGTATTACCAGAAATGATAAAAGATGCAGATGCTAAAGGGACATTGATAAATCACAGTGAGAGACGTCTAAGGGCTGATGAAATAGATGATGTATTAAAAAGAACTAGGAAATTAGGTTTGAGTAGTATACTATGCGTTGACAGATATGAGTTAGTCTATCCCTTTAGTTTACTAAGGCCTGATGCAATTTTGATAGAGCCTCCAGAATTGATAGGAACCGGTATCTCAGTGTCTAAAGCCAAACCCGAGGTAATAACAAAAGCCGTGGATGAGATAAGAAAGTCTGAGGGGATCTATTTAATAGCGGGTGCTGGAATTACAACCGGTGAGGACGTTTATAAAGCGTTAAAGCTCGGAGCTCATGGAATAGGTGTAGCAAGTGCAGTCATGAAGGCTAAAGAACCTGAGAAAGTTGTTGAAGATTTTATCACAAGTGCATTGAAGGCTATCTCTTCTTAGCTACTTTTAATAAATATATGTCTGGAGAACCATGCCTACATATGTTTTTATTTCATTCTCCTCAAAACACAATTAATGAGAAATATGTGTAAACATAGATTAATGCATAAAATAGAATATATTCTTTAATTTCCATACAAATTCTTCTATAGTTATTAAATTAATTATCAGAATTTTACTAATTAATCTTAGCAATCTATTACCATTGAAGCTTAAATAGTGTTTAATGGGGAAGGGGGAGGCGAATGTTTCCTTCTATGAGGGCAGTTCACTATTCAACTCTAATTCTCGACTATAATTTTCTTTTACAAATTGTCTAATTTTATTTAAATAATATCTCATAGAGTTTATATACGGGTGATTCTCTTCTGTACTCATTTTTAACTATTTCCTCCATTCTTTTTATTCCAACCAAAGAGTATAAGGATGATAAAATAAGAAATGCCGATACTATTTCACTTTCTCCTGAAACGTCATTTACTATTTCATCATACTTCAACACGTTAATGAATATTTTGTTATTCCTATAAATTGCAAGTTCATTTATATTTTCCAATGCTATTTCTGTAACATTTTTTCTAACACCATATTTGTTAAGGAGTCCATTCAGAGTATCTTTAACACAAGACGTATCTTTACAACCTATCATTATTTCTAACCAACATGTGATATCACTCTCTATGTTTATAGCTTTTTCCTTCCAACCAAATTAATGTCCTCTTAGTGACATAATAATTGCTATAGTGCTTAAGATGATACCTAAGATTGATAAGGAGATTGCGATATAAGAGACAAGTTGAACCTTGTTCACTAAGTATAAATCTGTAAACTCTACTTAAAAGTTCTCCCTTTTGGTATTATTACGTAATTATAGGAGTTGTTGTATAAGGCAATGCTTTTTATCAAGTGTTTAGTAAATCTTATATTCTTAAAATACTATTGCATCCTGTGACCTACTGGTTAGTACCAATACAAGAGGACATGTGGGATATAATTAGAGATAAGGGAGTCTATGGTTACAAAGAAAATCTAGAGGAATACATAAAAGAAGGCGACTACATTATTATATACGTTAGTAAGTACTATGCTAAAAGATATGGGGGAAAGATTGTAGGTATAGTAAAAGTGCTTTCAAACTGGTATGAGGATCAGACACCAATATATCCAGAGGAGACAGTAAGGAATAAGGGAATATACGTTTATAGAGTTAAAGTAGAACCTGTTGTAATTGGAGAGTGTGATATGAAAAAAATTTTAGATAAGATAAGATTTATTGAAGATAAAGGGCAGATAGCTAAATACCTTAGAAATGCCCCTGCAAACCTCAAGAGGCCTATTCCGGAAAGCGATGCTAAAATAGTGGAAGAGTGTCTTAAGGAATCATTACTTAATATCTGATAACATTGCTTACTTCCTCTAATAACGTTCTGATAGATTCGTAAAGTCTAGATACTAAAGTGTTAACTAGTACTTTATAAATAAAGAATATTACGTACCTTATATTTATGATTAAGAGCAGCCTTTTAGCCAATTTCTGCTGGTATTGAATCATTCTTCTTAATCTTTTATCTAATATATTATTCTTTATATCTCTCACGAAGTTTAATAGTTCTCTTAATCCCTCTTTTAATGACTTTAAATTTCTAGAATTAAGCTTCGTTATAATATTTTGGTAAGTCTTTTTGATAATCTCGTATTCCAGTATATCGTTAAATGTAACATCGTTACTATTAGCATTAGTCATATTTATAATATTATATGGTATTATCTTAAAAACTGAGAGTGATGATATTTTCGGGGATTTAGATTTGATGATATACTTTCAGCGGGCTGATGACAAAACTTCTTCTACAGCCTTTACCCCTTCACCAAACCTTATTGGTTCACCTAATCTCCTTAGGGTTCTCTCAATAACACTTATTGCTACTATCGCATCATTAGGGGTAACCCAGCCCATATGACCTATTCTAAAATATTTGAATGCTGGATGAACACCTGGGGCAAACTCTACACCCTCGTTAACAGTCTCCGCGAGAACCTTTTGCGGTTCAATAGTCTTTAGAAGTACTCCAGTTACAGTATTACTATAGGACTCTGGTCTCCTAGCTACTACGTCTAATCCTAATGCTTTTAAACCAGCTCTAATTGCACTAGCTACTGTTGCGTGTCTTTTTATTCGATTTTCTATACCTTCCTTCTCTATCAGTCTAAAGGCTTCAGCTAACTGTAAAATTACATGAACTGGTGGGGTAGCAAAGTATGCAGCTTTATCCTCTTCAACCGCTCTCATAACTGGTAACCAATTCTTTAAATTCAAATAATATCCAGCAATTGAGTCTTGTGAATCTAATATTGATACGGCCTTAGGAGAAAGTAATAATAAGCCTAAACCAGCTGAGGAACCTAACGCCTTTTGACTGGCTGACAAGTAAACGTCAACGTTCCATTCTTCAGCTTTAACTTCCTCAGCCCCAACACTTGATACTCCATCTACTGCTATCAATTCCACATATCTTCTAATCTTATTTATTACATCTTTTACGGGTTCTCTAACTCCAGTACTGGTCTCTACGTGAGTTAGTGTTATTAACTTATAGTTGTCTTTTCTAACCTCTTCCTCTACCTCCTCTGGTTTAACGTAACCTCCTGGAGAAGGTCTTAATACCTTTACATTAACTGGATATCTCTTGAATATTTGCTCCCACCTATCACCAAAGACACCATTAGAAACCACTAGTATTTTATCATTAGGTTTGAGTAATGACGTGATGCTTTCCATAGCGGAGGTACCGCCTCCGGGGATTATTAATGGCTGATAACTCTTGCTTGACCCCATTACGTATCTTAATCCTTTTAACGAATATGTGAGTGCCTCTACAAATTCTTTAGACGTAAAACCAACGTTGTTTTCAAGCCCTGCTATTAAAACATCCTCCTTGATAGTAGTAGGACCTACATGAAGTAGCAGTTTATCCATAAAAGGTAAGTTAGTTACACTCCTTTATTTTTTTCTGTAGGAAAGGAAACCTCTCTAATCTATACGCAGAGTCCCAAAACATATATTCGTATATAGATGCAGTTCTAAAATGAATCTTCATCTTATTAAATTCCTCTTCACTAACTTTCAGACCATTCACAATACCCAATACTGCCCTAACTCCCCTTTCGTAATCCTCTCCACCATAAGTTTCTATCCATTTTTGATAATATTTATCCCTAGATCCTTTTTTGAGCAATTCCTTTCCAACTTCCATATATATCCAATAGCAAGGTAATACTGCAGATATTACTTCATGAAAAGGTCTGGAATAAGCCACAGCAAGTAAGTAAGATGTATAAGCTAGATTAGTCGGACTCATTTCATAATCTTCCACATCCAAATTGAATTCACTTATGTAAAATTTATGTAACGCCTTTTCTACCTTTATGGCATCTTGTATGTGTATAGCAAACAATAAAGCATTTTCCTCATCTTCAGCCTTTGCCGATAATAAAGCCAAGGCCTTAGAGAACTCCCTTAAATACAGATAATCTTGAATGATATAGTACTCGAATTTATTTCTACTTAGGGTTCCTTCAACCAGTTCAAGAATAAATGGGTGTTTAAGGATTGAAGAGTAAATATCTTTGATAGAATTCCACAACTTTTCACTATTTTCCATCATAAAGGAAATAGCATATGCCTATTATTTAAATTTTCAGGGTCGAGATGCTTTGTTGATATCTTCAATTTATTTCATAAGCATGATATGATACACTGAGAATTTTTCAGTAATTAATATTTATTTCAACGTTATTCGCAAGCTCACACCCTAATACCCGGAGCTCTACCAACTAAAGAATTAGCCAAGTGGACCATCCATGCATAAGCCCAGAACTTGAGCTTAGCCTCAACCACTTGTCCTAAAAAACTCCTACGGGGCAATCCACGCAAAACAAGAGAACGAATAAAACCAAGTATTACAAGAGAAAAGGAAATAAACAAGTAAGGAGAAAAACAACATAAGCTCATAGAAAACATGGGGATAA
>Ga0208559_100304_pt1 | contig 13303 bp, 10 predicted proteins | sample BED_Mat_host_6_1_FD_187138 | JGI IMG/M metagenome (GOLD analysis project Ga0208559, IMG submission 187138) | Extremophilic microbial mat communities from Yellowstone National Park, USA - BED_Mat_host_6_15 (SPAdes) (version 2) | ecosystem: Environmental > Aquatic > Thermal springs > Hot (42-90C) >...
ACAACCTGTCCAGGGATAAGTGTGAGCGCGACGCTAGAACCCAATTCCAAAAGCTGAAGAAGAGCAACCCTGCCCACGAAAACTGGCGACGCAAAGTGCGCCGCAAAAAGAAAGAAGAAGAGTGCGAGGACAGCGTTCAAAAGCGTTGTGAACAAAAACTTTGCTGAACCAGTGAGCGGATTCATCAAAAACGGAAATAGGAACCTCTACTTAAGATTGAGCTGAGCGGTTTTAAAAGTTAATCGTGGATAAAAAGGATACTGTACAGATACCATGTGACCAGTTTATAAATCCGATAAACGACCAAGCTGTCTGGATAACCCTTATCGTGGCGGGCGCTACAGATTTGAATTGCCGAACGTGAAATCAGCCACCTATACACTTTAGGCATTCAACCTTTAAGAAAAAGTTTAAGCTTAAAGTATCGCGTCTTAACTCCTTTGAATATTCATAACTCAAACATTCTCAAAACTTAAGGCCGTTATTAAAATCGAGTGTTAAGGAACTAGGTAGAAGTATGATTGAACCGTGGTAACACTCGGTTATCGTGGTGAGTTGCGTTGAAGCGTGGTGGTAAACCCTTGTGGGCCATGGTTGATGGTATCTAGATTAAGGGAGTGATGAGCTTGGTACTCAGGTGCGGGAAACAGTTATCCGGATACTATCAAGCATGGTTGGCATAAATATTAATCAGTCTGAGCGACTTACGTGAACAACAAAACTTAGCCTTATTCGAAGACTAAGAAAAAGGTGCTTGGTTAATCCAGATTATCCTTATTATTCGTAAAGAACCGTGATACCACGATACTGTGGTTCGAACTTCTAAAACCACTGCACTATTTGGTCTAAGAAGCTAGTGATGGCACGCTCCACGATTGGCATAAAATCATGAGACACAATCTAACATTCGGTTTTTTTTAATTTACTTAAAAATTAGAATCAAGATAGATATATTTTTATTCATCTATTTGTATATAATTAACCAATATTACTATAATAGTCAACTAAGTTATCAAGATCATTAGAAATATTCCTTGAGGGAATCCATTTTAAGATTTCTTTTGCTTTACCAATATCCGCAATATATTTTTTAGCGTCAACTTTTCGGTACGGTAAAAATTCAATTTTGCCACCCAATCTTTCTGTTACCATTTCTGCGAGTTTTGCTATAGTGATCCCAATACCAGTTCCAATATTAAAAACTTCATATTTAATATTGCTGATTTGCTTTATAGATTTTATAAAAGCATTAACAACATCTTCCACACTAACGTAGTCTAGAACTTGTTCTCCTCCGTAAACAATTATTTTATTATACTTTTTCGCGCCTATAATGAATCGGGGGATGGCTCTATCTATTCTATCACCGATTCCGTAAACGTTTGATAAACGTAGTACTATGGTTGGGACGGAACTTTTATATTCTAAAATCTTTTCAGCATATAATTTTGACATACCATATAAGTTTATAGGGTTTGTTGGTGCTCTCTCATTAACAGGTAAAGAGAGTGGTTCACCATAAACGTCTCTACTGGATGCAAAAATGATAGGTATCTCCTTCTTTAAGGCAAATTTGAGAACTCTATATGTTCCAATAATGTTGTCTTGTATACAATTCTCCAGATTACCTTCACACCATAATATAGTAGATTTAGCCGCTAAGTGAATTATTAGCTCATATTTACACGAAGTATTTATTTTATCAATATCCTTTATATCTTTACTAATTATATTTACATAATCTTCTTTAAAAAGAGGGGAAACGTTTTCAAAGGAATCAATTATATCTATTTCATAGCCAGATTCATAAAGAGTTTTAACGAGATGTGATCCAATAAAACCTGCTGCACCAGTTACTAAGATTTTATTCATCCTTAATTCACCAAATAGTCACTAAAAATATATTTTTCTATAATGTTGTTGGAATTTAAATATTCAAATTTTGCATTTCTTCCTTCTAGTCTTAGTTTCGGAAATTTTTCAGACAAAAACTTAACAAGCCTATTATATTCATTTTTATAATCTAACTTAAAAAGCGGGTAAGAATAAGGATCCCTGATAGTCACTTTATTTACTATATCACCTTTAAAGCTATTCGTCGAAAGTTTAATCAATCCTTCACCAACTAGTTCTTCGAACGCCTTATCACAGATTTTATCAGCAAATTCCCATTTCCCATCATTTGGGTTAGAAGGAATTTCAATTACGATGGCAGTACACTCACTATTTCTTAATTGTGGATGGTAATATTTTGCATCATACACTCTTGCGGCCAATAATCTTTTTTCATGAAGATAGAGCCAACTGTATTTTTCAAATTGAGTATTACCACGAAAAAGAAATCCTCCAAAAATTATTCCTCTATAATTTAAATTGATATTTACTTTCATGTCAGAAATTAGTGTGTCCAAACTCCCTGTATAATATACTTTGTCTGCTACAATTTCCTTTTCTACGTTGTTTGAATCACGTATGGTGAGTATCATTTGTAGATCCTTATTTTCAAAATGAGTAACCTTTTTATTATATTCTTTTTTAACATTTCTTTTAAAAACATTTTGTGCCAAAGCTCTTGCTATTGTCATAAAGCCACCATCTTTTGGATAAATTTCTTCGGTGTAGCCACTATTGACGGTATAATGTGAATAAGTAGGTTTATCACCTATATACAAAGCTTTTGGCACAAGAACCGGGTCTAATAATTTACCCTTTAATCCCCACCATTTTTCACTATATTCCCCAAAAAATTCCCAGTAAAGATCATACCCTATCCAGTTTATCATAATTTCCTCAAAATTATTACCTGTTTGGCTCTCAACTTTTTTAAAGGTGTATGTTATATTTTTGATCTTAGATAGCATATCGATGTTTTTTTTGGGAATCACTGGAATAACGTTTTCAAAAATTTTTCCGTATTTAAAAATGCGCGGTTTACTTTCGATATTTATAAAATTAAAATTTAATAATTCTTTCACAAATTTCATCACTGCTTCTTCTTTGCTTCTAAATATATGTGGTCCTAAGTCTATATGAAAATTACCAAGATTAGTAGAAAAAACATGACCTCCCTCGTAGTTTTCTTTTTCTAATAATATCAGATTATTATCCATCGAACTTAGTTTAAACGCTATTGAAAGTCCTGTTAGGCCTGCACCTATTATTATCGTCTTAGTCATCTTCGACTACTTAATACTCAAAATTATATAAGTATTACTTGGTTGCATAGATGGTGTCCAGATACCTATGTGAGCGGTTTGTAAACCCAGCGCGAGCCACAACACCTCCCCCCACCACCCAAAACAGGCGTGGTGCCACCTCAAGGAGGAGGGAAAAGAGTGTATACCAGTTACCATTCGGAGCCAAAACCCCAGCCGCTGTCAAACTTCTCCGACACCTTGTTAGTGGGCCAAGCCGCACTTAAGAGCACGGGCAGGGGACACGCTCATCCCCCAAACCAGCTTTTATACCTTTATGGAAAAGAAGTTATAAAAAGTAAAAAAGTGCTTTAGCATTGCGTTCAAAGTGTGTATGTGAAGTTTTTCTGCATTAATGTTGTTTGAAAGAATCTTCGTTCTTCTTTTTAAAGTCCTGAAAAATCTCTCTATCCTGCTTCTCCAAACGTGATAATAATCAAGCTCAAGGAGCTCAAAAACCCAACTATACCATGGACGTCCACCACAAATGTTGGTTTGTTCGTGCATTTCTTTAATACTAGAAATAGCATCGCATCAAAAGCGTTTCTCCCTTTCGTAGCCTTTATAGCCAAAAGCTCCCTCGTTTCCACATCCACGACTGCCCATACACTGTATTTCCGTTAACCTTAAGCTTCGTTCCATCAACGGCAGTCTCCTTTCTTTTTGAGGAATATCAAGCATTACAGAAGAGAACGCCCTTGCCCAGTACAATACTGAGGCGTGAGATATGCCAAAAAGTTCAGCTGTCACGAGGATAGGCCCAACATGCATAGCAACAGAGCTAACGCTTTTTCTTCGATTTTTTATACGTTTAAATACACCATTATTGCGGATCGTTTCTGTTAGTGTTTTGATTGGGTCTATATAACACTGATGGAAGCGATCCGCACCTTAACTTTTACCTGAAATCCTTATTTTACCAATATTGTGTTAATAAACATATCTGCTGGGGGTCATTACAGTGAAACAATTAAAATTATGCTAACAAAACGAATAATACGATGCATATTACCTAAAAACTGTGGAGTTAAGGTTATAAATAAGGGGTGTCTATACGCATTCATGAAAAATATAGGCGTTATAATTTCTGCTTATAATAGAAAGAAATATATTAAATACGCGCTCCATTCAGTATTATCTCAATCACTTCCTAAGGAGCTATATGATATAATTGTAATTAAAAATTATAAAGATGAGGATATTGATAATTATATAACTGCTAACAATGTAAAAAGCATTGTAGCTAGTAATGAAACTACATATGGTAAACGAATTTTAATGGCTTTAGAACAGGTGGAGGGTAGAGTAATAACTTTTTTAGAAGATGATGATCTTTACGAAAAAGATAGGCTTCTTCATATTTATAATGCATTTGAAAATCAAGATAAGTTTATTTATTTTCATAATAACGCAACTCCCATTAATTCAGATGGAAAAGTTATAGACTCTGTAAAAATTATTAATTATTATGATCCTTATCCTTTAAGGAATAAACTATATTTTAGAGCTCGTGACACTATATACAAATTAAAACCATGGCCTGCCTATTTTACGTCCAATCCAAGTAGTCAGGCCATAGATCGCGAGCTTCTAGAAAAATGGAAAATGATTTTAGAACAGCTTGACACATTTATAGATCCCTTTTTGTTTATTATCTCTTTAATAGAAGATGCTTACGTTATAAACGACCCAGCAAAACTTACATTAATAAGACTTCATGAAAATAACGATTCAAGTACTCTTTTTAATAGATCATTTGAAGAGATCGTTGAGAAAAAACGACATTTTCTAATGCGAGCTTATACAGCGGTAAAAATTGTTCATAAAGAGTTTTATGGAAAATTTGGAAAAATAATAGACTCAGTATTAGAGTCAACGTACTTATGGATCCTCTTTAATGCATCTACTTGGCCAAGTAAATATATTTATCTAGGAGAAAGAATATCCATAATGGACGTATCAAAGTATATTAAAGCCAAAAAAAAGTTTGAATATGCCTATCAGATATAAAGACCTTTTTGCAGCAGTAGCTTTAGCAAACATTCCTGATTCCCTTAAAGAGTTCATCCTAAAAAATACGTATAAGATAATTCCCATACCATAAATAGGTGCTAGCAGAAGATGTAAATGAGCATCTAAGCATGGAAGCCTTTTATTTCTCATAAATAGATAGATAACCTTACAAATTATTCATAATAAGATTTTATTTATGGTTACCTTATTTTTATTCTAACCTTGGTCAAATATTTTTAGAACTTAAGCTAGTGAATTATATTAGATGTTCGTGACTAGTCTATAAGCCACGCCAATTGTATCTACCAAACATTAATTATTAAAAAAGGATGGGTTCATTAACTTTATTAGTTCATAAGTATTTTTAAATAATTTATCTATTTTTTTATCATCATAATTATTTATGGTTATTTCTAAAGCGGTTTGAAGAGCTAACTTTGCTATCATTGGATAATTAAACAAAGATATTTTAGTAATTTGTTTATAATATGTAGATAATTGATCAATATCAATCGGTACTATTCTGTTGACGATTGCTGGCGATAAGTAATATTCAAAAATTTTTGTGAAATCGTCGATCCAAGTCTTTGATCTACTCAGCGAGTCCTTACTTTTCGGGTGTAAAACGTTTATTTCCTTTAAAGATAGTACCTCAAGACCTCTCTCTGTACAAACCAAAGCCAGATAAGATTCGTTTAAGATGCCTTTTTTTAAAAATTCTGGGATCCTAAACCCCTTAACGGCCTCCTTTCTCCAAGCCATATTTACGCCTATCGGTGTTAGTGTTCTAAACCTTTTCAGTGTTTGAAATATTACAGTGGGTTTAAGAGTGATAATTCCCGCCCGATTAAAAAACGTGGTATAACCATAGAGATTTTGTGTGAGTGGTTTAGAGTCCAAAAAATAACTAGAGAGATACAAAAAAAGAGTTCTATTAAAAAATGGTGGTAAATAGTTCACAAAACCTGTGGCTAAGCCAATCTTATTGTCCATCAAAGCTAAAACATATTTTTCTATAACGTGTTTGTCTAGAATAGCATCATCATCGGTGGAAATGTTTATCTCTCTACATACATCAAGTGCAGTGTTGATAGCGTTTACAAAACCGCTTCCGTTTTGAATACAAATTGAAAAATCAAGCTTAGACTCTTCTAAAAGCGCAAACAATCTTTCTTTAGAATTTCTCGTAAGATTAGGTGTAATTATGATAACTTTAAAATCTTTATATGTTTGACTAGTTAGACTATTTAGAAGTGCTCTTAACGATTTTTCTCTTTTAAACAATGTGGGGACGGTCACCGAAACGTCCATACATATTCGCCTTCTTGATTTGTGTATTAGTTATAACTAATTTTAATTTCTTTGATTTAGTGCTTCCAATCAATAAGGCCAATGATAAGCTTAAAGGAATATAATTCGTTATTCCAGAATAATAGTCGGTCGTCGGGAGATTTATGCTCACAGTAGCTGATGATCTGTCTGGAACAATTAACACACCCAAAAAGTTTCCCCATACTGGGACAATTGAACTTAATGCATCACCGCTTTTGATTTCATAAGCAAAATTGACTGTGGTTGGAAATTCTAACACGATGGGTTTTTTGTCAAGTGATTCAAACGTGAGTCGAACGATATTCGTTTGCACATCAGCGTTGTATTGCCCCTCTATTGTTACATTTTTTAGAACATCATTAAGACTGGAGTCCGTAGTTATGACCTGCTTTTCTTTAAGTAACTGTTGTATTGCTTGTTTTGCTTTTTGAGCTTGTTCTTGCGTCACAATCAATATTAGATTGATTGACTGAACCCCGCTTTTATTCATGATTTTTAATACGTTGTTTTCTCCTTGAATAGTTAAATTCACCCATCTATAGTATGGAATGGAACTATAAGTTGAGAAAGTTTGGCTTACGTTTCCAAACATCACATTAAGATTTCCACCCAATGGCGAATAAAGTATGTTTAAAGCTATATAATATTTTTCGTTGTTATTCGGAAGTTTTAATGGAATTGTTATAACTTGGTTTGGGTGAACAGATTCTGCATATCCGACATAACTTCCATAGCCGAATTGAAGTGAAAGAGCATCATCGGGTATCTCTTCTGAATAGTATGCTGCTTGCGGATCGTTCGAGTTAAAAACTTGAAACCATCCGTTGTCTGGTTCATTAAACGCATATACCGCTGGAGTTATCACGTCAACATTTTTTGACCAGTAAAGGTAGGAATCGAGTAAATCTGTAAAAGAGTAGTGCGAACCAAAAAGAATGAATTGAGAATAATTCAAAGCATTAACAAAATGTTTTGAATCGGCAAAATATGAGTCATAAAAAATTGGGATGAAACTGGGGTTGTTAATGTTTAAATTCTGTACGGTAACGTTGAAATTAACGTTTGAAGGATCAGCTCGATAGGCCTGAAATGCTACATATTTAAAATGATTAAAAGTAAAGTTCGTTGTAAGCATTCCGCATGCATCATTTAAACATCCGAATAATATAGATTGGTTTAATCTTTCGTTTATGATATAAATCCGTCCCATGAATTTAATAATACTTTGATTTATCTCTTGGCTTACTAGTCCAAACCATTCATTGTTTAGGTTATAGCTTATTGATGAAGTATATTGATTAAATCCGAAACCAAAGAAATTGTTTGACGAACCAAACCATGGTTGTGTTGAGTTTGAAATCCCGAATAAATATCCTCCAGTAAGGTTACTTGGAAAGCGAATTTCGCCTTTTATTATCACTTCAAGTACGCTTTGTTTAAAATCATTTGAGTCAAGCTGATTATGATTATAAATCGGAAAATATTGTAATGCAGAGTTCTTTTGTGCGTAGTATATTATTGAAGAAGAGTTAGAAACTATATAAGAGTTACTTAGTAAGAAATTATCAAAAGTGGTTTCCGATCCGATAACGAAAATCGGATAGCCCACTTTCACATTAGATCGATTGAAGTTTTGCGCGTAACTCAGATTCGAATTGATGCTTTGCGGTTGAATAAAAACGGGTGTTTGTCTTGTTGGAAAAATATATGTTCCTGCTGGAATAGTTTGGAAGAACTGTTCGAAATACGGAGTTTGTAAAACTTCTTGAAAGTTCACGTAAAAAGGATAATTTGGATTTGCTGTTCCCATACCGTTTGGAAACAAGACTGTGGGAAAGTATCCATATGGGTTGGATAGGTAAATCCATTGATTGTAATTCACGTTATTAACACTTGAAATATAGTTATACACTTCATTAAAAGCTGTGAATCCATAAGGCTGAACGGTGCTTGGCACGACGAAATGGGGTGGATAGTCTGATACTGGTGCAATCATGATCATTCCTATCAAGGGTGATACAAAAATCATTAAGAGAAGTATTTTTCCTATAAAAGAGATTTTTCTTCTATTGTTTTTAAATATTCTTGTCAAATATATGGCTGCTATACTTAAAACAACAATAAACCCGTACCAGTATATGTAAAGTGATAATCTGTTTGCATCCATCACTGTAAAGATTAAACCAAATCTTATACTCGAAACAACGTGTTCCTCTAACAGTTTGATTGTTACTAACACAGGAAGATTGAAATCGTTGTGGATAGGAAGGTTCAACCCGACTGCTATTAACCAAAAGAGTAAAAGAATTGTTGCTTTGGATTTTTTAGTTGAAAGGAAAAGCGAGTAAACAATCGATGATACCATAGCTGTAGCGACGAGCAATACGTATTCGTTTAAGATTTTTCCTTTGGGGATCCATGCGTCAACTCCAGTTAAAGCAAGCGATAATTGTGGTATTTTATCTAAAAGGTCAATAAACACAAGATTTAAAGGATGCTCGATAGGTGGCGAAGGCGGTGGACTTGGCGATAGAACGAGTTCAAAAAGCGAAATAAAGTTTGAGAAGAACACAAGGAACAAAATTGACATAAATAAACTGAGAAGTGCCTTTTTTCCATTATTAGCTAGATGCCCTATAGGTATTATGAACAACAAATATACGGAAAAGTAAAACACCCAAACAAGTGGATATTCGTTAACCGCAAGTGATAAGAAGAAAACGGAGAGAAACTGTATTGCTAAGTACTTTGCTTTGTTCATCCTTTTTAAAGCGTATAGTTGTAGCGCAAAAAATGTATTCATAAAGGCTATAAAGGTTATTAGGAATTTGTAATCAGCAAAAAGAAAGAAAGGATTCAAAGCAAAGAAAACAGCTAAAATGCCATTAATTAAGAGGCTTAAGGGCTTTGAATTAATATTTTGGAATAGAGCATCTTGTATTTGAGTGATAAGAAAGTAGTTCGAAAGAAGCACCAAATTTAGTTCTACAATGGCGTCAAGTAGCTGTGATTGAAAGACATTTAACTTAAACGCCATAGCAATAAATCCCCATATCGCAGGATAACTTGCAGGAACACCAGAGCTTTCAAAATAAAGTTTATACTGAGCAATTTCTGGAAAAGCTTTAATGTTTAAAATGTACAAATTCTCGCGGTAAAACCAAATGGTTATTGCTAAAAAGAAAACTTCTAATACGAAATACTTTAAGACACTTTCCCTACTCAATTCCAAAAGTTTCCTCCTCAAACTGGGACTTTTCTTGTGACCAATAAGCATTGCTAGAAGATTTAAATTCAGTGATAGATCTTGTTGGCGTCGTAGGGTTAACCATGAATTGCAGCATCCTTCTGGGTTTTTAAGTTCGCACGACAAGTTAGCAGATGCAACTTGAAAACCTTATATTGACACTTCATATGTTTGAGAAGCATGGATCACAGGCAGGAAGTATACTTTGCGTAGCACGCATCCCGCACCGATGCGGTGGACTTGGTGATTACTTTATTTGACTATTATGTTATTCTCTTTGATTTTTGCAGGGTTTCGTAAAGTAGCCTCTTCACATGGTTTTCCCAGCTGTTATTCAATACAAATTGACGGATATTATGTGATATTTTATACCGAAAGTCTGGGTCGTCTAGCCTTTCCAGAAATAGTTTCGTGTTAAAATAGCTATTATCTTCCATTATATAACCTATTTTATATTGCTTTATGAGTTCGCTCATTCCTAAGTCGTTGTTCACTATCACTGGTGTTAGACATTCAAGTGCCTCAAGGATAGCCATTCCCGGTCCAAATTCGCCGACTCCAAATCTGATTAAAGCCTTTGCTCGTAAAATAGTCTCGCGTTTCTGAGTTTCAGAGGCCTCGCCTTTTACTATTAATCTATCATTCAGACCCCTCTTCATTATTTCATTTAGGAAATCCTGTCTATACTTTTGGCTAACCCAGTGACCTAGCATAACTAAGTTTATTGAGGGAACTGATTCTACAAACTCTAAGTAAAGTTCTGGGTGTTTCACCGTACTCCAATTTGAAATTGTGATTAGGAAGTTTTCCTTAGGTATATTACCAGCAAGTGGGTCAAGAGTTGTTCCAGGAAGATTCGTAATAGCTTCTACCCCGTGCTTCTCACGAATTGTAAGAGCTACTTTGTCCGTTACTGCAAACACCTTTTCGGCGTTTGTAAGCACTTTGTGTTCATAAAAAGAAGCAAGTTTAGCGAGAGGTCTCTTTAATCCTCTGACCCAAGGGTAATCGCTTACGCGTTCGTGGATATATACTGAATACTTTATACCTAGTTTTTTCTTCGCATAATATCCTGCAAGCCCAGCCCATTGGTCATGACATATTAAGAGGTCTGGAATATCCGTCTTGAGCTCCTTCCAAAAACCCTTAGAAAGTTGTAGTCTACTCTACCTTCGCCCCGTCTGTCGTCCATAAAGATGCCCGTTACTTTATCGTATAGCGGCGTTAATATTGAGTCGTTCTTATAATGAAGAATTCTATATTCTACTTTATTGAGCAACTCTTTATAAGTAGTTTCCCCACTGTCTGTAGCCCTGATGAAAATAAGTTCAGCGTCATGTCCTAAATGTGTAAGCGCCTTAGTCTCTTCAATAGCTATTCTTTGTGTCCCAGCTGGCCATAAGATCCTACAAAGCAACTTTATTTTCATTAGATCGAATAAGTTCTATTAAGACACACTTAAAATTTTTGTTATATACCACATCGATTAATCACTTAAATATGTTAATAAATTAAATAGTCAATTAATTATTTAAAAGTAGTTAGATAACAGTATGCCCAGATGATAGATTACGATACCCAAATTAGCAGGAAGTCTCACCTTTAGATGTACATTTAATCCTTCTTATAATAACAGATTCTGTCCAGGTAAGGCGTGTTTAGATCTTAACATGTCACTATTTCAGGAAAGTTTTGAAATAAAATGAAAATTGTTCTCCGAGGACTTTACGAACTTGCACAAAAACACGGAACACCACCTCTTGTCACCAGTCTGATAAGGTTTTTACCCTTTCTAAAAGAAAAAACTCTATTTTGGCGTGATACAAAAAAGACGTGGACGGCTACGAGCGCTGGCAAAGTTTTTAGAGCTCTTTTGCTTCATTAGTTGAGCAGTTTATGCTAAACCCGCTTACCCGGATAAGACTTCATTCGTGTCACCTTGACCCGGTGTACCAGCGCACAAATAGATTTAGGAAATCTACGAGTAAAGGGTGTTTGTCGTTGTAAAAGCTTCTTGTTGCTTGAAGTATCCGAAGGCTCGACAGAACTTCGTAACCCAGGGCTACGCGTGGTTTTTGAAACTCTTCTCACAGTTTTGCAGTACCATGTTCCATGATGTGTGAGAATAACGTGGTCCCCAAATGGTGCAAGTGTACACATCAACCCAAACGTAAAGCGGTCGACTACCACACTTCACAACATGTCCACGCTATTATTATTCACGAGACGGCGAATTTCAGCTTCGCCTCAACTGAGTCCACTTCTTAATGCTCGATTTCGAAACTGGTTGTGAAGCAAAGAAGCCTTAGAACTAAGGCTTCAAAAGCGTTGAAACCGCAGCTTGAGCTCGAACCTCTCGCAAGTTCAAATTTCTTAAGAACGTAAAGACGTGGTAGGTATTACTTTGGGTCAAAATTCAATTACGTGGTGCCCACCACTTATCCGGACAGGATCAAAAACTTATAGTTCCCCAATAGATTATTAGATAAAATGAATATGTCCTGTATAAAGATAGGAAAATTAGTAATCCATTACAGAAAAAAGCACGATTTGCTAGGTATAGTTGAAAATTTTGTTTTAGATGTTTACGGCGCAAATAAAATTTCAAAAGACGCAGTTGTATTTGATTTTGGTGCTGGGATAGGCGACTTTACTATTCTTGTAGCAAATAAGTTAAAAGAAGGTAAGGTAATTGCTGTTGAGCCTAATCCTAATGACTTCGAGGTTTTGCAAACCAATCTTAGGCAAAACGGTATTACGAATGTTTTAGCTTTCAATTACGCTATTGGTAAGCGAGTTTGTAAAACAAGCATGGAGTTTGCAGGCGAAGTGTTTGAAGCGCAAGTGGTTGACTTTAGCACGTTATGGGAAGTCAAATTGTCACAATCAGAGGAACAAAGATTATGCTTTATTAAGGTGGATATCGAAGGCGCGGAAACGGAACTTGTCGAGTGTTTAACGAAACACCCTGTTTTTCAAGTACATTTCAACAATAGCGATTGAGCTACACGGAACAAAGCAAGATATAGATAGACTGCTTGTTCCGGAGGGGTTCAGATTTAGGAGATTAAAACGAATTGATTATCTTAAAACTGGTTTTGCCTTTTTGTTACGACATCCGTTATTAACAAAAACCCTTTGGAACGAAGTTAGGAAGTATTTGAATATATCTTATACGAAAATCGTGAATGGTATAGAAATAACATCCTCTAAAAACTTAAAACATTAAAGATAACGAAGTTGAACTATGCATAATTTTTTATTGTGCCCGTGAATTTGAGTAGAGTATTTTGAGTAGAGTATGGATCTTCTTGTGCTCAACCACCGTGATCCTTGTCACCCTCGAGCTGGTGGCTCCGAGGTTGTGCTTTGGGAAGTTTGTAGGAGGCTTTCTCGTTTGGGTGTCAGGGTCACGTGGATGGTTGAGCATTTTCCGAACTCTCAAAAAGACGATGTGCTTGACTCGGTTGTTATTAGGAGGCGTGGTAACCCACTTTCTCTACACTTGTTCTCGCTA